>Ga0208794_1001227_pt1 | contig 11914 bp, 9 predicted proteins | sample 32_taG_FD_184106 | JGI IMG/M metagenome (GOLD analysis project Ga0208794, IMG submission 184106) | Marine viral communities from the Gulf of Mexico - 32_GoM_OMZ_CsCl metaG (SPAdes) (version 2) | ecosystem: Environmental > Aquatic > Marine > Oceanic | place: Atlantic Ocean: Gulf of Mexico...
AAAAACAATTCCAGAGCTGTAATTCATCAAGTCGTCTTGTGGGCACTCGGGATGGGTCAAATCCCTTTTGAATAAACGCGCTAATTGGTAAGCGATAAAATATTGCACCGTTTTCCATAATAGCGTGCCATAGTATGCTACGACCAGTAATTGCTGATAAGCCAAAGATAATACAATCTTCAACTTCTCCATGATGTTTTTGTAAATCATAAAGGTATTCTCTTTTTATTTGTGCGTACGTTGGTGGTATATTTGCATTTAGGTACGCCATAGGTCATTAAAATATTAATGCACCAATAACAAAACCTGCTATAGCAAAAACAATTTCTCTTCTGTTATGCAATTGCCATACCATAAATTTATCATAGTATTGTTTAATCATGTATTTCTCCCCAGTTGTCTCCGTGTTCATAATCTACTTTATTCGGAACTTCTAGTGTAACAGCATTCTCCATAATCTCAATAATTTTTTTAGCATGAGATTCATCTTCAACTGATATATCAAGTTCGTCATGTATTTGTATATGCGGTATGATACCCTCTTTATACAATTCCAACATAGATTTTTTTGTCATGTCTGCTGCACTACCTTGTATTAATTTATTTAGTGCTTTGTATGTGTAAGCTCTCTTGATCCCTGGTCCGTGTTCCTTAAGTGCATCTTCGTGTGTCATGGCTTTATGCATACCAAAACTATTTGGCTCCCATAAATGAAACCTACATAGTCTTCCAAGTAAAGTTCTTATCTGTCCTCTGTCTTGAGCTCTGTTAGATGCCTTACTCATAAGCTGTTTAACAAAAGGTACCTTTGCATGATAAGTATTAAATAGTTCTGCAGCTTTTTCTTTACTCACACCCAACTCTGCTTGAAGTTTGCCTTTACCCATACCATAAAATAATCCAAGGTTAATTGTCTTTGCTTGTGATCTAGGTATCTGTGCCATGTCAGCAACTGTTTGGTGAAAGTCTGCGTTAGGATCATTTTGATATGCATCGATTACATCATAAACTGAGGGTAATTTATACAAAGAAGCATAATGCACTACCAACCTAGGCTCTTGCTGAGAATAGTCAAATACACCCCATCTATGGCCTTCCTCGGGTATAAATAATGACCTAATCATAGGTCCTAGATCCTTGTTTCTTGCAGGAATCTGCTGAAGATTTGGGTTCTGATAAGAGAACCTACCTGTGACGGTACCTCCTCCTGCATTTCTTAATTGGTTTATTTCTGCGTGGATTCTACCTTTGTGTTCGTATCTAAGAATAGAATCTATAAAAGTTGTGTGTGCTTTGTTTATCTCTCTTGCTTGTGCAATCATTCTTACAACAGGGTGTTCGTGTTCCTGTAAAAAGTTTTTTGTAAAAGATGGTGCATCTGTTTTCTCTGTTCTCTCAAAAGGTATTTTTAAATTTTCAAATACCTGCGCAATACTTCTAGCTGCCCATATCTGTGGATATATATTTGTTTCGCTTTCTATTTTTTTTAATAGATCTTGTTCTTGTTTTATTAGATTACTTTTCATTTGATGTGCACGTTCAGTATCAACGCGTACACCTTTGAATCTCATGTCTACAAGACAAGGAAACAATTCTGTTTCAAGGTCAAAGATATCTTCCAAGTCTTGATGCAATATTTCTTTTTTCATTTCTTGCCAAAGACCAAGTGTAATTTCTGCGTCTCGTTCTGCATATCCGCCGACGTGCATTGCAGGTAACTTATACATCTCTGCTTTAGGATCGATACCCCAACTCTCTGCAGCCTCTGCTAAAGCTGTTTCATTTTTACCATAGCCAAGATAATGCCACGCTAAACTATTGAGATCATAGCGAAATCTGTTCTCGTCGGTAACCGCTGCTGCTATCATTGTGCAAACAATGTCACCATTTATTTTAAGTCCTAGTCTTCGCAACCAACAAACATCGTAAATTGCATTGTGAAATATTTTTGTAGACTGAGATTCAAGTACGTCTTTTAACCAAAGCATAACTCTTTGTCTGTCCATGTTTCCACCGCCCTCGTGTGCAATAGGAAAGTATCCTTTGTAATGCGATGTAGCTACAGCGATGCCCACAACATCACCTTCGCCTATGACTGACCCTGATCCTTTTTCTTTTAGGTTTGGATCTTTTGTTTCTAAGTCGATTGCTATTTCGTCAACCTGTCTTAAGTCTGGGAACTCAGTAGGTTTGACCCATTCAGTTTGTGCTTCAAACTTTGGTATCTTCATTTGTAATCCCTTTCAATTATCATTTCTATAAAATGTATTGCTTTCAATAGATCTTGTTTCTTTCCTTTGTCCCGATGTCTAATTATATATTTAATAGCACATCCTTCAGGATATAACAATTCATTCTCCACTACAAACTTACTTGGTTGAATTTTATATTTTTGATAATGTGATCCTCCGTGTTGTTTATCCCAAACCTTCGATGTCATAACCTAATCTATCCTCCTTAGCAGCCATTATGTATAAGCTTTGTTTTGTTCTAGTGACTCCCACATACCAAACTCTATGTTCTTCATCTGCTTTCTCAGGACTCTTATCAATTGCTTCACGTATCTTTTCTGTATTATCTAATATCAATAATACATTATCAGCTTCGCCACCTTTAGCTGAATGAATCGTAGATAGTTTTACTCTTGCTTCCTCAGAAAGTTTTTCTTTGTTACTTAACATTTGCCTGATGTATAGAACTTGTTCAGCATCTGCGTTAAATAATTCATACCATGTATCGTTTGCATCAATACCAAACTCTTCACAGTCATAACTTAAATGCTCTTCACCTACAAACTCATGGCCTGTGTAATCAAATATATCTTTTATTTCAGGCGCTGTTAGTTGTGCACCCGATGTCCATCTTGTAAAATCTCTGATTGCTTTCCATAGTTTTGCACTAAAACTTTTTCGTTCTTTGTATTCAAAATATATACCTCGTTCCATTAGATATGGTTTCATTTTAATTAAACGATAGTTTGTTCTTGCGAGTATCAACCACCTGCCTTGTGTTAAATCAACTTCATCTAAGTCGTAGACCTCTTCACAATGTCCTTCGTTATCTCTAGGATCCCATACTTTTTCTATTCTAGTTTCTATTTGTGATATGATTGAGTCCGCAACTTGTTGAACTCTGATAGGAACTCGATATGATTTTGGTAAAATTTTTTCTTTTGCAGGTTCATCTTGAAATCTTTTTACATCTGCTCCTGCCCATCCGTATATTGCTTGGTCATCATCCCCTGCTAAAATCATCATCTTTGTATTTTGTTTTATGATATCGTACATCTTCCATTGTATTGGTGATAAGTCTTGTGCTTCATCAATAAATACTACATCAAATTTAGGGCATAATTCTGACCCAATAAATTTTTCTATCATGTCTGTAAAATCATAGAGTGCAAAAGATTTTTTATAATTGTTAAGTTCTGCTTGTATGATCTCTACTAAATTATAATCCATATCATCAGAGTATAGGTCGGTATCGTATTCATTTCTAATAGATATGTTTTTGATCCGTGCAATATTTATTAAATTAAAGTATTCACTATCTGAATCTATATATCCTGTTTCTTCTTCACCACCTCTATATACAGAAACTTGTACACCAAGTGACTTACCTATCTCTTCGTAATGTTCTGCCTGCATAACATTATCTTTCTTCATACCTAAAGTTGTAAATGCTAGTGAGTGTAGAGTTTGAAAATGTTTAAGATCTCTGTAGCCGTACTGTGGAAATAGTTTAAGCATTCTTTCTTTTGCTTCTGTAGCTGCCTTTTTAGTAAAAGCAAAGTATCCAATCTTTTCTATGGGTGTACCTAACTTTAAAAATGTTTGTACATATTTTAAAAGTTTAGTAGTCTTACCTGTTCCTGGTGGTCCTAATATCTTTCTGATCATAGTATATCCTTCTTGTGTTCTGTAACTTTGTGATAAATTTTTATCCTGTCAAACTTCTGTACAGATATCATTACAACATTTTTAGTTGGGCTATTGTGTTTACCTTTCTGTGTTGTTGGAAATCTTTTTTGGTCTAGAAAATCTATGTCACAATCTTTGTATATCTTAAGCATCATTGATCCTGTCTTGTCTTCTTGATAACGCCAACCTTTATTTTTTAACTTTTTGTAGAACACATCAAATTTAAAGTATGCATACCCATCCTGTATCAAAGTCGTGCCTGTCTTGAATGATGCATCGTTCTTTGCTTCAGGTCCTGTAATCTTTTGATAAACATTGTCGTGTAGTTTTTCTCTTGGTGTGGTGCCCACGGGTGGTGGCATAACCTTTTGTGTTTTAAATAGTGCATCTAAAACTTTTTGATCGTCTGCACCTTTTTGTAATGGTGGTACAAACCCTGCATACTTTGCTATTGAGTTTCTTCTTTTTCTTTGATCGGTTAGATGTTCGATTGTTTTACAATGCACAGATCTTACTGTCTGTCCATCAGGTAAAGTCACATCAAAGTTGTACTCTGGTTCTGGTTCAAGATCAACTTTCTCTAGGTTTGCACACAGTGGATATGAATCTTGAAAGTCTGATGCAATACCAAAAGTTCTTTTAACACAAAGTCCACGCATACAATGTTGTGCGATCGGATCTTGATTGCAAGTGTAACCTTTGTATTGTTGCTTCCATGATCTAATCTTCTGTGTAAGTTTTTGTTTAGACCACGCAACTGAATCTTCAAAGTATAAGACAGGTGCACTCATAACTTTCTCTTCCCAATTGTCAGGATATTTCTTTTTAGCAAACACCATATAGTTATAAAGAAATCTATCTCTACCATCAGATAATTTATTTTTTGATAGTGCTGCTAGACATGGTGGACCATCACTAAACTCTGCATTCGATCCTTCTAAAACTTTTTTCTCTAAGCTGTCATCTATTTCTTTTATTCTTTCTGCTGTTATAAAATTTTCTTGAACGAGTTGTATAAATTGTTCAAAGCTAAACTCTGTCCCATCATAGTTCAGAGCTCTTCGTTCTGTTTTTTTAAAGTATGGTAGATTAATAAAGTTTCCTTTGTTCATCTCTCCTGTCTCACTATCTTTGACAAGTTCTGTTTGTTTTGGAAACACTTCTGTTTCAGGTTTTAAATTAAATATTGGAATTAAATTTGTTAAGAATGATCTTATAATTTTTGCAGGAATAAAATCTTTTGTAAATACATACAAGTGAAGTCCACCGCTTTTAGAAAGTATGGGTATTATTGGTAATTCATATTCTTTTATTTTATCTAAATAAAATTTTCTATCGAAGTCTACATATTCTTGTGGGTCAATATCTATTGCACCGAATCGTGCGTGATTCTTTTCATTACATGGTTGAATACCAATTGACTTTGTACCTATCAAATGATCTTTGTATGCATCATCTGTAAGTCTTTGTTGTGCCCATCTGTATTCAGGTTTTTGTTTTTTAGAGATAGGATCTACCTCAAGCCTTTGCATATCAGCTTGACCATAGTTCTCAGAGAACCCACTAAATATCTGTATAAATTTTTCTTCCATATCCTATCAGTAAGGGCGGTTCCACTCTCGCTTCCCCGCCCCTGTTGCAACTATTCCCAAAGGAATTAGAAGTGTGATGAATCCTTTTTATCGGTTTCACCATGTTTCGCCTTAACATCTCCTTTAGAAATGCTTTCGGCAAAAGCTTTTGCTTGTTGGTACAGCTCTGCATTTGCTACAGGTCCTATCTTCTGTACCTCCCAACCAAACCACGTACCTTTGTCATTAGACATTTGAACTGTCTTTAACTTATATTCGTGGCTAAAAGATGCAGGAGTGAACATACCATTCTTGCCTTTCATCTTTATACCTGCCATCATTGAGTTCCATTTTCTACTAATTTTTAATTGAGTAGATTTCATAGAAATCAAAGCAGTGGCTGCTGTAGGATTGGTAATCATAACAAAGTGAGATGCAGTCTTCTCAATATAATTACCGTTTGGTAATCTATCTTTGTAGTTTGCATCAGTCTTTGTTTGACTCATGATGTCTGAAGAAGAGTCATGTATTTGCACGGGTGCACCTGATCCTTCTCCTCTATCTTTCCACTCTATGTATTCGAGTTTATAAAAACACGGAATGACACTAATGCCAATCGTACCATCATATAACTCTCCAGAGACAGAATTGAATATCATTCCTGGCTCTGCACCTTCAACATATTTACCATCCCGTTTATTTACTTCAGGTGATAACTGTCCTAGGATTTTTAGAAACGGTAATGCTAGATCCTCTTGACCTAACTTACCAAGACCTTGACCTGCGTCCTGCTCAAATGTATTGGCAGGAAGTGGTGCAGTCTTTTTTTCTGCTACTTGGTTCATGTTACTTGCTCCTTGTTATTTTGGTTCTGTTGCCTGCGAACACGTTAAATAGATCAGAGGGCATTTCTTGTCCAGATTCAAGACGCTCTCTGACCAATGCTTTTAGAGTCATAGGTTCAACCTTTAACTTCTGGATAGGTTCATATCCTTGACCCTGTGCAAGGGTGGCGTAAGCCATTGCCTTGTTGTCCTCGTTACGACCAAAAGCAACAGTGATCTCATTTTTAATAAGATCACCTAGGCCGTTTTCACGAAGCCAGGTATATGCTTCTTCCTTTTTTGCAACAGGAATAGAAGCACCGTAGACGGGTTTCACTTCAACAGCGGATCCGTCTGCTAATTTTAATGTTGAAATATTCATCTCCGTCATCATCGTAGGAATAACTTCTCCTGATAATAACTCTTGATTTCTTTTCAACTCCTTAAGTTTTTTCTCTTGCTCTTCAATCTCGTCTTCGAGAGATTGTAGTTTGGTTACTTGATCAGAAAGGGCTTTAGCGTTATCGACTTCTCCTAAGCTTTCCTTCCTGTCATCTTCAAAGTTAATAGAGCCACTACCTGTGAACACTTTAACTTTTGTATTTTCATCAATCATCTATTTCTCCTTTCTCATAAAGATTAATGTTGATAGGATAATATCTTCGTTCTTGCTTATCCCATTTTAATAGCTTGTATTTACCGTTTGTTATATCTGATACAATCGAACAAGCCACACCGATTATAGCAGGATCTCCAGTTAATAAAAGATAATCTTCACTTGTAAAATCTCTCAGGACTTTTCTTAATTTAAAAATTAATGGTCCTGGAGAAAATATAATTTGTGAAAGCTCGGGTAATAAAAATTTTAAAGAACCGTATTCAGATGCACCCATAATATTTATTCTAGGTTTACCCTCTCGAGTTCCTGCAATTTCTTGTATTACATAAACTGTATTTTCTTTCATTGACATTTGTTATAAATTAATATAATGCATTGTCAACAAGAAAGAAGAAAAAATATGAACTATAAATTTAAGACAAAACCATACGCACACCAAGTAACTGCGTTAGAAAATTCTTGGATGAAAGAATACTATGCCTATTTTATGGAGATGGGTACGGGTAAATCTAAAGTATTAATTGATAATGCAGCTATGCTTTATGACAATGGCAAGATTGATGGCTTGTTAATTATTGCACCTAAAGGTGTGTATAAGAATTGGCACGAAGGTGAAATACCTGAACACCTACCTGAGCATATAGAAACTACATCTGTATTATGGCAAGCTAACATTACTCAAAAACAAGATAGACTTTTAAAAAGCTTGTTTGAAACAAACGAAAAACTGCATATTCTATGCATGAATGTTGATGCCTTTTCTACTAAAAAAGGTGTTGACTTTGCGGCTAAATTTTTATCGTGCCATAGAACTATGATGGTTATTGATGAGTCTACAACTATCAAAAACAAAGATGCTAAACGAACTAAAAACATATGTTCTCTTGCATCGCACTCTAGATATAGAAGAATTTTAACTGGTTCTCCTGTCACAAAATCGCCACTAGATTTATTTATGCAATGTGACTTTCTACGGCCTGAGCTCCTAGGTCATGTATCTTTTTATACATTTAGACAAAGATACGCTGTTATGCGTAAGATGAATTTCGGTGGACGATCAATTGAAATCCCGGTTGGTTACAGAAACCTTGACGAATTAAGCGCTAAATTAAAGGCTTTTTCGTACAGAGTTTTGAAAGACGAATGTTTAGATCTACCGAAAAAAACTTTTATGAAACGTATTGTATCGTTAAGCCATGACCAAAGAAAAATTTATGATCAGATGAAGCAAATGGCATTAGCATATCTTAATGGCAAAAGTATGACAACAGCCACAGTTTTAACACAATTAATGAGACTACAACAAATTACTTGTGGACACTTCACAGCTGACGATGGCGTTATACAGGACGTAAAAAATAATAGAATGGATGAACTAATGAATGTCTTAAATGAAGTTGAGGGTAAGGTTGTTATTTGGGCTCATTGGCAAAGAGATGTCCATAAAATCATAGAAGCTATCAAAGAAGAGTTTGACGAAGGTTATGTTGATTACTATGGATTAACACCAAGTGCTGACAGACAAAAAAATATTAAAAGGTTTCAAGAAGATCCTAAGTGTAGATTCTTTATAGGAACTCCACAAACAGGAGGGTATGGTATCACTTTAACTGCAGCATCTACAATGGTTTATTATTCTAATGGTTATGACCTTGAGAAAAGACAACAGTCAGAAGCTAGAATAGATCGTATTGGTCAGACAAGACCAATGACTTACATAGATATAATGTGTGAAGATACTGTCGATGAAAGAATAGTAAAGTCTTTAAGAAAGAAAGTTGACATTGCAACTCAGATTATGGGTGAAGAATTAAAAGATTGGATTTAATTAACTAGTTTTTCCAAAGCAAAGAGTACAGCAGATCCCGCTGCTGCTAAGAGAACCCAATAGATCTTGTCTATCTTACCGCCCAACTTCTCGACGTCTTCGTGGATATGTTTGAGATGATTATTTTTAATCTGCGAAATATCTTTTTTTACGCCTGTTACATGTCCGTATAAGGATATGATGTGTTCTCTAGTTGTTTTAGGTTCTATTGCCATTATATTCCTCTCATTGCTTTATCGTATTCTAATTTCTGTGCCATCGTCATTTTGTCGTATGGAATAGATCCACCTGTGCCACCACCTCCACCGCCTACGATATTAACGTTAGGTGAACCACCTTGTGTTGTTTGTGTGTTAAAAGCTTGTGTTATTGAATCCATGATTCCTGGTGGAGATGGCACGTCAATATCTCTAAACATTAACTCATCATCTAACAAGTCTATGTTTCTGTTATCAGATATAATATCTCCAATAAAAGGACTTGCTATGAAGTATGGATTTTCTACATCAACGCCTTCCTCCTCGTTTAGTTTATTATTAATTTCTCTTATTCTATTTACAAAGAAAGAACTCGGTGGTTTTGGTACATAGGTTCCTGACATGATTTGTCTAATAACATCTTTCTGTAAACCTTTTCTTTTTTCTAGTTCTCTTCTTATTAAGTTGTCAGGCATTCCTAATGCTCTAGCTGCTTCAATATCTTTGTACATATCTCTCATAAAAGCAAATCTTCTTTGCTCAGAATATTTATATTGGTCTACTATTTGTTCAGGAGATACACGACCACCTCTTAACAATGGTGCAATAAATAGGTTGTCTGCTTTTTTTAAATTAGATCCAAAACTTGTAACCATGTATTTCATAGCTCTTTCAGGATTAGATTCAATTGCTCTTAATCCAATTAAACCTGGAAGCTCATCAGATAAATTAAAAGTTTGTCCATATTTTTTATCTGCTTTTCCTCTAACTGCATCTCCTATTCTTTTAAATTGAGCAATCGATCCTGGCTGTAATGATTTAGCCACATGCAGAGTGCCTTTTAACATTCTGACTCCGATGTCATCTGCCTCATCCCAAACTCTTCTACCCTCTCTACCAATACCTCTTCTAATAGTTGAGTCTATTAGTGCTTCAGTGTAAATTGATTCTGTTGCATATGGTTTCATAACTTCTGATAATGCATCTGTCATCCCTGTTCCAAGAGCCTCCATCAAAGAGTCTTTGTTACCACCACTTGTATTAAGTGCATTTACTACAGCTTGGAATGGTCTTATTAAAGTGTCGTATGCATTGTTGTAACTAAAGTCTACATATTTTAAATATCCGTTTTCGTCTCGACCCACAGGTATCAATGTAGAATTTTTAGACCACTCAGGAACCATTCTTCTTAATGCTTCCATTTCTTCATCAGTTACATTATTTTTTGCTTTGAATGTTTGAACTAATGTATATGGCACGCCACCAACTGTCATACCAAAACTAAATAATCTTTTTAATCCTAGTTTCATTAATCCAGGTATCTCAGGATTTTCTAATGTGCCTTTACCAATACCTGATGTAATTTCATCGATAGCCGTTGAATATATATTATTACCTGTTCTCATAATTTCTAATGGAAACGCAATGAAGTTTCCAAACGGAGATTGTCTTAACGCTCTTGCAGTTCGACCTACATAACCATAGTTTGGTACATTGTTTCTAGTTAAACTTCCTGCTAGCTCATCAAGAAGGTTTGAAAAACCTTGTTGGTTATTTAAAGCACCTTCGACATATTCTTTTCTTTGAACTAATTTATTTAAAAATCTACCACCTGTGGTATCGCTATTTAAAGCTTGTCTAAAGTTATCTTGGTTAATACCTAATTCTTTTAGAACTTGTGAGTATCTGTTTCTTTCTAAACTAAAGTTTACATATTTAAAGAAATCATCCTCAGCTACATACGCGTCTTGCAACTTACCAAAAACTCTAGCTGCACCACGTTTTGCTTGATCAGGTAAACCTTTAAATGTTTTAATACTTTTATCGTTGTTTAATAATTCCGTATAAGCTCTAGCTTCTGCTTGGCCTGGATTATTAATAACGTCTTTTATAATTCTTTTAAACTCACCGATCTGAACAGATGAATCCACAACACCAACTCTTAACAATCTTTCATACAAAGCATCATCTGCTTTAGTCATTGTACCTAGAACTCTTCTACCTGTTAGTCCATATGCTTGTCCTAATACACCCTCACCTCCTAATGATTTAGGCATTAACATTTGCACATCGCCATAGTTTGGAAAAGCAGCACCATTCGCAGCTACGAATGCACTAGCACTAATAAAGTTCCTAGCGTGTGTTAGTGGAGATAAAATTGTTTTTGCAACCTGTGAAATAGCTTTAGGTGCTAAAACTCCATACTTATAAAATGTACCTACACCACTTCTATTTAACCAGTTACTTGTTGTATCAAATACGGCATCGTATATTGGAGCACGCATGTACATACCCTCAATTTTTGATAGACCATTTATCTGTCCGCTTTGTTCTATTTTTTTAAATTTTAAAGGATTGTTAGCATCAAGTGGACTCAACTCATCTGCTTTAAATATAAACTTACCTGGTCCATCCTCTGAACCAAATCTAAGTACGTCATCCATATATTTTAACGTGTAATTTAAATGCGCTTGTTTACTGACTGTGTTTAAAAAAGTATATGATGGGTCTTTAATAACTCCTGCTATTTCTCTTTGCCAAGGTTTTAAAACTTTTTGTGTAAGTATTTTATCTTGAACCGTAACATTATTAATTTGTTCTTTGTTTGGATTATTAATTACATCACCTGCTTGATTTTTTAACTGTTCTACATCTACTTCGTCTACTGTTTTTTTTCTTAAAAAATAATCTACTTGGTCATCAACTTCTTTATTTAATTGTGCAAGTTCTGCTGAAGTTGGATTACGACCAAGTTCTTTAACTTTGTCTGCTCTTAATAATTCTTTTGCTCTAGTTATCTGTTCTGCTGATGGTTCATATTTTAACAATGGCATTTGTTTTTCAAACTGTTCATACATTGTAGTTGTATAAGAACCTAGTTGTCCCTTAATATTTTTTGCAATGTCATCAGGCATTGTTCTTTGTAATAATCTTGCAGACATATTATCGATAGAT
>Ga0208794_1001228_pt1 | contig 11912 bp, 11 predicted proteins | sample 32_taG_FD_184106 | JGI IMG/M metagenome (GOLD analysis project Ga0208794, IMG submission 184106) | Marine viral communities from the Gulf of Mexico - 32_GoM_OMZ_CsCl metaG (SPAdes) (version 2) | ecosystem: Environmental > Aquatic > Marine > Oceanic | place: Atlantic Ocean: Gulf of Mexico...
CTCGGGCCGAACCACGGGCTCCCGGCCTCCGGCAGCGCCGGCGGGGCGTCGTCGTCGGCCGCGACCGCCGGCGACGGCACGGCCAGCAGCCCGAGGGCGAGCAGCAGGCCGACGAGCCCGAGCAGCAGGCGTACGGCGGGGCTCAGTCGCGGCGTACGCACTGCAGCCTCCAGCGGTTGCGGTCCCCCGACCTCTCGTAGTCGAGGTCGTCGAGGGCCGCGAGCGCGAGAGCCAGGCCGCGGCCGGACTCCGCGTCCTCGTCCGGCATCGTCACGGTGCTCAGGTCGAGGCTGACCGGCACCCCGTTGTCGCTGATGGTGGCCACGAGCTCGTCGGCGGTGACGGTGACCACCAGCTCGAGCCGCCGCTGGGGAGCGCGGACGTCGGGCCGGTAGGCGTGCTCGGCGACGTTGCCCAGGATCTCCATCACCGCGGTGAGGAAGCGGAACCGGTCGGCCACGGAGACGTCGTCGTGGCGCTCCCAGACGAGGTCGAGCTGGTCGTGGACGTCGTCGAGGGCCTCCGGCGCCGCCGGCAGGTCGAGACGCAGGGCAGCGCCGTCCGCGTCGCCGTCCGGACGCGTCTCAGACATCGAAGGCGCTCCCGACGTCGTCGCGCGGGCGCAGCACCTTGTCCATGTTCGTGAGGGTGAAGACCGTCATGACCTCGGGCGTCGGGCGGGCGATGCGCAGGTCGCCGCCGGCCTGCCGGGCGGACTTGAGCCCGCCGATCAGCGCCCCGAGCCCCGACGAGTCGAGGAAGGTCGTCTCGGCGAGGTCGACCACGATCCGCGAGGTGCCGCCGGTGATGATGTCGGCCAGCACCTGCCTCAGCTGGCGGGCGGCGACCATGTTGAGACGGCCGCGGGGGACCACCACGGCGATGCCCCGGTCGGTGGTGACGTCGAGCTCGATCATCTCTCTCCTCTGTGCGATCCGCGCCGGGAGGCGGGTTGCCGGGCGGGTTGTCGGTCAGGTTGCCGGGCGGGGGCCACGGCGCGCGTCGGGGACGCGTCGGACGGGGACGGGTCGGGGGGCCGGGCGTCGGGCGGCTCGAAGCCGCGGTACCGGACGGCCCGGATGATCACCGAGAAGATCACGAGGTCGAAGACGACCCAGACCAGGTTGAGGCTGGTGCCGAGCCACGAGGCCTGGCCGACGGCGAGGCGTACGACGCCCGCCACGCCGGCGAGGGCCAGCGCGCCCATGGCGATCAGCTGGGGTCGCACGAGGTCCCACCGGGCGACCGCGAACTCCTTGCGCTCCTTCGGCGTGACCGAGAAGTCGAGGTCGCGGCGCAGGAAGACGTTGCCGAACGCCGAGGTCACCGACTTGATCCAGACCGGGAAGAGGGCGAGCGAGTACTGCTGCCCCCGCCAGGTGGGCCGCCCGTTGGCGGCGACGAAGAACAGGAGCTGGTTGACCACGAGGAACGGCACGAGGCGGATGAAGAAGTCGGTGCTCAACGCCTGGACCGGCAGCACCCCGAGGGTCAGGTAGATGACCGGGGCCGCGATGTAGACGAGCGCGGCGAAGCCCGAGAGGTAGCTCCACATGGTGCCGAAGTACATGAGCCGCTGGGGCCACGAGAGCCGCTTCTGCACGAGCGGGTTCTCGCGGAACATCACCTGCGCGGTGCCCTGGGCCCAGCGGAGCCGCTGGGTGAGCATCGACTCGAGGTCCTCCGGCGCGAGCCCGTGGGCCAGGACCTCGTCGTGGTAGACCGAGCGCCAGCCGAGTCCGTGCATGCGCATGCACGTCGCCATGTCCTCGGTGACCGAGATCGTCGCCATGGGCATCACCGGCATCGCCTCGTCGCTGCGGTCGACGTCGACCGCCCGGATGAGCGCCTCGACGGCCTCGATGGCACCGAGCGGGGAGAGGTCGCGCGCGGTCGCCCGGTCGAGCGCCTCGAGGCTGACGGTGGCGAGCGACTGGTCGCTCATCCCGGCGAGCTGGTCGAGCTCGGCGATGAGGTCGAGGTCGGCGGAGACCAGCTGGAGGTCGGCCGCGACGAGCTGGCGCCGGATCTCGGCGACACGGGTCTGGAACCTGTACGTCGCGTCCAGCAGCGCCCCGCCGCGGGCGATCTCCCGTCGGGTGCGGCCCACGTCGTACAGGACGTCGTCGATGGCCTTGCGCACGCCGACCTCGTCGTCGCCGAGGTCCTTGCGGGCGGCCGTCAGCACCGACCGGGCCGAGCGCAGCGCGCGATCGACGCCGACGCCGATCTCGTGCACGTAGCGCGTGATGCCGATCTGCATCAGCGCCTCGCGCCGGATGACGGCGTTGGAGCCGCAGAAGAACGCGGCGTTCCAGCCGTCCTTGCCCTGCTGGATCGGGCCGTAGAAGAGCGGCGCCTGGCTGCCGAGCGGGTCGCTCTCGGGCACGTTGACGAAGTACTGCGGGGTCTGGACGAGACCGACGTTCTCGTCGTCGAAGTAGCCGAGCGTGCGGTCGAGGATGTCGGGGCTGGGGATCTGGTCGGCGTCGAGGATGAGCAGGAACTCGCCGTCCGTGGCCTGGAGCGCGTTGTTGAGGTTGCCGGCCTTGGCGTGGCGCGGCATGCCCGCCCAGTCGGGGGAGCGGGTGATCCAGCCGATGCCGAGCTCGGCCGCCGCGTCGCGCATCTCCGGGCGGTTGCCGTCGTCGAGGATCCAGGTCTGGTGCGGGTAGCGGATCGCGACCGCGGCGCGGGCGGTGTCCAGCACCAGGTCGAGGGGCTCGTTGTAGGTCGTGATGAAGACGTCGACGGTCTGGTCGGGCGTCGCCGGCGGCGGCTCGCCCCGCTCCTTCAGCCGCCACATGGTCATCCCGAACAGCAGCGAGTCGACGAGGCTGTAGGTCTCGGCGATCACGAGCGGGACGGCGATCCACCAGGCCGACCAGTGCACCGAGAACAGCCAGCGCCAGACGATGTAGTTGAGCCCGAGGATCGCGGTGACGAGCACGATCCCCCGCAGGAGCAGGAGCCGTCGGCTCATCAGGCCGAGCCCTCCGCGCCCGGTCGGGGTGCGTCGGCCGTGGGTGCGGCGGCCCGGAACACCGCGAGCACGGTGACGTCGTCGAGCGGCGGCCGCACCTCGGCCCAGCGCCGCACCTCGGCGAGGAGGTCGGCCGGGGTGGCGGCGGCCCGCGTGGCCACGGCGAGGTCCTCCCAGACGAGGGCCTGGTCCTCGACCAGGTCGAGCACGCCGTCGCTGATGATCACGAGCCGGTCGCCGGGCTCGAGCGTCGTCGTGTGCTCGGTCCAGTGGTCGTCGGGCAGCACGCCGAACGGACGGTCGTCGCCCGTGAGGTAGGTCGTCGTGCCGTCGGCGGAGATCTGCGCCGCCAGCCCGGAGCCGGCGTCGACCCACCGGGTCCAGCCGTCCTCGAGGTCGACGGCCGCCTCGAAGACGGTCAGGAACGACTCGGAGCGCTCGAGGTCCGGGGTGAGGCTGCGGGCGACCTGGGTGGCGATCACGCCGAGGTCGGCGCCGGCGGTCACGGCTCCGTGGGTGGCGCGGATCGCCGCGCGTGCGCCCGCCCCGAGGAGCGCGGCGCTGGTGCCCTTGCCCATCACGTCGCCGACGCCGACGTGGAGCACGCCGCCGCCGAGCCCGAAGTCGTAGCAGTCCCCGCCCACCGCGAGCGCCGGCAGGCACATGCCGTCGACGCTCCAGGGGCCGCTCTCCAGCGGCTGCGAGGGGAACAGCGACGTCTGCACCTGGCGCGCCTGGCCCATCTCGGACGACGCGACGAGCTCCTGCTCCGCCCACGCGGCCAGGTCGTCGAACGTACGGCGCTGCTCGGCGTCGAGGGTGCGGGCGGCGCCGTCGAAGAGGCAGAAGGTGCCGACCACGTTGCCGAGGTGGTCGTGGAGGGGCCGGCCGGCGTAGAAGACGAGGGACCCGTCGGCGACGGGCGCGAGGTGGCGGAACCGTGGGTCCGCCCGGGCGTCCTCGACGACCAGGGTCTCGTCGCCCGCCTGGGCGGTGTCGCACAGGGTCTGCGACCGCGGCATCTCGGCGATCCCGAGGCCGCTCTCGCTCGGGAACCACGCCCGGTCGTGGTCGAGGACGGTGACCGACGTCGCTGCGACGCCGAAGACCGAGCGGGCCAGCCGCGTGATCCGGTCCAGACGGTCGTTGTCGCCGTGCAGCGCGTCGTGCAGGCTGTCGACGGCACGCTGCCGCCGCTGCTCCGCAGGTGCACCGATGTGGTCGTCGTGCAAGGTCAAGGCCGCCCCCCGAGTGGCGTCGATCGTGGGTACCAGCGGTACGTCGACAAGGTTTGGACAAGGTAACGTGAAAGGCACGTACCCGCAGGCAGACGGCACATGCGGCGCGTCATGGATCATCCGGCGAACGAACGAGGGGGGCTCGTGGTCACGGCGGCGCACTCGGTCCTGGTGGTGGACGACGACGACGACGTCCGGTTCCTGGTGGCCGCGACCCTGCGGGGCGCCGGGCACGACGTGTCGGAGGCCTCGAGCGGGGCCGCCGCCATCGAGTCCGTACGAGCCCAGTCGCCCGACCTCGTGACGCTCGACCTCGGTCTGCCCGACATGGACGGCACGTCGGTGTGCCGCGCCATCCGACAGTTCAGCGACGCCTACATCATCATGGTGACGGGCCGCACCGACGAGATGGACCGGCTCCTCGGGCTCGACCTCGGAGCCGACGACTACATCAACAAGCCGTTCTCGCCCCAGGAGCTGCGGGCCCGCTCGGCCGCGCTGCTCCGCCGGCCCCGGACCCCTCGGCACGCGGGGGGCCCGACGGGCACGGCGGGGCGCTCCGGTGCCGCCGTGCCCCCGGCGGACGCCCAGCCGGAGGTGATCGACGCCGGCCACGGCCTCGTCGTGGTGCCCGACCGCGGCCTGGCGCTGCTCAACTCCGTTCCGCTGCCGCTGACGCCCGTCGAGGTGCAGATCCTGGCCGTCCTCGCCCGGGAGCCGGGGCGTCGCTGGGACCGTCGCGACCTCGTCAAGGCGGTGTGGACCGACGACTTCGGCGAGTCGCACTTCCTCCTCGACGTGCACATCGGCAACGTGCGGCGCAAGCTCCGCAAGCTCGGCGGACGCCGGGAGTGGATCCGCAGCGTCGAGGGTGTCGCCTACCAGCTCGGCGTCGACTGACGCCTCCGGACGGCCCCGCGTCCGGGCGACCTGACCCGCGGGTAACCTTTCGCCACGCCCTCGGAGGGGCGTCCGGGGGCGAGACGAGGGAGAGGGCTGGATGCGGGTCGCACTGCTGTCCTACCGCAGCAAGCCGCACTGCGGCGGTCAGGGCGTCTACGTGCGCCACCTCAGCCGCGAGCTGGTGGCGCTGGGGCACGAGGTCGAGGTCTTCTCCGGCCAGCCGTACCCCGAGCTGGACCCGGGCGTCACCCTCACCCCGGTGCCGAGCCTCGACCTCTACCGCGAGCCGGACCCGTTCCGCACGCCGCGGCTCGGCGAGCTGCGCGACCTCGTCGACGTCCGCGAGGTCGCGACCATGTGGACCGGGGGGTTCGGGGAGCCCCGCACCTTCAGCGAGCGGATCAAGCGCGTGCTGGGCCGGCGCCTCGACGACTTCGACGTCGTGCACGACAACCAGGTGCTGGGCTACGGCATCCTCGACCTCGCCGCCTCCGGCGTGCCGGTCGTGACCTCGATCCACCACCCCATCACCTTCGACCGCCGCATCGACGTGGCCGCGGCGCCCACGCTGCGCAAGAAGCTGTCGCTGAAGCGCTGGTACGGCTTCCTGCGCATGCAGGGACGCGTCGCTCGCCAGGCCACCCTCGTCCTGACCCCGTCTGAGTCGTCGAAGCGCGACATCGTCACCGACTTCGGTGTCGACCCGGAGCGCGTGCGCGTCATCCTGCTCGGCGTCGACGAGGTCTTCGTGCCGCCCACCGAGCCCCGCGTGCCCGGACGCATCGTCGCGATGGCGAGCGCCGACGCACCGCTCAAGGGCATCGGCACGCTGCTCGAGGCGTTCGCGAAGCTGCGCACCGAGCGCGACGTCGAGCTGGTGCTCGTGAGCAAGCCGCAGCCGGGCGGCACCACCGAGAAGATCGTCGAGCGTCTCGGCATCGGCGACTCCGTGCGCTTCGTCCACGGGGTGAGCGACGCCGAGCTGGTGCGCATCATGGGCTCGGCCGAGCTCGCGTGCGTGCCCAGCCTCTACGAGGGCTTCTCGCTGCCCACCGCCGAGCTGATGGCCTGCGCGACGCCGCTCGTCGTGTCCCGCGCCGGGGCGATCCCCGAGGTGGTGGGCCCCGACGGGCTCTGCGCCGACCTGGTCACGCCCGGCGACGTCGGCGAGCTCGAGCTGGCCATCGCCGCCCTGCTCGACGACCCGGAGCGTCGCGAGCGGATGGGCCGCGCCGGGCGCGAGCGGGCCCTCACCGAGTTCAGCTGGAGCGCCGTGGCCCGGGCGACCGCCGCGGCGTACGAGGACGTCATCGCCGTGACCACCGCCCACGCGGGTGGGGCACGGCCCGAGCAGGAGGGCACCCACCGTGCTGACCGTTGACTTCGACCGCCTGGGCCTCCAGCCCGGTGAGCGCGTGCTCGACATGGGCTGCGGCGCCGGCCGCCACGCGTTCGAGATGTACCGCCGCGGGGCCGACGTCGTCGCGTTCGACCAGGACGCCGACGAGCTCGCGGGCGTGCGCGACCTCTTCGGGGCGATGAAGGAGGCCGGCGAGGTGCCGGCCGGCGCCGAGGCCGACGTCAAGGAGGGCGACGCCCTCGGCCTGCCCTTCGCCGACGGCGAGTTCGACCGGGTCGTCGCGGCCGAGGTGCTCGAGCACATCCCCGCCGACATCCAGGCGATCGACGAGCTCGTCCGGGTGCTGCGCCCCGGCGGCACGCTGGCCGTCTCGGTGCCCCGCTGGTTCCCCGAGATCGTGAACTGGAAGCTGTCGGAGGACTACCACAACGTCCCCGGCGGCCACATCCGGATCTACACCGACAAGGAGCTGATCTCGAAGATCAGCAACGCCGGCGTCACCTTCGAGGGCCGCGACTACGCGCACGGCCTGCACACGCCGTACTGGTGGATCAAGTGCGCGGTCGGCGTCCGCAACGACGACCACCCGCTCGCGAAGGCGTACCACCGCCTGCTGGTCTGGGAGATCATGAAGCAGCCCCGCGCCCTGCGACTGGCGGGCCGCGTGCTCGACCCGCTGGTCGGCAAGAGCATGGTGCTCTACTTCCGCAAGCCCGCCTGATGCCGACCGGCCCGGACGGCGCCACCGCCGGGAGCAGCGGCACGTCGACCGCCGTGACCGACGCCGTGCCCGCCGTCCCGGGCGTGCTGACGGCGGACGACGTGCGCCGTACCGCGGCATCGATCGTCGCCATGCAGCACCCCGACGGGGCCATCCCGTGGACGCCGGGCGACAAGACCGACGCCTGGAACCACGTCGAGGCCGCGATGGCCCTGCTGGTGGGCGGCGAGGTCGCGGCGGCCGAGCGGGCCTACGACTGGTGCCTCGCCCACCAGCGCCACGACGGCACGTGGCCGGTGCGCATCGTGGGCGACGTCGTCGAGGACGACGGGGGCGAGACCAACATGAGCGCCTACCTGGCGGTGGGCGTCTGGCACCACTGGCTCGTACGGCGTGAGCGGGCCTTCGTCGAGCGCTGCTGGCCCGCGGTGCGGGCGGCGCTGGATTTCGTGGTCCGGATGCAGCTGCCGTTCGGCGGCGTCGACTGGTTGCAGGAGTGGGTGTACGGCGCTCCCGGGCCCGTCCGCGGGGAGGCCCTCCTCACGGGCTCCTCGAGCATCTACCAGTCCCTGCGGGCCGGCCTGGCCCTCGCCGACCTCGTCGACGAGCCCCAGCCGGAGTGGGAGCTGGCCGCCGGTCGGCTGCGCCACGCGATCCGGGCGCACCCCGACGCCTTCCTCGACAAGGCGACCTTCTCGATGGACTGGTACTACCCGGTGCTCGGCGGCGCGGTGCGGGGCGAGGCGGCCCACGCGATGCTCGCGCGCCGCTGGGACGACTTCGTGGTGCCGGGACTCGGCATCCGCTGCGTCGACACGAACCCCTGGGTGACGGGCGCCGAGACCTGCGAGCTGGTGATGGCGCTCGACGCGGTCGGGGACCGCGCGCGGGCCCTCGTGCTCTTCGCCGACATGCAGCACCTGCGCGCCGACGACGGCGGCTACTTCACCGGCTACGTCTGGCCCGACGAGGTCTTCTGGCCCCACGAACGCACCACCTACACCGCGGCGGCCGTCGTCCTCGCCGCCGACGCCCTGAGCGGCACCACGCCGGGCGCCGACATCATGCACGGCTCGTCGTTCGGACCCCACCCGGCCGAGGTCGTCGGCGACTGCGGCTGCTGATCCGCCCTCGGCAGCCGGCGACCCGCGGTCAGCGCACCGCGTCCCCGGCGTCCCCGCGCACGCGGCGCAGCGCCCGCATCGACCCGAGCGCCTCGACCTCGACGAAGTCGCCGGAGTCGAGGGCCCGGCAGTAGACGTCGTACGGCGGGCGTCCGCCGTCGGCGGGGTCGGGGAAGACGTCGTGGATGACGAGAACACCGTCGCGGGCCAGCCAGCGCGCCCAGCCCGTGTAGTCGTTGTGCGCGTGCTCCTCGGCGTGGCCGCCGTCGACGAAGACCAGGGCCAGCGGGGTGCGCCAGAACGCGGCCACCGTCGTCGAGCGCCCGACGACGGGTACGACGAGGTGCTCGATCCCGGCCCGCTCCAGCGTGCGCCGGAAGACCGGCAGCGTGTCCATGAGCCCCGACTCGGCGTCGACGAGGCTGGCGTCGTGGTGCTCCCAGCCCGCCTGGTTCTCCTCCGACCCGCGGTGGTGGTCCACCGTCACCACGGTGCCGCCGACCTCGCGGGCCGCCGCCCCGAGGTAGATCGCGGACTTGCCGCAGTAGGAGCCGACCTCGAGCACGACGCCGTTCGGCAGCTGCTCCCGCGCCCAGCGGTGCAGCAGCAGGCCCTCGTCGGGGGGCATGAAGCCCGTCGCGGCGAGCGCGTGCTCGAGGAGGTCGGCGGGCATCCCGTCCGGCGGCTCCGGGGCGCTCACGACTGCTCCTGCGCGACCTCGGCGGGGGAGTCCCCGACGGGGTGCCCGCGCCAGCCGTTCCAGTGCCAGTGCAGGTAGCGGTCGATGGCGCGCACGACGTGGGCGCTGCGGATGGACGGGAACGTGTCGAAGGCGTGCTGGGCGCCGGGCAGCTCGGCGTACACGACCGAGCGCTCGGACACCTCCCGGAGCCGCTCGACGAACGCCCGCGCCTGCGTCACGGAGACCATCGTGTCGGTGGTGCCGTGCAGCACGAAGAAGTCGGGGGCGTCCGCGCTGACCCGGAGCACGGGGGAGGCGGCCTCGAAGACCTCGGGCGCCTCGGCGAAGCGCCGGTGCACCACCTTGGGGGCGAGGAAGGCGTCGCGCATGGCCACGGCGTTCCGCAGTCCGGTGGCGCCGGCGAAGTCGTAGACGCCGTAGTGGGGGATCGCGGCCGCGACGCTGGTGTCGACGTCCTCGAAGCCCGGCTGGTACGCCGGGTCGTTCGGCGTCAGGGCCGCGAGCGCGGCCAGGTGCCCGCCCGCGGAGCCGCCCGTGATCGCGAGGTAGGACGCGTCGCCGCCGTACGCGCCGATGTGCTCGCGGAGCCAGGCGATCGCGCGCTTGACGTCGACGACCTGCGCGGGGAACGGATCACGGCCCGCGAGGCGGTAGTTGATCGAGACGCAGATCCAGCCCTTGGCCGCCATGTGCTTCATCAGCGGGACGGCCTGGCCCTCCTTGGCGCCCAGCACCCACGCCCCGCCGTGCACCTGCAGGAGCACGGGTGCGCCGTCGGGGTGGACGGGCTCCTCGGGGCCGTAGACGTCGAGCATCGTGCGGCGCCCGGCGTCGGCGTACGCGATGTCGCGCTCGACGCGCACGCCGGGCGTGCGCACGCGGAAGGGGTTGACGAGGGAGCGCCACGGCACGGCGAGGTCGGCGGGCGTGGGGGCCTCGTCGAGCTGCTCGACGTAGTCGACGCCGAGCGCCTCGACGAGGGCGTCCTCGACCGCCGGCTTCACCCGCTGCGCCTGCACGACCATCACGCCGAGGGCGGCGGCGTTGGCCGCGGCCAGCGCGAGGCCCGCCGCGCGGCGGCGGTCGGTGGTGGCGCCCCGGGTGTGGGTGGCCGCGTCGAGGGCGGTCACGGCGAGCAGCTGGGGGGCCAGCTCGGTGGTGAACCAGCCGAGGGCGAACCCCCCGATGCCGGTCCGGATGCCGTGCGGCGGCCGGAAGGCGTTGGTGCTGAGGGCGGCGAGGGCGAGCTGGCGGCGGAGGAGTCCCACGGGAAGGACTCTAGGACGACCGCGGGCCGTTTGTTACCCGTGGGTCACTCCGTGGGCGCGGGGCGCCGCCGTGACGACTGCGGGACGGGTCGGGCGAGGGGCGATTGACCGCGGGCGCGAGAATGGCGCCGTGACCCCGAGCCCCCGTGCGTCCGACCCGCCGCGTCGCCCGACGGGCTCCGACGTGTCCCTGCCCCGGTTCCGCGAGGTGATGGGCACGTTCGCGACCGGTGTGGTGGTCGTGGCGGCCGTCGAGCCCGACGGCACGCCGGTGGGGCTCACCGTGCAGTCGTTCGCGAGCCTGTCGCTGCGCCCGCCCCTGGTGGTGTTCTGCCCGGCGCGCACCTCGCGGACCTGGCCGCGCATCCGACGGGTCGGCTCGTTCTGCGTGAACGTGCTCGCCGACGACCAGGCCGACGTGGCGACCGTGATGGCCGCCGGGGGCGTGGTCGACCGGTTCGAGGGTCTCGACTGGACCCCGGGACGCCACGGCGCACCCCGGCTCACCGGTGCGCTCGCCCACGTCGAGGCCACGGTCGTCAGCGTCCAGGCGGGCGGCGACCACGACGTGGTCGTCGGACGGGTGCACGCCGTCGAGCACGGCCGTCCGGGCGCCGGCGCGGGCCCGCTGCTCTACCACCAGGGCCGCTACGCCCGGATCCTCGGCGAGGAGAGCGCCCGGTGACCGACGAGGTCACCGCCCCCGCGCACCGCCCGCTCGCCCCGCGCTCCGGTGCCGTCCTGGTCTTCGGCTCGTCGGCGGCCGTGCTGGTCGTCGAGCTCGTGGCGCTGCGATTGCTGGCGCCGTACATCGGGCTGACCCTCGAGACCAACACCCTCGTCATCGGGATCGCCCTCTCCGCGATCGCCTTCGGCTCCTGGGCCGGGGGTCGGGCGGCCGACGTGACGGAGCCACGACGGACCCTGGGACCGCTGCTGGGCGTCTCCGGCCTCGCGGTCGGGGTGACGCCCCTCGTCGTCCGCCTCGGCGGCGCTGCCGACGGCGCGCTGGTGCTGCTGGCCGGGGCGCTGTGCCTGTTCGTCCCGGCCGCACTGCTCTCCGCCGTCACGCCGATGGTGACGAAGCTGCTGCTCACCGACCTGGCCGAGACCGGTGCTGTCGTGGGCCGGCTCTCGGGCATCGGCACGGCGGGCGGCATCGCGGGCACCGTCGTGACGGGCTTCGTGCTCATCTCGGTGGTGCCGGTCAGCGCGATCCTGCTCGGCCTGGGCGTGCTCCTGGTGCTGGCGGCGGTGGCCGTCGACCTGCGGGTGCGCGGGTGGCGTCGTCCCCGGGAGGCGCTGGTCCTGGTGCTCGTCCTCGGCGGGGCGACGGCGCTGACCCAGGTGGCCCCGGGCGGTTGCGACGCCGAGACGACCTACCACTGCGCCCAGGTGCAGGCGGACCCCGAGCGTGACGGCGGGCGCCTCCTCGTGCTGGACGGGCTCGGCCACTCGTACGTCGACGTCGACGACCCCACCTACCTGCACTTCGCGTACGTCGAGGCCATCGCCTCGCTGGTCGACACGGGCTTCCCGGCCCAGGAGCCGCTCGACGCCTACCACCTGGGCGCCGGGGCCCTGACGGTGCCGCGCTACCTGGCGGCCGAGC
>Ga0208794_1001230_pt1 | contig 11897 bp, 9 predicted proteins | sample 32_taG_FD_184106 | JGI IMG/M metagenome (GOLD analysis project Ga0208794, IMG submission 184106) | Marine viral communities from the Gulf of Mexico - 32_GoM_OMZ_CsCl metaG (SPAdes) (version 2) | ecosystem: Environmental > Aquatic > Marine > Oceanic | place: Atlantic Ocean: Gulf of Mexico...
AGCAACAACAGCATTATTAAATTTTATTACACCTACTAATAAACTTTCAGATGCATTAATAGAACAACAAGTAGAATTAGTTGCAACAGAAAGAAAATTAATACAACTTGATGAGGTATTAAATGACACAGCAACAAGTGAAGAAGATTTAGCAAAAGCACAAGAAGAAAGAATAACTGTAATTGAAGAATTAAAAAAGGAATATCCAGACCACCTTGCAAATATAGATGCTGAAAAAACAAGTACAGAAGAACTACGTAAATCAATTAATTTATTAAATAAAGCACTTGTTGATAAAATAATTATTCAAAAACAAGAAGAAGAAATAACAGAACAACTTGAAGAACTTGCTAATGCAAGAATAGGTGTTGCAAAAAGAGAAATAGAAATTCAAAAAACTATAACTCAAATTATTGCAAAAGCACAAAGGGAAAACATTAAAAACACAGTAGATGCAACTGCAAGTATAGAGGTACAAGCAAGTCAAGCAACAGAATTATTAAAACAATTTGGACATTTTGATACAGAAAGAGCAAAATTTGCATTTCAATTAACAAACCAAAGTGGTTATTTAATTTTAGAACAAGCATATTTAAAAGAACAAATTGAAGATGTTAATGATGTAACAGCAGCAAGAGATGACCTATTACAGCAGCTTGGAATTACACTTGATGAATATAATGAAATAGTTGAATCAAATACAGAGGGTGTAGATGAAAATACAGATGCAACAAATGAAAACACAGATTCATTAGATGAAAATGAAGAGGCAATAACAGATTTAATAGAAAAACAAAAAAAATTATTAGAACAGGCTGAAAAAATGCCTGGCGCAACTGAAAAAGAAATAGCTGCAAGAAATGACAAGATTAAATCTATAAATGAAGAAATAAAAAGATTAAAAGAACTTTCTTTATTAAATGATGATGTTGAGAAGAAAGAACAACAGAAGATAGAAAGAATGCCAATAAGGGCTGCGCAAACAATAGAAACACAAAATAATGTAACAGCAAATTTAGAAAAACAAACAGCTAAAAAAATTAGAAATATAGATGCAGAATTGGAGGCGGAAGAACAAATGCAAAAGCTAAAATTCCAAGCAGTATTTACTACACTTAATGCAATAAGTACACTAACAGATGCATTTGCAGGAGAAAGTGAACAAGCACAAAAGAAAGCATTTAGAATTAATAAGGCAGTAGGTATAGCACAAACATTAGTACAAACATTTCAATCTGCACAAGGTGCTTATTTATCACAATTATCTATACCAACACCAGATGCACCAATTAGAGCAGGTATTGCAGCAGGAATAGCAACAGCAGCAGGTTTAGCTAATGTAGCAGCAATAGCAGCACAAAAGTTTGAAGCACCATCTAAAAATACACCAGCAACACCATCTGCTAATATTAGTGGAGGTGCGCAATCACAAGCACCACAATTTAACATAGTTGGTCAAAGTGCATTTAACCAAATTGCAGGAGCGTTGAACCAACCTATTCAAGCATATGTAGTAGCGCAAGATGTAACTACTGCACAACAATTAGATAATGGAATAATAACAAGTGCCACATTAGGAGGTGGTTAAAAATAAATGATATGGAAATTATAGAATTATTATTAGATGAAAATGATGAAATGACAGGCATTGAAGCAGTAAGTATCGTGGAGAATCCTGCCATAGAATCAGATTTTATAGCATTAAGCAAACAAGAAATAATGTTTGCTAAAGTAGATGAAGATAAAAAAATATTAATGGGAGCAGCATTAATTCCTAATAAACCAATATTTAGAAAAAGAAATGATACTATGTTCTATGTGTATTTTAGCAAAGATACAGTTAAAAGAGCAAGTGAATTATTCTTTATGAATGGTAATCAAAATAATGCAACATTAGAACACAATATGGAAATCAATGGATTAACAGTTGTAGAAAGTTGGATAGTTGATGACCCTGAAATGGATAAGAGTAAGAAGTATGGTTTTGAAGTACCTGAAGGAACTTGGATGATTTCAATGAAAGTAGAAAATGATGAGGTTTGGAATGATTATGTTAAAGAAGGAAAAGTAAAAGGATTTAGTATTGAAGGATACTTTGCTGATAAGGCTAAAATCAGTAAACCTAATTTAAAAGCAGAGATGGAAGCTATTTTAGAAGCTGAAGCAGAATATATGTTAAGTAACATTAAAGCATTAATTAAAAAAGATAAAAGAACTAAAAATGGCAAGAAGATTACATTGGAAACATACAATGATTATCCATCAGGAGTTAGTAATAATGCTAAAAGAGGTATTGAATTTAATGAAAAGGTTAACAATAAATGTGCTACACAGGTGGGCAAAATCAGAGCGCAGCAATTAGCAAATAAAGAGAACATTAGTTTAGAAACCATTAAAAGAATGTATAGTTATTTAAGTAGAGCTGAAGAATACTATGATGAAGGCAACAATGAAGCGTGTGGTACTATTAGCTATTTACTATGGGGTGGTAAAGCAGGTTTAAGATGGTCTGAAAGCAAATTAAAAGAATTAGGTGAAATTAATCTTGCATCTATGGTAGTTGATAACAACTTTGCAATTATTGATGATAGGTTAGCATATAGTTCACAAGAGAAAGCTGAAGAGATGGCTAAAAACATTGGTTGTGAGGGTTTTCATGTGCATGAGTATGAAGGCAAGGAATGGTACATGCCATGTGAAGAACACATGATTGATGCAGGAAAAACAAGTAAAAGCCCATGTTGGGATGGTTATCAACAAAAAGGTTATAAAATGATAAATGGTAAAAGAAGACCTAATTGTGTAAAAATTAAATAATTATGAAAAGAAAATGGAAAACACCAAGTAATACATCACCAACAGGAACTAAAAGAGCTTGTTTGTGTGATGATGGAAAAACATATAGTAGAAAATGTTGTGATGGTTCACTACAGGCACAGGGTATAGGAAACATTACTGGAACACCATCATAAATTTTTTTTGTAAAAACACATAACACTACACACATTTTTTTACATTACTAATAAATATTTACTATGAAAGCAAATGACATACTAAACAAAATTAAAAATATTGTTGGTGTTGAACTTTCTGAAACAGTAGAATTAGCAGAATTAACATTAGAAAATGGTACTATTTTAGTATCAGAAGAATTTACTAAAGGTAATGCAGTATTCATCAAAGGAGAAGATGGAGAAATTGCACTACCAGTTGGTGAATATTCTTTAGAAGATGGTAGAGTGCTTTTTATAGTTGAAGAAGGTATCATTGATAGTATTAGAGAATCTGCTGAAACAGAAGAAAAAGAAGCAGAAGAAGAACTTTCTGAAGAATCAGTTACAGAAGAAACTGTAGAAACTGTAGAAACTGAATTAGAAGAAGAAGAAATGAAATATGTAACTAAAGAAGAATTTGCTCTTGCAATGGATGAATTAAAATCTATGATTGAGAAAATGGGTTACAAGGACAAAGAAGAAGAAGAAATGTCCAAAGAAGAAGTTGTTGAAAACAAAGAAGAATTATCTGCTGAAACAGTTGAACCAATTAAGCACAACCCAGAAGCAGAAACTAAAAATGTTAATTTTACTATAGCTGGTAAAAGAACAGAAACAACTAAAGATAGAGTATATAATAAAATATTTAATAACTAAAAAATAAAAAATGGCTACTACTACAAGTATAACAAGTACATATGCTGGAGAATTTGCAGGAAAGTATATTTCTGCAGCATTACTTTCTGGTTCTACTATTGAGAATGGTGGAATTGAAGTAAAACCAAATGTAAAGTACAAATCTGTAATCAAGAAAGTTGCTACTGATGCTAATGTAATTAAAGATGCATCTTGTGATTTTACTGCTACAGGTACTGTTACATTAACTGAAAGAATTCTTCAACCTGAAGAGTTCCAAGTAAACTTACAATTTTGCAAGAGTGATTTTGCATCAGATTGGGAAGCGATTCAAATGGGCTATTCAGCTTATGATAAAATGCCACCTAAATTTTCTGATTTCATTATTGGTCATGTTGCAGGATTGGTTGCTGAAAAAACTGAACAAAACATCTGGGAAGGTGTTGATGCTACTGCAGGAGAATTTGACGGATTAGTAACACTTGCATTAGCTGATGCTGATGTAATTGATGTTGCTTCTCATGCTGCTGTAACTGCTGCAAACGTAATTGACAAATTAGGTTCTATTGTAGATGACATCCCTTCTGCACTTTATGGAAAAGAAGATTTATATCTATATGTATCACAAAACATTGCAAGAGCATATGTTAGAGCATTAGGTGGATTTGGTGCTTCTGGTTTAGGTGCTGCTGGTACTAACAACCAAGGTACTCAATGGTGGAACAATGGAGATTTATCATTTGATGGTGTAAAAATCTTTGTTGCACAAGGTATGGCTGATGATACTGCAATGGCTGCACAAAAATCTAACCTTTACTTTGGTACAGGATTACTTTCTGACCACAATGAAGTTAAGTTGTTAGATATGGCTGACCTTGATGGTTCACAAAATGTAAGATGCATTATGCGTTATACAGCAGGTGTACAATACGGAATAGGTTCTGATATAGTATTATACCACGCCTAATAATTAATTAATAACAAGGGGGCTGTAATGCCCTCTTAACTTAAAATTTTAAACGATGGCATGTGATTTAACAAGAGGACGTAAAGTTCCATGTAAAGATGTAATTGGAGGAATTGCAAGAGTATGGTTTGTAGACCATGGAGACCTTGGTACAGTAACAGAATCTGCTGATGAAATTACTGACCTTTCAGGTACGTTTACTGCTTTTCAATATGATTGTCATGGTACAAATTCATTTGAGCAGTCAGTAAACAGTTCAAGAGAAAATGGTACTACTTTCTATGAGCAAGTAATTAATTTACAATTCCCTAAATTATCAAAAGAAGATAATGCAGAATTGAAGCTGATGGCTTTTGGAAGACCTCACGTATGTATTGAGGACAGAAATGGAAACTTCATGCAATTTGGCTTGGTTCATGGTTGTGAAGTAACAGGAGGTACAATAGCAAGTGGAGCAGCATTTGGAGATTTAAGTGGTTATACACTTACATTAACAGCACAAGAAGCAAAACCAGCTAACTTTATAGCAAGTGGTACTTCTGCTGACCCTTATGCAGGAATGAGTTCTGCAACTGTAACTGTAACAGTAGGAACTAATAGCTAATATAGGCACTAATTCACAAAAGTGTGATTCATAATATATAGTTGATTGTGGAGGGTGAGTTTAATAGCTTGCCCTCTTTTTTTTAAAAATTATGCAGATACTTACTTCAACAGGCACAAGAAACATTAACTTTATACCAAGAAAAACTATTAGTGGTTCAAAAGTGTATAGTGTTGTAATAAAAAGTGAAGCAAAAAACAAAGTTATATTAACTGATAGCACAGCAACATTTACAGAATTGGACTATTACTATCAATACAGCACAACACAAGCATTAGTAGAAAATAACTATTATTTAGTTACTATTACTAACACTACTGATGGAATTGTTATATTTAAAGACAAAATGTACTGCACAGACCAAACATTATCAGATTATGAAATATCTAATGGTGTTTATATAGAACAGAGTACAGGAAACAATGAATTTGTTTATTATGGATAATTTACATTTAATACAATTAAACCAATATGAAAGGCCTTCTATCACAGAAGAGAGAAACAGGGATTGGGTAGGCATAGGTGATAACAATGATTACTATCAATGTTTGATAGAGGCATATATGGATAGTACAACTAACCAAGCAGTTATAAATGGTATTGTTAATATGATTTATGGTAAAGGGTTAGATGCTACTGATTCAAGTGAAAAACCTGATGAATATGCACAGATGAAAGAAATACTTTCACCACATTGCTTAAGAAAGGTTTGTAATGATTTAAAGCTATTAGGTGAAGCATCTATACAGGTATCATACAAAGGTAATAGAGTAGGTAAGTTAACACACTTTCCAAGGGAAACTTTACGTGCTGAAAAGATGAATGAGCAGGGAGAGATTAAAAACTATTATTATGCACCTGATTGGAGTAAAGTAACAAGAAACACTAAACTAACTAAATTTCCTGTATTTGGTAGTGGTGCAAAAAATGAAATATATATTATAAAAAGATTTGTGAGTGGTTACTATTACTACTCACCAGCAGATTACCAAATTAGCTATGCTGTGCTTGAAAAAGAGATTGCAGATTACTTAATAAACGACGCACAATGCTCTTTCAGTGGCACCAAAGTAATTAACTTTAATTCAGGAATTCCTGACAGGACAAAACAACTTGAAATATCAGAACAAGTAAAAGGAAAGCTCACAGGCAGCTATGGCGAGAAGGTAATTATAGCATTTAACAACAATGCTGAACAAAAAACAACTATTGAGGATGTACCACTTACAGATGCACCTCAACACTATGAATATCTATCAACAGAATGTCAGAGAAAGATAATGGTAACACATAGAGTAACCTCACCATTATTAATTGGCTTAAGAGATGGAAACAGCTCATTGGGTAGCAATGCAGAAGAAATTAAAAATGCAGCATTATTATTTGATAATGTAGTTATAAAACCTTACCAAGATTTAATTATAGATTGCTTGGATGAAATCTTTGCAGTTAATAATATTTCATTAAACTTATATTTTAAGACATTACAACCACTTGAGTTTACAGAGATTGATGAAGATTTACAAGATGCAGAAGCTATAGAAGAAGAAACTGGTATTAAGCAAGATGAAACTGCTGAATTAGAAATGGCATTAGCTAAATCAAAAGATTTACCTGATGAATTTTATGATGATATTTTAAAAGGTTTACAAGGTGAGGTAATGGATAGTGATGAATATGAAATGGTAGATATTAGGGATGTAGATGAAGAAAATGAAAGTGTTGAAGATTGGGCAAAGGATATGATTAAATTAAGCATAGATAGCAAAGAAGATGGTTTTTCATATTTAGATGCAAGTTACTATAAAGTAAGATACAAGTATGTAAAAGGTAGTAGAAGACCTAACAAATCAGGTAATAAGAGCAGAAGATTTTGTGAAGAAATGATGGCAAGAACAAAACAAGGCATAGTATATAGAATAGAAGATATAGATAAAGCAAGCAGAGATATGAATTTTAAAGCTGCTGAACTACCTATGCACAATGGTGAAAAGTATGACTTGTTTAGATTTAAGGGTGGTGTTTACTGCAAGCATAAATGGCAAGAGATATTATATAAAGTTAAAAATTTAGATGACAAAGGAAGCAAAGATTTAGGTGATTATAAAACTATTAGCAAAGCAGCATTTCCAAAGAGTTATAAGAAAAAACCTGTAGGAAGCAAGCAATCAGTTAAAGCACCTATTAATATGCCTAACAATGGTCATCATCCAAACTATAAGAAATGAGCAAGGCACTATTTGTAACAAGACAAGATATTTCAATTTTCACTGCTGCTAATGGGAGTATAGATAATGACAAACTATTACCATTTATAAATACTGCACAGGACATTCATATACAAAATTATTTAGGTACTGAATTATATAACAAAATAAAAAGTGATATAGTAGGTGGTACACTTGCAGGAAATTATTTATCATTAGTAACTGATTACATTAAACCAATGTTATTGCATTGGAGTTTAGTTGAGTATTTACCTTTTGGTTCAGTTAACATTGCTAATGGTGGTATATATCAAAAGAATCCTGAAAACAGCACAGCTATTAGTAGAGACCACGTAGATTACCTTGTTGAAAAGGCAAGAACAACTGCACAGTTCTACACTAATAGATTTATAGATTATATGCAAAACAATAATAACTTATTTCCAGAGTATTATAGCAATAGTAATGAGGATATGTATCCTGATGATGTTGCTAACTTTGGTGGATGGGTACTATAATAAAAAGATATGGCAAATACAATAGATTGGGGAAAAGCAACACAGAATAACACTAATGGATTTGGTAAATATCAAAACACTATTGATGCTGCAAGTATTTATGCAGATAGCTGGTCAGGTGAAACTACATTAATTGGTACAAGTGCTGCATTTTCATATTCTAAAAGTAGTTACCATCAAGGTGAAGCTGACCCAACACCAACTATTACAGGAACAACAGGAGGTAGTTTTGTTTGTACATCTGGTGCTGTTTTTGTTGACACAGGTAGTACATCAAGCTCTACAGGGCAGATTGATTTAGATGCTTCTACAATAGATACACATTTAATATCTTATACAGTTGATGGCGTTACAGCAACTGCTAATGTTGGGATTACACCTTCTCCTTATCTTGATAACACCTATTCAATGCAATTTGATGGTGTTGATGACATTGTACAATCATTATCAATTATTTCAATAAATTCAGTTTCACTATGGTTTAAACCAAATAGTACAGTAACAACTGGTGCTGGTAGTGGTGTGTTAATAAGTTTTGGTACTACAGATTTTAGAAATGCAGTTTATTTAGGTTCAAATTTTAGTGCTATATCAAATGAACTAATTACAATTACAGACCAAAGTTTAAATTATTCATATTATGCACAAGCAAGTGGTACTATAGATACAAATTGGCATCATTTAGCTGTTGTCCACGATGGAAGTAAATACCAAGTATATTTAGATGGTTCATCTGTAACAACAACTGGTGCGACACCTTTAATGACTTCACAACAAATAACTATTGGAGCAAGAGGAAGAACAGACGGTTCAATAGCAAGTTATTTCAATGGCAAGATAGATGAGGTAGCCATTTGGAACACAGCACTTTCTTCAGATGCAGTTCAGGAGATTTACAACGCTACTAACAACAACACAGGAAAAGCTCTTGACCTTACACAAGATTCAGGAAACTACAATGCAAGTTCTAACTTACAATATTTTAACAGATTAGGAGATTAAATTATGAGTACAAAATACATAGCAAGCAACTGGAGATTACCTAACCAAGAGAATAGTAGTAAGAGTGATAACTATGGGCTAACCTTTGATGGGAGTAGTGAGTTAATAAACTGTGGTACAGGTGAAATAGTTACAGGAGAATTTACTGTTTCTATGTGGATTAAAAGAAGTTTAACAGGTGGTGATAGCACTCAAACATTTTTTTCAAAAGCAGATGTAAACGGAAGTAGAACTTTTGCTTGTTATATGACAGCATCTACAGGTGTTCTACAATTTTATGTTAGTAATACAGGTGGTATTTTAAACAACAAGAGAATAGCCACTTCAGACACTATAACAGATGAAAATTGGCATCATTTAGTTTTTATTAATGGTGGTGATTCAGGTTTGCTTAAAATATATATAGATGGCTCTGAAGCTACTTTGACATCTTCAGGAAGAACAGGTATTTCAAATTTACACAGTTCATCTATACCAAATATTATAGGAGATTCAAATGTGGGAAGCAATGATTATAGCGGCTCTATTTCAGAACTTGCAGTTTTTGACTATGCTTTAAGTTCTACACAAATAAGTACTTTATATGGTAGCAGCTCATTAGGTGCAGGTTCGCCTATGGCTTTAAAACCACAGCCAGTTGCATTTTGGAATCTTGCTGATAATAGTGCTTCTAATCCACTTACACAACCAAATGAAGCTGTAGAAGATGCAAGTGTTTTTGATTTTAGTAGTAGTTTTATTGATTGTGGAGATAGTGATGATTTTAGTTTTACTGATGGCTCTAATGATTTATCTTATAGTTTTAGTGCTTGGGTAAATGCTGATACATTGTCAACAGATTTAAATCAACCTAACACAATAATTTCTAAATATGGCACTTCAACTAATGAATGGTGGTTTTTAATAGAAAATAAAAAACTTGTTATTATAAATTATGACCAATCAAATCCTACTATAATAGGAAGAAAATATGATACTGATTTATCAGCAAATACTTGGTATCACGTTGCGGCAACTTATGATGGTAGTAAAAATGTTACAGGTTTTAAACTTTATTTAGATGGTGTAAGAGTAGATGATACTAACTACAATGCTAATACAACTTATGGTGGTATGCAAAATCAAGTTCAAAATGTATTTATAGGAAAAAGAGATAGGGCAACAAGATTATCATATTTTGATGGACAAATAAATAACACACAAATTTGGCAAGCAGAACTTTCATCTACAGAAATAGAAACTCTTTATAATTCAGGAGTACCACTAACAGGTACACAGCCACAAGCAAGTAATTTAAAAGCTTGGTATAAGTTAGACCAATCAGCAAACTGGGAAGCAGATAGTTCAGGAGCTTGGCAAATACCAGATGCAGTTTCAGCATATCCACAGAGTTTTAATTTTGTAGATGGTAATAGTACAAGAATTACATCTAATTTTAATTTACCAACTTCAACAACTAATTTTTCTTTTAGTGCTTGGATTAATCCAAACAGCACTACTGCTGCTGGTGTATTTATAGCTAACAATGATAGTGGAACAGATGGATATAATGCTTTTATTTCTTCAAATAATATTTACTTTAGAATTAATGGTAATGATGTTACAGGTTCTATTTCAGGGCTTGCAAACACTTGGATTCACGTAGTAGGCACATACGATGGAACTACACAAAAACTATATATAAATAATAGTAGTCCATCAACAAATTCTGTATCAACATCAGTAAGTGTCAACGATGTTACATTAATAGGTGCAAGAGAAGATTTAGCAGGAGCTTGGTTTGATGGTCAGATAAGTAATGTGCAAATTTGGACAACAACACTTCCAGCAACAGGCACAGATTCAGTAGAAACACTATACAACAACGGAGTACCCTTAACAACTGCTATAGCTTCTGATAACCTAAAATTGTGGGCAAAACTTGATAACAATGAAAAGTTTGATGGTACTAATTGGAGTGTAGAGAATCAAGCTTATCCTGCTAACTATGAAAGTGCTTTAAATTTTGATGGAAGTAATGATGCAGTTTTAATAACTGATAGTACAACAGTTAATAGTTCTTTACAATCTATTGGCAATGAAAATTCATATAGTATTTCAGCTTGGGTTAATACTACAAGTACAATAAATACTGGTTACACAACTTGGTACACTGATTTTACTTTTACAGAATTAAGAACTCAAACAAGTTCAGGGACACATTGTCCATTCTATTTAGGTATGGATAATGGTAAAATATTTTTTGGAAGAACACCAAACCACACTTCATCAGATGAAAGATTTTTATCTACAGGAACAATAAATGATGGTAACTGGAAACACATTGTAGTTACTATAAATGTTAATGCATTAAATATGTATATCAATGGAAGTTTAGATAGCAGCCATACATTCACAACAGCAACAGGTGATTGTTCTGTAGGCACAACAACTTCAAATTTTCAAATAGGTGCAAGAACAACTAATGCTGGTGGATTATCAGCTTTTGCAGATGGATTAATAAATAATATGTCAATATACACAACTGAATTAGATTCTGCAGCAGTAGCAGCACTTTATAACAATGGAACACCTGAAACAAGTATATCAAGCTCACCTGTATCTTGGTGGAAGTTAAACAACTTAACTACTGGTATTCAGGACAGCGTAGGAAGCAATGATGGTACTAATAATGGAGCAACTAAAGTAAATACTTTTGTAAGTACAGAAGCAGGAACAAGTTCAGGAATGACAGAACAGAATTTAGTAAACAATAATGTTTCTGTATTAAATGGTGAGAGTTCAGGTATGACTTCAGCTAATTTAGTTTTAAGCGATTTAACAAGAGCTGTACCTTATGATAATTACAGTTTTAATTTTGATGCTGCAAGTAGTGATAATATAGATTGTGGAGATTCAGATACATTTAGCTTTGGTAATGGAACAACTGATTCACCTTTTTCAATTTCTGCTTGGGTTAATAGTAGAACT
>Ga0208794_1001231_pt1 | contig 11896 bp, 16 predicted proteins | sample 32_taG_FD_184106 | JGI IMG/M metagenome (GOLD analysis project Ga0208794, IMG submission 184106) | Marine viral communities from the Gulf of Mexico - 32_GoM_OMZ_CsCl metaG (SPAdes) (version 2) | ecosystem: Environmental > Aquatic > Marine > Oceanic | place: Atlantic Ocean: Gulf of Mexico...
TCTTTGAATTTCCCCTGTTTTCATATTTCTGCCAAAGGTATATGATGTCATTGAAAGGTTTAGGGGTTGATTTTCCATTAATTTGAAATTCTCAATTTTCCTTTTATCAGTTGGTCCAAAATATTCTAAATTTTGACTAGCGTTTAATTTTGGGTTTTGTATTGGTACCATTTCAAATCCAAAGGATTCCCTAATTTGGTTTCTTTTTTGTAATGTTTCATTACTTGTTTTTTTGTACTTGTTAGCTTTAAGGTTAAGGTCCCCCATTGTTCCTTTAACTTTAGCTTGTTTTCTTGCCTCAATTTGTTTTTCAGATTTGAATATACTGTTTGGAATTAATTCAGGTTTTGATAAATCATAGCCTCTTTCTTGAAAAAACTTTTCTGCATTAATTGAAGTTTCAGATTTGCTAACTTGTTGACCGTTTTTAAAATAAGTTTGTGTTGTTCTTGGATTAAGTAGAGCCTCGGCAATTCCCACGCCTCCAGCTCTTAATGATGCCACATAGGCGGTTTGTTGTGCGTTTGCTTTTGCTATTTCTGGATCCGAGGATGTTGAACGTAAAACAGATTCGTTAGGATTTGGAGGATTTGATTTTAATGATGCTACTCGTTGAGCCGTTGCCGTGTTTCTTTTTGCCTGTTTTCTGGATGCCTGATAACTCGATTCCATTTTTCCCGATGGATCTAGTATCTTTCTAAGTGTACTTTCTCTTATTTTGCCTGATCTTGATCTTATCCCCGATGCAGATATATTTTGAGCATCTGATGCAGTAAAATTTGAATAACCTTTTTTTTGGTATTGTTGTGCTACTCGTTTATAATAATCGGGATGGATGCTAGCTCCATATCCGTACTTTCCTAATTGTGCTACAATATCCCCTGTTTGAAATTTAACACCTCCTACACTACCAAAAGCCTTAATGTTACCGTATGATCTTGATAATTCACGGCCTTGAGTCTTTAATAATTTGGATAATTCTTTTTGCCTTTCTTGGGGTGTCAATGTACTATAATTCTACTAGGTAATTGATATACTTTAATGGATAACCCTGGCTAATTTGTCGGTTTCAACTAGAGACTTTAGAAAGTGATAAAATCTATCGTGCTTTTCTACTGTATCTAAATTTTGATATTCGTCTATATCCTTTTGAGAAATCCAACAAACCCAACCCTGGATATAAAATCTGTATTCAGGTTGTACTTTATTTTCTATTATGTTATCAATTTCTCTTTTTATCTCTAGCATCCTTTCGTGTTTTTTAGGTCGTGTTATGGTCCCGTGACAACAATCGCATCTAGTATCTAAAGCCGTTGCATAGTGTCCACATGTCCAACAAAATACGCTATCTCTTTTTCTTGCTTTTTCTCTAATGTTTCGGCATGGGGAATATTTCAACATCAAAATTTAATCCTCATTGTTTTCAAATTTCTCTTTTCCATAAACGTACTTATCCCAGGCATCGGGCTTTTGTGATGTTCCGTTTTTCATTGTCATTAGTTGCTCGTTGCGTGAAGTGTTTAACATCTTTAGGCCTCCGCCATTTTCAGAAGTAATAGAAACCATACCGTATTCGTTAGCTTTTGCCATAGCCATAGCATGGGGCACAAATTTCCAGTGCATGTGTTGGGCTAAATGATGAGTAAGATGCACATTCATGTTAACGGTTTGAATACCTGAATTTTTAGGAACTATCATTGAAAGTGATTTAAGGTAATTCCCATCATAATCACTTCCTCTAATTCCCGTTGAAGCTCGCTCGTATAACTGCCTTACATCCGAACTCATGTGATCAAAATACTATGTTTTAACTATATTAAGCCATTTAAGAAAATGACGAAATCTTATGCCTAACAAGTTGGAACAAAGTAATTCCTATTGCTACACCCATTAACAATAATCCTATTCCCCTGGCGGGTTCATAAATTGCCGTCAATGACGTTGATACCAAAATACCTATCATACCAACGAGCATTAAATTCTCGGTCCTTATCCACAATATACCAAGCAATATACCCCAAAATGCTACAAGTGTAAGATCCCCTAATGTTGCCTGGAATGGGGCTAATACTGCTTGAAAGGGATTATCAAAGAATCCACATAGATTAGATGAGAATGTTTCAAAGCAGTGAAGATTATCTGGGGGCAATTTACTAAACTATATTTTTACTAGCTTTTACTTTAAGGATTAGGTAACATTCCACTAAACATACCCTCAATTTGTCCCGAACTTTGTAAAACTATCATAAATGCAATAGCTCCGCCAATTAACAAGGCCATTACCAAACCAGCTGGCATCCATGATTTAACAGGGATTGAAGTCATGGACCTTAATCCCCTTTCATCCCGTCTTAATCTGTCAACAAAAGATGCTAGCTGTTCAGGGTTGTACCCCCCAAAGTCATTAAGAAACATTTGCGTATTTAGCTCAATAGGCGTATTTACTTCAACTAATTCACGCTTTTTCAAATAAGCGATTAATTGATTATAATCCATTTTGCCCATAGTAAGATCGTTGTCTAATCTTCCTTTTTCATCATGGGTAATCAAATCATTTTGGATAAGATAATTTGTTAGAATAAATCCTAAATCCCTGGTTTCAATATCTTCGGGGTTTCCTATTTCTGCAATAACGTTTTCAATTTTCTTTTTTCTTTTTAGCGTGTTGTCAATTACTACATTTACTGCATCTTCAAGTTTTGGAATTTTCTTTAACAGTTCTCTAATTGCACTAGCTTGCTCTATGTCTTTAGGTTCTACCTTTGCTAAATTATTGGTTTTAGCAAAGCGTGCAATCTCATTTACTAGAATAGCATCAATGGGCAAAGCGTTTCGACTATCAAAAATATACATCGGGGTTTTTCCAAAATGATACGCTTTTGTTGGATCTAGCTCAAAAATTCCCTCGAATTTTCTACCCTCTTTGATAACAAAATATTTCCCCCCTAATGTTTTGAGTTTGTAAGCTTGCATTTTCCTGGATGGATGAATTAACAAAGCAATAGGATCTTTTGAATTATGGATTTCCCATTGGGGAAAACTAAAACTAATCAAACTGTTTGAATTACTAGGTTTGCACTATAAGAAGCGTTTGCCCAGGAATATGCCTAATACACCCGCTAGTAACAAGAATCCCCAAACGGCCTCATCTATTGTTAACATTCCAATAAATCCTAATACACCTATTAATGCTAATACCAATAAGATTCCAGTTGGGGCACTTCTACCCGTAAACAAACCCGCTACTAATAGCACGAAAATTAATGCTACGGGTGTCCCTGTCCATTCGCCAAAGACGGCATCTAGTTGGGCAATACCTCCGCCTAATCTGTTAGGTCCGAATGAAGTAAATGAAAAAAGAGTTGTTTCATTTTCATTACAAGAAACATAAACGGTTTCAGTATCGGCTATATTTTGAGAATCGTTGATATACCAAACGTTAGTAAAGTTTGAAACAATGCCCGTTTGATCTGCCATTACTTGGGCTGTTGTCTTATAGTTACAAGTTGCATCCCAAAGATTTTGAGTATCTCTATTTACTGTTAAATCTGTTACACCTCCACTTCTAGTAAAATTGTATGATATTCCATTTGACCAATTAGGATCATAAGTTGCCGTTACGGTTGTACTTCCTGATATAGTTGGGGTATTCCAATGAGTGTTATCGGTACTTGTAATGGTATAGGTATGAGAATTACTATCATTTAATGTCAAAGTGTAGGGGCTTGATATTCCGCTAGCTATTACGTTAACCCCCTCTTTTAATGTAAACGTGTTAAATGTCGGGGTTGGTGTTCCCGTTATTCCAGAAGCTGAGAAAGTTAATTGAGTTGTGGCCCCTTGTGTGTTTGGTGTTACTGTAATGGATCCGCTAACTGGGACATAGGTTGTTAAAGTTACAGAATTAGAAACTAAAGAATCCCCTACGGAATTATTGGCATAAACTGTTATGGTATATGATGTGCCTTGTGTTAATCCTGTTAGTGAATAATTGGTATTTGTTGTTGTGTCAATTTGTGAACCATCCCTGAAAATTTTATACAAATCAATATTTGATCCTCCGTCATTTGGGGCGGTCCATGTTACATTAATTTGAGTGTCAGAAATTACGGAACCTGATAAATCCGTTATAGCATCAGGGACATTAGGGGTTGTGATGTTTGCCGTGTTACTATTCCCACTAGTTCCATGTGTACTAACTGCTTTGACATAATAGCTATGTGTTCCTTGTGTAACGGTATCAGTATAAGAATTAACTAAACCCGTTGTAGTAACTAAAACCCCGTTGCGATAAACTTCAAAACCTGTTAAAGTTCCAGTTCCTACATTGGTAGGACTTGACCATTGAAGATAAACATCTAAGGGGGAATTGTTTGGATCCTGTATTGTGCTAGTCAATCCCGTGGGATTTCCTGGAGGTGTTCCCGCTTGTATTGAACCAATATTACTATCTAATGCCTCGCCTATTCCATTAACCGCATTGATTTTGTAATAATTTACGACCCCCAAAACAGGATTAGTATCTTGATATGATGTTAAGGAACTAACGCTTACAGTATCATAAAGTGAATATCCGCTTCCAATATCTCTATAAACTTTGAAAGAAGTTATGGCACTATTGTTATCATTTGGTGTAGAAAAAGTCAGATCAACATTGGGGGAATTAAAAGAGGCTGATAAATCCGTAATTGTATCAGGGATGCTAGGAGAAGTATAAGTTAATTCTAGTGTTGGGTTTGGTGTTCCTGTATTACTATGCCCTGTATAACGAACCGTACTAGACATACTTACATCGTCATATCTTACCCCGATACCCGCCCAACTATTTGAGGCAAGTTGATTAGTAAAATAAGTGTCTCCTGTACTTGTTAAATCTACAACTTTGTTTGTTCCTGTTGTCTTACAAACAGGATCACTTGATACCATTTCAGTTCCTGTCATTGTTGCCTCATGTATTGATTTAAAAAAAGAATCAGCCGATGCAGTTGAGGGCCTAACATCCATGCCGATAAAATCACAATTTCGGGCATTGTTTGAGGATGTTATTTCAAATTTAAATTTTGAATCTGTTACAGTTGAGCCATTAGGTACACTTGATATATCAAATTCAAATCCGGTATATTGACAATCCTCGCTTTGTGGGGTTGACCTCATTCTTGTCATATATGAGGCGTTGGCATAATCGTAATAACTTCCAGAAGCATCACAAACATTGTTATTATCTTTATCTTCTATTGCACGAACATTAGATGCTGTTGTGGTTAAGGTCGGATCAATTTCTAAATAATTTACAAAAGGTTTTCCATCTATTCCATTAGCATAATCTAAATTTACTTTATAGTCATCATCAAAAATAATATTGACATTAGATAAACTTGTTATTCCTTTATCAAAATCATAATTCACACTATCAGTTAATCGTAAAATCTCGGCTTCATTATCTATGATGAATTGTTTGTCAAAAGATTGGCCGTTTAATTGGGCTATGTTAATAGTTTGATTACCCAAAGTAATAGATTCCCCCGTATGAACAGTTTGAGAAATACCTAATTCTTCTGAACCATCATGCCAAACTTTGAAAGTTTCTTTGAATCCTAAATTAATATCTAAAATTATTTCTTGTTGAAATTTTGATACATCTTCTTTAGTAGCTGTTAAAATTACCTTATCATCAATTTCCTCAACGATTACCTCACATGATAAATTATTAACTTCCATATTTTGCCAAGTTCCATCTTTAAGATATGTTGCCACAGCCGACACACTAGGAATAATTTGAGTTTGAGGATTTAATTCCCATCCATTTTCATAAATGGAATAGGAACAAGTAGGAATGTCATAAACAAAAGAGCCCACGCTATTAGAATTAAAAATTACCTTGCTTTCGTTAACTTCTAAAAAATAATTTTGCCATTCGTTATTGACTAGAATCCTTTCAGGGTGCGAAGTCCATGTTATGGAACCATCCTCATTAGTTATAGTATCATAGTTTTGCCCTACTTCTGCTAATGCACTAGGAATTGATACGGCTAGTAATACGGGTAAAATATAGAAAGCATAGTTCATCAGAAATCATCCTGGCTTTTCCGTGTCGATGCCATGTACGCCCATAAGACGATCCCGCCTATTGCTATCAATGGGACCAATAAGAAAATACTATACAAGTTATCACGATTAGCTAAAACCTTATCAGGCATATTATCCCAGGTCGGAACATTGTAAGCTAATTCGTAAATGATGGGGAAAAATAACATAACTACTATTCCCACGGCAAAAAGAGAAATCAAAGTCCTAATGATTATGTTAACTGCCATTATTCTACTATATTCCCATAGTATGAGATACTTAAAAGATTATAATAAAAAAGAAAAGTTTTACGACATTCTAGGTCGTTTAGCTCTAAAGATAACTTTCGTTATCTAAAGGCCCCTGCTTAAGGAACCGCGAATTAATGGTATTAAGCCGAGGATGATAAAAACTGGAATGATACTAAATACAATATACAGGCAAAGATGATTTAACATCATTTGCTATCTGCGTTAGATTTAGTATCTAAACAGCTTTTAGCTGGTCCTGTGCTGTTGGCTGGAGTTGTTGCATCGTATCCTGTTAAGGAGGTACAATCCAAAGCTCCGCTGAATGCATTATAGATAATCAAACCTATAATGACACCCACTACCATTACCACGATTCCGAGTAACCAGGCTACAAAGATTTAACTTACACTTAGCTATCTGACCGAAATCCATGATACTAGCTTTCTACTATGTGAATTATAAAAGAGATTTACTAACGGCCTAGCACATAGTAAATGATAGTTCTAACAAGTAACAAACCAATTACACTTTGCAATACCAAAACAAAGACAGCGGGTAAACCAATAATGTTCAAGCTTTGCCAAATAAATCCGCCTGTTAGGAAATTAATTATTCCTTGTCCTAATGCAATAGGGTAATACACGGCATCAACTAACGGATCAAGTATGGCCCCTGAATTACCTGTTTGGTTTCCTGTAACGGTTCCAATTAATTCCCCGCTAGTAGAGTTAGTTGCCAAATCATAATAGTAAATATCAGGCATTGACACGGCTGTCACATTCGTATAAGCCCACTGTCCCCCTGCAATATTATTACAATCGGCCTCCGTTGTGATGTTGCTTAGGATTCCGTTGTTTTGCCAACAATGTTTTGAAGCATCAAAGGGCGTAATTAATGGCGTATCTGTCACGGCATCAACGACCATGATTCCCCCATTAACACATAATATGAAAAGGTAAATTTCTAAAAATAGTTCTTGCATGGCCATTATAGTAATGCCTCCTTAACGATGAAAACTACATTTAGCATACCAAAGCCCATGAATACCCATCCTAACCAGGTCGAATTATCAGCGGGTATCAAAACATCTTTGATAGTATTTGTGCTAACTAGGTTAGTTATTGCCCCCGTTGTTGGGTTTACTTCCTGATATTGTGTTTCTTCGGTTGTTGTTGCAGATACCTCCACGCCCGAACCGATGAAGATAGCCAAACCCATGAATAACGATAAGGAGACCATCCTAAGAATAGAAGTAAATAGAGAAGCCGAACGGATAAAACCCCATATCATAAAACCAAAGCTTAGAATTATTGTAATTAAGAAAACACCTGTTTCCATTAATCATCATCCTCGATATTCAATGCTATATTATTACTAGGCTTTTGTTTAAGGTTTCCTTGAATTACTTCATCTATAAACTCAACTTGTTCTAATGGGGGGCTGAATCTTGCGTTTGGAATTGCCTTTTTTCTAGCCCATGACCTTTTAGGATAGCTTGAACGATGCTCTAATTCGTTTGCAAGGTCCTCCCAGGATACGGAATATTTCGACATTAGTGCATAAAAGTCCTGGTGTGCACAATAATATTTTCTCGATACTGCATTTTTAAATCCCCTATCCATACATTCAAGTTTCATGATGGTACTCATTGAGGCCCCGTATTTTTTTAGGGCCACATCTACTAGGTGTTTAGCTGATACCAAAGTTTTTCCGCTATCTGCGGAACGTTCACACAAACCGCATTTATCTAAATGATATAGCATGAATTTCAATCTACCCGCATAAGTTACCAGGGCCATTCTAAAGGGGTTATTAGTGATAAAAGTGCGGGTAGTTTTTGGAGCTATTTGTAATTCAAACCGATTTTTAAAAAACATCTGATAGGAAAGTTTAGAAAATTTATCTACATAGTGAAAATCTCTAGGGTTTACTTGGTCCTTAATTACCTTGATCATTTCTTGATTTGTGATTTCAGTAAAAATAGAAAATACGTTTTGCATCCTCCAGGTTTTTTCCCATGCATAAAAGTGATGAACATTAACAATACTGATTACTTTCCTGGCGTTTTGTTTTCCCCTCATGTGCCTGATTTCTAAAAATGCCTGGATAATCTTCTTTTTACGTTCCATTGGTAAACCCTCCAGGGCCTTACTCACATCGTCAAAAATGATAATATGATCTACTGCGGATAATTCTTCTATGATTTTATCAGCATTTGTGATTTGCTCTTTGCCTATCCACACAACTTTGTAAGGGTGTTTTTTTTGCAAATTATGTGCCAAAAAAGTAGCAAGGGTAGTTTTTCCTGAACCCATGCCCCCTACTAGCTGAACGCCGATAAAGTCCCTGGATTGGCATCCATAATGAATATCATCTATAACATTTCTAGGCTGATGGAATTTGTTTATCTGATGCACTTTGCCGTCAGGCGTTTTGTAATTAGTAGGGCCGTGGTATTCCCCGCCCCCTTTTCCGTTTTGTAATTCGTTAATTGTTGGCATAACTATAATCTATTTTGATATTGGTCTTGGTTGTCCGTTCTGTAATCACTCATGCTTTGTTGTAAAAGGCTCATAGTCTTAATGGAATATTCATAAGCTTCTCGTTGGATTTCATCCCCGTACATATTTCCTTTTCCTATACCGAATCGCTTAAGGTCGGTAATCCTGGCGGGAAGCGGATAAGCAAAGTTCATCATAAAAGCTACGTCGGCTGATTGAATATAGTTGCGTTTGTTAAAAGCAAAAAAAAAGTTATCAGTAAACTTGAAAATTAAGCCGTCAAGGTTTGCCCAATAGTCCCCCATATCATAACACCTAGTAACAATACTAGATTATTCAATTATAATAATACATACATACATAATACAAATTTCTTTTAAGGGTATCATCAACATGCCTCGACAAAATACCACAGTATTAAATTAATTTCTTAACTTAAGATGTTCCTACGGCTCTTTTTTTTGTGCCTAAGTGCACAAAGTTATTAGTTAATAACTTAATGTTTTACCATGCCTGAAAAAATCAGGGCAAGTTTTTGAGGCCCCTTTAATGGGATATGAGAGAACACCCCTTTATTTCCTGTCCACGTACTATATCATTCTAGTAAATCCCTTAATTATTACATAGAATAATTTCCTTTCATGGATGCGGTTTGCGGTAACGACTTGCTAGGTTTAGCCCTATTCGTATCTGTAACGGCTTCCGCCGTTACTTTAGGTTTAAGTTTAATATATGAAAATTCTAAAAAGAAAAAGCATGAAGTTTTACCTCGTAATAGCTGACGTTAACGGCACGGTTTTAAAATCAAGATATAGAACATCTGATCAGGCTTTTGCACGGGCATCATCGTATAGAGCCCAGGGGTTTAAGACAATAATCAAAGTTGTAGAAAATGGCGAAATTCTAAATTGATATAGTAGTAATATAGTATTTTGATTATTGCTAGATCTGGCACATATTGCATTTACTATAATTTACTCAATTACTATACCTGATAATTGTCAATCTTGTCCAACTTATGAGGAATTAGATTTGATATATCCTGATAACACACATCCTGGGGTTTCAGGGGAAATAATAGACAATGTTAGAGAGCCCCCTAGTATGGTAAATCAATGGAAATATTATGAACAACAAAAATACGATTATGTAATATTTTATGATCCGCCCCCTGAAATTGTCTTTAGGTCCTATCATATCACAATACAACCCACGGTCCCTACTTACAAACTAAATCAAGGGGTTTCAAACGCTTTGAATATGACAGAAAATAAAGTTGTTTTTGCTTCTGATAGATGGGTCGGAAATAGTTGCGGTTCCGCTTCAATATCTTCTAAAGTATGGGTTTCATTACTAGGGGACACCATGAACTATATGAAAAATGGTTGTGATAGTTCACAAACTATCTTTAATCATAATGTAACATACACTTATGCTAATGCCACGCTGACAAAACAAGATAATGTTTTTCAATGGCAATTAGATTTACAAAATTATATACAAAAATGGCTAGATTCTATTCTTAACTAATATCGCTAATTGTGATTATGCCTTAAACCGTTTTTTGATTTCTTCTCTAATGTACGGGCTTTAGTTATTCCCATGTAAGAATATGTAAATTTCTTAGCATCGGGCCTTAATGCTCGTTTTGTTTTGTTAACTGAAAAATCATCCTTCTGATAGTATGATTGTAATCTATGTTTTAGGATTTTAGAAGTTCCAACATAAACGGGTTTGCCTTTTCCGTCATAAATGCGGTAAATACCTGGCTTATTTTTTACATTTGATACATTTGATTTGTTTAATTTTGTTTTTCTCATTATCAGAAATTAATCCCTAAATCGCCTAACCAATCATCTTTTTTCTTTTTTGATTTATTGGTTTTTTTCTTTTTTAATTTGCCCCCTTGTAAGGTGTATTTGCCTTTCTTAATTCGTCTAGGAGGGGGACTTTCAAAAGAATCTAAAATTTTGTTAATAGATGCCATAGTATTTCCCGCTTTTTTGGCCTTACTAGGTTGAATCAAATACTCTTTTTTTTCAACATCCTTTAGAAATGAATCATAAGCTTTTTTCTTACCTTTTGCTTTTGCTTCTGAAACAGCTTTATCATAATCGGCTAAAGATACCCCGAACCTATCTGCTTTTTTCTTCCTGGAATCATCCTGGATTTTTTTAATTGATTTTTTAATTGAACTGTGAAAAGGCATATAGCGAAAATATAGCACACAAATATTAAAACGATTTACTACTCATGATAAAAGCCCCAATATTTCAGGGCTTCAATCAATTCTTTTTTGCTATGGGAATTAAGATGGTATTCGTTGTGTATTCTCTTATCAAATTCCTTTTTACAAACGGCACATCGATAAGTAAATTTCATATCCTTTTGTGTACCCAATTTGTCCTTATCTTGCTATGTCGTGATCTTATTCTTGTTCTATTTTTACAACAAGGGCAAAGAATTTCATCCCATTGAATGTATATCTCGCAAGTAGTGCATCGTCTTTTTCCTTTTCCGTATCGACCATATTTAGGGCTCGTTACTGCTTTGTATCTTATACAAATCCCCTTACATCTAGCCCCCATTAATCAAACAGCTCCCCTATCATGCCCAAATTAGGGCCAAATTCTTCGATATTGTCGGCATTAGCATGTGCTTTTTCTGCTTTGCATTGAATTACTAACTCATGTAAAATCTCATGCTGTGAATCAGGCAAATCCTTGTGCAAAACATAGCCCATTTTATCGCCTTTTAGGTATCGGTCCACTTCGTCACAGTTGAAATTATCAAAAAAGTTTGAATTGCCAAAAAATATCCCAACAACAAACCAGGATAAAATAAAAGCCGTTATCCCTAAAGCTACCAAAGTACCTTTGGTAAATCTCATGTTACCTATCCAATAATTTCCATCGTTGTCAACTCGGAATTGTTTTTTCTTTTTTGGTTTATCTTGTTTCATTTTCAATATCATCCTTTTCTAGTTTGGTCCCTGCATACCATTTTTGCATATAATAAAATCTTCTAAGGCACATGGCTAATGATTTCCCTTTAAGTGACACCAACATAAACAAAATT
>Ga0208794_1001232_pt1 | contig 11886 bp, 15 predicted proteins | sample 32_taG_FD_184106 | JGI IMG/M metagenome (GOLD analysis project Ga0208794, IMG submission 184106) | Marine viral communities from the Gulf of Mexico - 32_GoM_OMZ_CsCl metaG (SPAdes) (version 2) | ecosystem: Environmental > Aquatic > Marine > Oceanic | place: Atlantic Ocean: Gulf of Mexico...
TTTGGGATAAGGTTCTGCATAATCACGGTCATTATAACTCTGTTCGGCACGAATTTCTGCTTATTTGCACTCGTGGCAGTTGCACCCCCGACGTTTACAAGCTATTTGACAGCGTGCAGTCAATCGAGCGCAGTAGCACGCATTCCGAGAAACCAGAACAGTTCAGGCAGATTATTGATACGATTTATCCGAGCGGGCAACGAATTGAGCTATTCGCTCGAAAGCAAGTTGATAAATGGGAGATGTGGGGTAATGATGCAGATTAACTTCTTTGATCCTATTGAGGATCAAATTAAGCCACCGGATGGCAACCGGCGATTGGTCAATTATGGCATTCAAAACGATGGCAGCGATTATCGGGCACACGTTGGTTATCAGTCACAGCACGTTATGGTGTTTCCGACGAAGGAAGGATTTGCTGCGCTGGAGCGTGACAACGCACGTTTTCAAATTAAAGAGGGTAGTCAGCGTGGTGTTGAACATTTGACGTTTCGGGGTATTGCTATGCCTATAAGCTCAATTAATCATATGCAAGAAATTTTGATCCCAATTGATATTTACCAAAAACACCGGATTGTCAATTTAATGGACACAAGCCAGAAGGGTTTTATGGCAACAATCATTGTATACCAGATGATAAGGCGAAACTTGATAAATTTGCCAGTTGACGGTCAGGTGATTACGGATAAGGATTTGCAGGTCAGCGGAACGGATATAACCGTCAGGTCTGATTTGAAAATTCAGGTTAAATGTGATTTTAAGGCGGGTCCTCGGATTGCTGGCGGAACCGGTAATGTATTTCTGCAAATTGCCGAATGTAACCCGCGGAAAAATTATTAAGGAGGCCCAAAATGAACACCCTCGCCCGCGTCCTTGACGCCGAATCCTATGAATGGCTTGGTGGTCATCATCCCGACGTGTTAGACGCACTTGAGCGGGAGGTGGGCCAGGGCCGATCACCGCGAGACATCAAGCAATTCGTGATGATGCACACGCTCCGGCCGGAACTGGCGCAACGCTGCTACCAGGCGGCCAGACATATTAAGCGACAGATGGAAGAGTAAGGGCAGCGACGCACCTTAACATAAACTTTACTTCGCAAAAACAATTTTTGGCGTAGTAAAATATACACAGAAAAATGGGCAAAAATAGGCTAAAATAAGCTGAAAATCCTATGAAAATCACAGTTCAGAAGCAAGCCACCCACGACCATATTACCAGCGTCACTCTTACGCACCCACGAACCGGCTACCAGGTGAAGATCACGCCGGGGCCGCGTGGGTTCGTGGCGCATAGTTCGCAGGGGATGCGGGTTGAACGATATGACAATTTTTCATATGAATTACTATCCGAAGTGGGGGGCAAAACGTGACACCACTCCCGGCCTGGCAGCAACTAGCAGACAAACATTTTATCGACAGGGACACCAACGTCTTTGACCGCATCGCCCGTATGCTTGGCCTGCCCGAATACGAGCCACCGCAGCCGCCACGGTTCCGGCTGTATGATGGTGTCAATCTCCCGATCACCTGCCGGATATGCGGCTGTAACGGTTGGGTCGATGAGGGCGGAACCTGGGCTTGCGATCATTCGAGAGATGAAGATTACGAACTAATACCGATGGCGGTCAGAGACGAAAAACCGATGAGCGAGGTAAGCCACTTTGAGCCAGAATAAGAAAAAATGGGCGTTGGTCTGGGCCTGCTGGCGCACGACACAATATGAAGGTGGACGCAAAAAAGATTGGACCTGGCGCGAGTTGCAGCAATTAACGCGGCTGGTCAAAGGAAAAAAGAAAGAATGAAGATCAAAAAAATAATCGGCCTTACGGTAATGACCTTAATTCTGGTCATCATCACCGCCGCGACTACGATTTATATCACCGGCCAGCAATGGCAGGAATATAGCACCTCGACATATAAGCACGGTTACGAGACCGGCCTTGATGCCGGTTACGATGCCGCAGAAAAAGACGCCGAAGGTGAATATCACCGGGGCGCTTATGACATCTGTATGCAAAAGACGCCGAACCGGGCCGTTTGCAATGCAGTCATTCAATTGATCCATAAAAACAATTGGTATGATAAACCCAGCCGTGGTTTTGAATGGCCGATAGCTGATGACAAGATAAAACTGCGAAGTGGCTGACTAAATTGGAGGCGGTATGGCAAACGACAGTGATAAATGTCCGGCACGTGATGGTGGCGGGATTGCCGGTTGTAGAAGTTGTAAATGGACTGGCGGTGCGCCTAGCAGCTTATGTATTAAGATGCGTGAGGCGTGGATAAAAGAGCAGCAAGAAAAGCAGGACGATGAGCGACAATAAAGATGTCAAAAAATGTCAATTTTACGGCTAATCAACTTAAATTTATTGATTGGCTGGCGCAAACCAAATATGACAGAAAACCCACCACCCAAGCACTTTTAGCCCAAGAGCTTGGGGTTAGACCTGAAACATTATCACGATGGCGACAGATACCAGAATTAACCGAAGCAGTGACTAAACGCGCTCGTGATTTGCTTGGTGACGACCTGCCGGAAATTTATGGAGCTTTGCGGCGTGAGGCTGCACAAGGTAGTTTTCAGCATATCAAATTGTCTCTTGAATTATCCGGTGAATATGTTGAACGGCAGCAGGTCCAAAATATCAATATCGACGTAACGGAACTTAACGACGATGAGCTTGAACGTATCGCCAACGGGGAAGAGCCGTTATCCGTTGTTGGCGCTAAGAGCCAAAGCTGAATTAGAACGGCGGCGGCGGAGCGGCAATCATTCGCTCTGGCCGGATGTCTATACCAATGCCTCCACCGGCAAGCAGTATACACCGCATAATGAGCAAGAACGGGAATTCATTAATTCCAATGATTACCGCTACGGGCTGATTTCAGGCGGGGAAGGTTCTGGAAAATCAGTGGCCGGAACGGTCAAGACGCTGAATCGTATCCGGGCGGGAATGAATGGGGCCTTAATTTCTCCAGATCTGGAACATTTCAAAAAAAGCCTATGGCCTGAGTTCAAGCGATGGTGTCCTTGGAACTGCGTCATCGAACGCCACCGTTACCGGCAGACCGAAGGATGGGAACCGTCCAAGGCGTTTACATTGGTATTTCACAATGAGACCGGCGGTTATTCTGAATTGATCTGCGGTGGTGCTAAAGAGAGCGAGATTGAAAGCTGGCGTGGACCGAATTTATCATTCGTACACTGTGACGAAATTTCAAGGCATAATACACCGATGGCACTCAAGATATTTGATGGTCGTATCCGTATTGTCGGCCCGAACGGAGAACGCCCACAAATCTATTTTACGACCACGCCTAAAAAACACTGGCTCTTTGACTATTTCGCCGGGGCTAGGGGTGATGAAGAGTCCCTAGCTTTAGTACCAGATGAGGTACGCCAGAAATATGCCGCTTTTCGGGATGATGCTTTTGTGGCCAGGGTAACGACCCAAGAAAATGAGGAAGCTGGCAATCTTGAACCGGGTTTCACTCAGAAGCGGGCGCAGTCACTTAATCAAAATGAGATCAGGGTATTACTCCGGGCGCAATGGGAAGATGTCAGCGATATTGAAAAATTCGTCAACATCACTTGGTGGGATGCCTGTCAGCAGCCGCTATCACCGCTGACACCGCATATCCCTATGGTCATCGCTCTTGATGCGGCCAAAGGCGGCGAGACGAATTTACCAGACTGTTTTGCTATGATCGGGGTCAGCCGGGCCGGGGAAGTGGTGCAGGTCCGCTACTGTGGCATCTGGACACCTAACCCGGTACTAGACTTTGAACCGATAGAGAATGAGCTAGTCAAGATGTGTCAGCAGTTCTCCGTGTTGGAAGTCTGTTATGATCCGTATCAATTGCACGATATGGCGACCCGGCTCAAAAAGCGAGGCGTCGCCAATTTCAAGGAATTTAATCAAGGTAAAGATAGGCTAGTTGCCGACAAACAATTACAGGATTTGATTATGAGCCGGCGCATTGCTCACGATGGCAACCCGCTGTTGAGGCAACATATAGACAACGCCAATATTAAAAAGGGTGGCCAGGATGGTGTGAGGATTGTCAAGCGTAGTCCATCGCTTAAGGTCGATGCCGGGGTAGCGTTATCTATGGCTGTAGCACGGATCAGTTACTTTAATGTGGCTTAGAGGAGGCCCAATGATACCAGGCGTAGAACTAAAAGAATTAACAACCTACCCGGATGACCGCGGCTTTTTCCGTGAGATCATCCGTACCAGTGATCCATTTTTTGACGGGGCGTTTGGTCAATGGTCACATTCGATGATGGTAACGGGGACTATCAAGGCGTGGCATATTCATCAGAAACAAACGGATTGGTGGTACGTCCCGGCCGGCCTGGTTCGGGCGGTTGTCTGTGACCCAGACACCCACGAGCGGCAAGAGTTTTTGATGGGCGACAATCAGCCGCCAATTGTCCTAAAGATACCGCCGGGCATCGCTCACGGTTGCAAGGTGTTACAGGGACCGGCGCATCTATTGTATGTCACCAGTCACGAATATGATGGCAGCGATGAGGGCCGGATTGCTCACGATGCCTTGGGCTATGATTGGTTTTATGAAACCATTAAATGACATATAGACAACCGTCAATACCTGTGATATAATGACAAAAGACGATTTCGCAGAAATTGTATTGATAATACGGCAAGGCTTATTGCTGATGTGCAAGGGCCTTGAGAAATGGTTGTGTAAAAACGGATACCTGAAAAGTAAATAGTATCAGGGTTCCCAACATTGTTAGTAGCCCACTGAGGCGGCAGTCTGTTTTAGCCCGCGGCCTTAGTGGGCTTTTTTATTATCTAAGGCCAACCGATGGCAAAAACTGACACCGACAAAATCAAAGAATTATCCATTCAGGCCAGAGCAAAAGAAGAAGAGGTATCAGACGCTATTATCTGGAATTTCCGGCGTTATGATGATAGCTTAATCGCTCCCTGGTGGTCAGAGCAAAGAGACGGCGACCTTCGTGACTTTTGGATGCTGGAAGGTAACGACATCCTGCAGGGCGCTATTTCTTCTCTGGTCAAGAAATTCAAGGCGATGAACTGGTTGCTTGAGGGGCCCCAAAGCCGGGTCAAAGAACGGCAACAGGTTCTCATCAGCGCCGAATTCGGCCAGGGTTGGGCGACGATGTTGGGCAAAGTCTTAACCGACTATATGACGCAAGACAAGGGTGGCTTTGTTGAGCTAATCGGTGAAGGCGATCCGGCCGGCCCGATGAAAGGCTTGCCCTTGGGAATGGCGCACCTCGACGCACAATATTGTCAGCTTACCGGCGACATCGTTTATCCGGTTGTGTTTCATTCGACCAAAACCGAACAGGCTCATAAGTTGCACGCGACCCGTGTCGCTCATATGGTCGATATGCCGTCACCGAATGAAGAAATGAACGGAATAGGTTTCTGTGGCACGAGCCGGGTCATTGCCTCATCGCAAGTTTTGTTGAAACTGGCGCAGTACAAGAATGAGAAATTATCGGACCTGCCCAGCGCGGGCTTGTTGCTTCTGAACAATATCACTCAACAGAAGTGGGATGATGTCATAGCAATGAGCGAGCGAGGCCGGCGCAAACTCGGTCAAGAGCTTTGGAATAATATCATCACCCTGCTTGGCTACGACCCGGCCCAACCGATCACCGCCGAATTCTTAAACTTTGCCAATCTGCCGGATACGTTCGATGAGCTACAATCCACCAATATCTACATTAATATCGTGGCTCTGGCCTTCGGTGTAGATCCACGTGAGTTTTGGCCGATCACCGAGGGGCGTTTGGGTTCCGGGGCTGAGACAACCGTACAGCACGCCAAAGCTAAGGGCAAACTGGTTGGCGAAGTCGTCTCCAATCTGGAACGGATTATCAACTGGCTGGTATTGCCGACTAACACGCATTTCTCTTTTGATTTTCAGGATGATGAAGAGGACCGCATTAGGGCCGAAATCAATGACCAGAAAATTACCTCGATTATGAAAATGTACGTACCAAACGATCCGGCTGGCTCACCTATTACCCGGCTGGAACTGCGGCAAATGCTGGCCGACAATACCGATTATTTCCTTGATGATTTCCTGGCGCTTGACATCACCGAAGAGACAGAACTGACCGATACCGAACGGGAGGCCAAAGCATATTATGGCCCGGATATTTGTATAGATCGGTATGGCAAGCGGCAGCGCCGGGGCAAAGCACGACCGGCACCGGCGAACATCTTAGAACTGGTAGAGGACAACTATCGACGTGGATTGATAGATGTAGATACGCTGGTCAATTATCGGTTGGGTGCGGTGGTCGATGGCGATTAGCAATTACCGGAACGTTCTGCGTTCCGCCGTTCGTGGTTTGTGGAACGGGGCCATCGACACGGCTCAATTCGATGAGAATATGCGAATGGCTATCAGTCGCTATTTGACCGAGGCGTTTAATGCCGGGGCCAAAGAGTGCGGTATCAAGCCGGATGAATTGACCATCGATGAACAATTAGCATTGGCCGACATTCTCACGGCTGAAACGGCATTTGTAGCCGGGTTTGCTACGGCTATCAACGAGAATAGCCGGGCCAACAAGGGCAAACTGACACCACTTTTCACCCGGCTTGAGATGTGGGTAAACCGTTATAACGATGTCAAAAACCAGGCCAAGATATTGACCTGCAAGGATATCAAACTTGTTTGGATTTACGGAGACACGATCCATTGTAGTACGTGCCTCGCTCTTCACGGAAAAGTTAAAAGGGCGAGCCAATGGCAAGCCAGCGGTATCCAGCCGCAGCACCCACCAAATGATGATCTTGAATGTGGTGGTTGGCGTTGTCAATGCACTTTACAACAAACTGATAGACCTGTTAGCAAGGGACCATTACCCCGTTTCCGGGGCAGAAAGATGATAATGGAGGTAGCATAATGGCAGTAGGCACACCGACATCACAAGAGAGACAGACCGCCAAGGGAACCTACCCGGCGGATTTGCTAAGTGTAGGCGATCACATCAACGGAACCGTTGCCAGTCCAAGCCAATGGATAGCTAAACCGGCTGATGCTACTCATATCAAATTGCAAGCATTGACGCAAAATCTGAGATATCGCATCGATACCGGCGAGGCAACCGCTACTGTAGGTTTCCAACTTGCCGCCGGTGCCGATGCGCTTATTCCGGTTCCAAACACGGGTATCAGTTTAGCACCAGAGACAGCGGGCGCGGTTTATCAAGGACAATGGGTTAGGTGATTTATGTGGATACATGGCTCGCCAGTACCAAAGATAACCGAAGATGGTGAGTTCTGGATTACAGAAACAGAACGCGAAAATGATGTTTGGGTACAATATTCTGCTGCTTTTAGCTCGACAACTTATATTATTTTAGTAAGCAAAAATAACGGTGCTTTCCCTCATAAATTACAGGGTCAAAATGGCGAGCGGATTGATGTTACCTCTACTTATTATGGGCTTGATTTAGCTGCTAATAGTGCAGGCACTATCAAATTTGGAGTTATTTCTCGGATTGACGGAACAGATGCTGATATAGAATATTTTTTCGGAGTGCCATTTTTATCCGGCGTAAGCAAAGAGGTTTTGGTACAGCAATTACGAGGAGTACCAAGTCAGGTTAAACTCGATTTAATTGGTTCCGTTTTGCAGCATGGCATTACAAATACAAACGAAATAAATGTAGCAGGCGTAAACACAGTAACTACACTTGATAGTCCAGCAGGGAATATTTTACCGGGCAAAGGTGATATAATCATTAAATATGAGCATAGTTCCGGTTCTTCAAATTTTGGTATTTTTATGTTTTATCATAATTCGGAATAGGTAAATTTATGTCTACATTTATACCATGGATACATTCGGTTGGCGGCGGTGGATCACTGCCAACAACTGTTACAGTACCGGTTAGTTTCACAATTTATCTGGAAAGAAATACTCGGCAACTTGACCAACAGGCTCACGGTATGTTTAACCAAGTTGTAACGGGTGATACGGTGGCCTCTGGCGATTCACCATCATTTACCAATGGCCTGGGCAAATTGCTGATTGTCATTAATGCCGGGGCTGATATTAGCGGTACATTAAATGTTGCTGGTACTCAAATTAATCGTAACACCGGAGTCGAGGCGGCTGGTAATGAAGATATATCCATTGATGCCTTGACGACAGACGATAGCGACACTGATGCAGACGGTAATATCAGACACGCCTTCACTGGCGCTTATATCACTTCTAGTTGGTATAAAGGATCGGTGACGCTTTCAACCACCGACCTGGACATCTCTGATTTTGATGTCTGGAATGTGGCCTTTGAGCAGGTAAACGATACCGAGAGCGTTGTAGCTACCACCCTGGATGCGTCATTATATGCCACTAATGCTACCGCGTGGTTTTACGCTTACGAATATCTATTAGATGTAGACACAACAACCAAAAAGTGTGATGTCAACAGAATTGCGTCACTCGAATTACCGGCGGCTGATGTCGGGGCGAATCTGGCATACAGGCTACGGAAGGGCAATATAAATCAGGCGTTTAATGGGACATCAGACGGGTTTTTCTTGGATATGCATTTCGGGCCAAATAATCAACAGTATTGGATCAATGTGACTATAAAAGCCTGGTTCGATATTGTGCAGTCATTAGCATAAGGAATAAAAATATGGCAACAGGAACAATAACCGATATCGAAACTGCCAAGAATGTAAAAATCGTTAATACCGCTGCTATTGACGTTTCCGTATCCGGAGCAGGATCAGTTAATAGCGACCCGCTGTATATCGTGGAGGCCGGGGCGGAGGTTCACACCGCCAATACCGCCGCTCCCGCGGCTAACATACAGGCCGAGGTAACATATTCAGCAGTCGCCGGTTCACGGCACCAATTCGATTTTATAGCCTGGTCTTATGATGCCGCACCTACGGGTGGTAATCTGACCGTTCACAATGGAGGCGGTAATACGTATTTTGAGATTGATATTACTGCGGCCGGGCCTGGTTTTCTACCGTTTGCGCCGGAGATGTCAGCAATAGGATCAGCGTTATATGTCACCTTGACCGCGGGCGGCGCGGCGGTCAGTGGCAAAGTCAACGTGATGGGGCACCGGATTATATGAGTAAAATTGGTGGTTTAGGGAGTGGCTTAAGTGGCTTAAGCGGCCTGAGTGGGATTGCTGTTGCAATTAGTGTAACCAGCGCTCTTTATGATTTTGAGAGTGATACAATTGGTAATCTACCGGCTGATACTACTCTGGTTCGAGGTGGTACTGTTACGGTTGAAAATGGTGCAACCCTAAGTGGTCAAATTTGTAATATGGCTGGTGATGCCACCAGAATTGATTTGTTGTTAGATTTGGTTGAATCTAGCACATTTGTTGATATAGATTTCAATGCTTCTGTTTCTTATCTCATATCTCGACAAACAGGTGTACTTGTTTTCTCAAATGCCAATATGGATCAGGGGTATTTAATTCAGTGGGATAATACAGACAACCGCATAGAAATCCATCGGCGTGATCCAGATTCTCCATATAGTCATACTTTGTTGGCTAACTCCGGTGCCTCTCCAACTACTACTGATGCAAAATGGCGTGTGATAGCTGCCTCTAATGGCGGAACTACTACGATTACGGTTTATTCCTGGAATGGTAGTCTTTGGGTTCAGGAAGCTCAAGCAACAGATGCCACTTATCTTTCCGGTTTGGTTGGCTTAAGCCAGATAAGTGGTAATACAGATGTTGAGTTTGATAATATCAATGTATCCTGGGCGAGAAATGATGTGACGATCCAATTACCGGTTGCTTATCAGACATTTCAGCGGAATGACAGTAATGTAGCTGATATGTTTATTTCAGGCACTTATTTTAATGGCACTCCCACTGCTATTGAAGCCAGTTTTAATGGTGGCGCTTACAGTACCATTGATGCCGCTCCTGCTGGCAATACTTTTAGTGGATATCTGACCGGGCAGGCAGCGGGACAAGGTACGCTTACAGTTAGATGGACCAATGACACAAGTAAGATTGCTACACTTGATAATGTGGGGATAGGTGATGTTTTCGTGGTTGCCGGTCAGAGTAATGCCGAGGGCCGGGCTACCAATGCCCAAAGTTATAGTCATGCCAGTCTTAAGGCCGGCATGTTTCGCCAAGATGACAGTTGGACAGAGCTTGCCGATCCAACTGATAGCGATGTAGCTACTGGCAGTCCGTGGCCATTATTGGCTACATCGATCATGGCTGAGACAAATTTTCCTGTTGCTTTTATAACTACTGCCGATGGTAATACCGGCCTGGTTAATCCAACCGACTGGCAACCGGGAAGTACCCAATTCGACGCTATGATTGATACTATTGGTGCAAACGGGATTAATGGACCGCGGGCTGTTTTATGGCACCAGGGCGAGACTGATGCCAACAATAGTGTAAGTCAGGCGAACTACCAGGAATCTTTAAGCGAATTGGTAGGTCATTATGCAACGACTACCGAATTTTATCAATATCAAACAACATTTGTTAAGGATGCTTTCACCGGGGCCGATGGAACCGGTTTGGATGCTCACACGCCGGATATTGATGCCGAAGCTGGCGGATGGACAGAAAGAAATGGCAATTGGGAACTTGCTAGCAACCGTGTTCAACCGGTTGGTGGTTCGCCTGGAGGGGCTTTATGGATTGCTACAATTGATGCAGGTCAAGCTGATTATCTTGTGCGGGCCACCATCAAGCCAACAGCTGGAACAGATGGGATCGTAGTTAGATATAATCCTGCTACCGGTTATTTCTATGGCATTTTGATTAATGAATCAGCGGATAACGTTAGAATTTTCTATTATGACGGTAGTTTTAATACTTTAGTTACAACATCTGTAACAATTGATAACGCTGATACTATTATCAGTGTATTAGTTAGTGGTAGCTTAATAGTTGCTAAGGTTGGTGGTAATTATGCGATTTATGATTCTGCAACCAATAATCAAACAAGCCAGCATGTCGGCTTACGATTTAGCACTACTACAGATAGTGGAGATGATTTTCTGGCAGCGGCCGCGCCTGATTTGGTAGTAGCTCAACTTGGATTCAAGAATACCGGCGGAGTCAGCCGGGCCGACCTGGACGCAATCCGGTTGGCCCAGAGTACGCAATGGGATGCAAGCGCAGACCCATTTATTCTAGCCGGGCCAGTATTAATGGATGTTGATCTTAGTGGTGGTGATGGTGTTCATTTTCAGACAAATGCTGAAGTCCAGGAACTTTCCGACCGTTGGTATCGAATGCTTGAGTATCATTATTTTAGCGGCACAGATGGGCGAGGGCCTGAATTCTCAACTGCATCTCGTAGTGGTACAACCGTAACCGTGACATTTACGGGTGGCAGTGGCAATCTCGCTAATCAAACTGATGAAACGGGTTTTAGGTTTGAGGATGACGGCGTACCAATCACGATCAATAGTGCCAGCGCTAATGGTACTGATGCGGTTGATCTGGTACTTGATAGCACACCCACCGGAGTCGAGACAATTAGTTTTGGTAGTCTTAATGATGCAGCCGGAGCAACATTAAGCGATAGTGGAACTACGCCATTACCACCCGAACCATTTACAGATGAAACAGTATCGTGATGAACAAAGTAGGCGGGATATGAACTATATCGAAGTTGAACACCCACACGGTTTTTTAATTTGGAAAGGCAAACAGGAATCAATTGCCACAGATAAGATGCTGGCCACCGATCAGGAACTTTTGCTTGTTTGTAATAATGAGGCTTACGGCAAGCTCAAGCTGGCCCAGCCGACCGCGGTTAATTTGACCGAATTCAAACGGTTGCAAAACGAACATTGTATCCGGCCGGAAGAACGCAAGATGTTATGGCCGGATGCA
>Ga0208794_1001237_pt1 | contig 11851 bp, 14 predicted proteins | sample 32_taG_FD_184106 | JGI IMG/M metagenome (GOLD analysis project Ga0208794, IMG submission 184106) | Marine viral communities from the Gulf of Mexico - 32_GoM_OMZ_CsCl metaG (SPAdes) (version 2) | ecosystem: Environmental > Aquatic > Marine > Oceanic | place: Atlantic Ocean: Gulf of Mexico...
CGGATCGCGACTAACCGCCTATCTGTAATAGGGCATGGCGCGGCTGTATCTTCCTTCAAGGTTTCAACGCGCTGTCTGGCACGAAACTTGCCGAGATGACCGATTTGAGTCATGGTCCGGGCGGGAAGCAGCCGCGAGCGGCTGGAGATATGTTTGCACGCAAGGGCCTTTAACGCATGGCGCTATCGCCACGGCTGGAGTTTCGTCAGTCTCAAAGCCTGACCCTGACGCCACAACTGATGCAGTCGATCCGGCTGCTGCAGCTCAGCCATCTCGAACTGAACGACTTCGTCGATGCCGAACTGTTGCGCAATCCGATCCTGGAGCGCGAAGAGGGCGGAGACGATGCCGAGCCGGCCGAGGCGCCGGAAAAGCGCACCGAGATGAGCGCCTATGAGGATACCGTCACCCAGGGCGATCGCATCAAGGATGCTGATCAAATTGCCGAGGGCTATGACACCTCTGTGGACAATGTGTTCCCCGACGCCGGGCAGGAACATGGCCGCATTGCCGGGCCGGACCGCAATGGCAGCTTTGAGGGCGGAGAAGCCCCTGATCTAGACCAATATGTCGCCAGCCGGCCGCGCCTTTCCGACCATCTCGAAGCCCAGGCCCACATGCTGCTGCGCACGCCAGCGGACCGGCTGATTGCCCAGCACCTGATCGATGGGATCAATGAGGCCGGATATCTGGTCGTGGAGCTGGACGCCATTGCCGAATTGCTGGGCGCCGAACTGGCCGATGTGGAAGCGGTGCTTGAGGCGCTGCAAGGCTGTGAGCCGGCGGGAATTTTTGCCCGCGATGTTGCCGAATGCCTTTCAATCCAGTTGCGCGAGCGCGACCGGCTGGACCCGATCATGCAAAAGCTGATCGAAAACCTGCCGCTTCTGGCCGAACACAACATGCCGGCCCTGCTCAAGGCGGTGGGTTGCGACCGGGAAGATCTTAGCGACATGCTGACCGAGATCCGGCTGCTCGATCCGCGGCCGGGCCTGGCCTTTGACAGCGGGCCGGTCGAGGCGGTTGTACCGGATGTGTTCGTGCGGCCCGGCCCCGATGGGGGCTGGCAGATCGAGCTCAATAGCGAGGTCTTGCCGCGGGTGCTGGTCAACAGGGTCTATTATGCGACAGTGTCGAAGAAGACCCGGGATACGGTCGAGAAGACCTTTCTGGCCGATTGCCTGGCCACCGCCAATTGGCTGACCAAGAGCCTGGACCAGCGCGCCCAGACCATCACCAAGGTGGCGGCCGAAATCGTGCGCCAGCAGGACGGATTCCTGACCCATGGGGTGGCGCATCTCAAACCTATGACGCTCAAAATGGTCGCCGAGGCCATCGACATGCATGAATCGACCGTGAGCCGCGTGACCTCGAACAAGTACATGGCCACGCCGCGCGGTCTTTATGAGATGAAATATTTCTTCACCACGGCCATCGCCTCTGCAACCGGCGGTGGAGATCATTCGTCCGAAGCGGTGCGGCACCGTATCCGGCAACTGATTGACGCCGAGCAGGCCAATGACATCTTGTCCGACGACACGATTGCCGAAGTGCTGCGCAAGGAGCAGGGCATCGATGTGGCGCGCCGGACGGTGGCGAAATACCGCGAGGGGATGAACATCCCCTCCTCGGTGATTCGCCGGCGGCAGAAAAAGAGCCTCGAAGCGACGGCGCGGATCGCCTGAGCAAACTCCGAGCAAATCAGACAGGCGAACGGTAAGTGGCAGGCTTGAGGCTGTCACGCCTTTTGTTGTGACGTGAGCGTGCTGTTGCGCATGGACAGCCCTTTTGAGCGGGTCTAGCATCGCTTGTGTCGCCACCCCATTTAAGGGTTGTCGACAGACGCAGATCCGGGAAAGCCGGGAGCGGCTTTTCTGGAACTCTCGCGTCGCGCAAACGACCGAAAGGAACAAGAGCCATGACCCTACGCGTTTCGGGAAAAAACATGGATGTTGGCGATGCCCTGAGGGGCAAGGCGGAAGAACATTTCGCTACCGTTGTCGGGAAGTATTTCGACGGCGGCTATGACGGCCATCTTACCCTGACACCGGACGGGATCGGTTTTCGCGCCGATTGTGTTGTCCATCTCGATTCAGGCGCCACGCTGCAGGCCAGCGCCCAGGCGGGCGACGCCACCAGTGCCTTTGAGGTCATGGCACTCAATATCGAAAAGCGTCTTCGCCGCTATAATCGAAAGCTCAAACAGCACCGCCGGGGCAATGGCGCAAACGGCATTGACGGGCTGACCGCGCAATATACCGTGTTCGGATCCACCGATGCCTTTGACGAACTCGATGAGGATTTCGCCCCCGCCGTGATCGCCGAAACGACAAAGGCACTGCGCCAGATGAGCGTCGAGGAAGCCGTTATGGAGCTTGATTTCTCTGGACAACAGGTGGTGATGTTCCGGCATGCTGGACATGGCGGGCTGAATGTGGTTTACCGCCGCGCAGATGGCAATATTGGCTGGATAGACCCAGCCCTGAGCGCAAATTAAGTAGCGCTCCAGCCGCCAAACCGCTTGGTAGATCCTAAGGCAGATTTATGGAATTGGCCGATATTCTGGCAAAGCACGCCGTGCTGACTTGCACCGGCGTCGCGAACAAACGCCAGATCTTTGAAATTATTGCACAAAAGGCCGCAGAACTGACTGCATTTCCCGCCAGCCAAATTCTCTCGACCCTGATGGGCCGGGAGGATCTGGGCTCGACTGGCCTGGGCAATGGCATTGCCATTCCGCACGGCAAGATCGAGGGCCTCAAGGGCGTGACGGCGGTGTTCGCGCGGCTCGACCAGCCCATCGACTTCGATTCGGTCGATGATGAGCCCGTGGATCTGGTGATGATGCTGCTCGCCCCCGTGGGCGCGGGCGCCGATCACTTGAAGGCCCTCTCGCGCGTGGCGCGCCTGCTGCGCACCGAAAGCGTGACCGAGCAATTGCGCGCCGAGAGCGATCCGGCGCAATTGCACGCGATCCTCACCGCTCCGGTGGAGAACACCTACGCAGCCTGAGCGTCGCGCCGGCAAGACAAACAAAACCCCCGCGGCCTGGCCGCGGGGGTTTTGGTTCGTGGCTCCCGAGTGGGGCTTTTAGTGCAGCGTGGCCACGCCGATATTCTGATCGCCCAGCCATTCGGCGACGGCTTCGGCGGTATCGGCAACCATCAAGGGCGTGCCATCGGCCGACATCACCAGCTGATACTGGGTGGCGCCATCGAATTCGGCATCCTCGATCAGACCCGAAAGCAACAGGCCGGAGACCGGCTTGACATAGGCCACCGCATCGCCGCCCAGCGCTGCGAATTGCGCGCGTGTCAGGTACTTGAGCGGGTTTGCGGCGTCCATGGCCGCGTCGGAATTGCGCTTGTCCATCATTTGTCGGCCCTTTCTTCTTGTTTCCTCAAACTGAGCGAATATCGATCTGTCGGGCGATCTTGGGCGCCGGTGGGCGCTCAACTATAATAACGAGCATACCATGTCCCAGAGTTGCATCCTTCACATTCATGCCATCGGCAAGAAGAAAGGTGCGCTGGAACTGGCGGGTCGCAATCCCACGATGCAGGAAGTCACGGCCTGGCTCGTCCTTCTGGCGGCCGCGCACCTGCAGCTGGTTGTCCTCCACACTCACCTCGAGGTCGGATTGAGCAAACCCGGCCACGGCGATGGAAATGTGGAACCTCTCGGCTCCATCCCCGCCCGTGGTGCGTTCGATATTGTAGGGAGGATAGCCCTCCGCTGACCGGGTCAGCCGGTCGATGCGCTCCTCGAAACTATCGAAGCCGAGGAGAAAGGGGGCGGAAAACACCGAGATACGCGACATCAAAAGCGTCCTTGAGCATCAAGCAACGTCCGGTTCGCAACCCATATTGCCTGGCATCACGAACTTGCCAAAGATATGGGTCAGACGCGCAAAAGGTTCAAGTCATGTCCCAGACCGTCGCCATCGTCACACCCGCCTACAAGGCGCAATCCACCCTGACCACCACGGTCAGGAGCGTCCTCGACCAGACCCATGCCGACTGGCAACACTGGATCGTGGCCGATGACGGTTTCGATTATGGTGCCTTCCTGCATGAATATGGGCTGAACGATCCGCGCCAGGTATTTCTGGCTAGCGGGGGCACTGGGCTTGGCGCATCGGTCGCGCGCAATGCCGCGCTGGAGAGGCTCGATACGCCCTATGCGGCTCTGCTGGATGCCGATGACCGCCTGAAGCCGCAAAAACTGGAACGGGCCGTCGCGGCGCTGGCCGGTTTCGGTATTGTCACTACCGCGCTCGACGTCATGAGTGATGGTTTTCACCATCTCCGTTTCGTCGGTGCCGGCCCTGACCGTGTCCTCACGCCGGGCGAACACAAATGGGTGAGCCTGTCCATGGATGCGATGGTGGTCTGGGACCGGCGCCGTGGCGACGGACGGTTCGACCCCGAAATGAGCAACATGACCGACCTGGAGTTCCTGCTGCAGCTCTATTCCACCAACCCGCAGAGCTACCACCTGGGCTCGCCGCTGCACGACTATATCAAGCGGGACGGCTCGATGAGCAATGCCCGGGACGTTACCGCCGGGATGATCGCGTCAAAGCGCGAAATCATCGCCCGGCTGGAGGGAGGCCGGTACGGCTTGAGCGAAGCGGACGTTGCCGGGATGCTCGGGTTTCTCGACATATCGATCATGGCCGAAGCGGCGTATGGCGCGGCCATGGCGGCGCGGCCGGGCTTGTTGTTTGAGGACCATATCGAACCGATGTTGAGCGCCCGGGCTTCATAAAAAATTCTTCTGCTCCCCCAAGGACCTGCGCCATCTCGCCTCCGCGCGGGTTTGTGACAATCGGATAACGGCATTGGTGAGGTTCCTTTAAGGCACGCCCGAGTACCTGCGGGAAACCAATTGGTTCGTGCTGGGAATCTAGAACCTATGAAATTGAAGAACCTCTCGCTGTCGGGACGCATCTATGCGGCTTTCGGCATGCTTATTGTGCTCATGGGCATTCTGCTGGCCATCGCCTTGTCCGGCGTTTATGCGCTTAGCGGCACTTTCAGGGACTATGCAGATGCCACGGCCCAAGCCAGTGAGGCACAAAAAAATGCTGCCCTGCTGGCCGATGCCAGATTGGCTTTTGCAAACTATCAAACCAGCCCGACCCCGGAAAACGTGGCAACGGTCCGCGAGCAATTGTCCTTGTTACCCGCGGCCGGCTCGAGCGACTACCGGACGGCCGTGGAGTCGATGACGGCGATAGACGCCACGGTCAAAGAGCTGACCTTGACGATGCGTCAGAGCGGCGTGGCGGCGGGCGACACGCTGAGCGCGCTGATGACCAAGATGTCGGAGGCCGCCAGCATCAATGCCAAGGCCGCGGCGCTGGCGGGTCTGGCGATGCGCGATCTGCTGCTGGCGCGTCTCGAAACCGAAAACCTTCTGATGGGCGATATGACTGCCGAGGGACGGGCGATGAACTATGCCGCCCAGGCGCAGGAGGGGCTGGCTGCCCTCAGGTCCACTTTCTATCGGCCCGAAGATCTGGCCAGTGTCGATGCGGTGACCGAGACGCTTGCCGGCTTTGTCAGTTCCATCCAAGCGGTGAGCGGGCAATTGCAGGACCGCAACGGACTGGCCGAAACGGCTCAAGTGGTCGATGCGAGCCTGGCAACTCTTTATCGCGACAATGCGCAGGTGGCCACCGAGGAGCAGGAACGCCTAGGAGCCCAGGCGGAAAACCAGGCCGCCACGATCGGGCTGGCCGGCCTGGTGGCAGGGCTGGGCGCCCTGATCTGCGGTGTTGCCCTGAGCATCTTCACCGCGCGCTGGCTGTCACGCTCGGTGGGCGTCATCGCTGCGAGCATGGATCGGCTGGCTGCCGGTGATTTTGCGGTAAGCCTCACCGGGGCCGACAGGGACAATGAGCTGGGACGAATCGCCCGGGCTCTGACGATCTTTAGCGAAAATGGCCGCAGCCTTGAGCAGTCCGTGGCACGCGAACGCGAAGAGGCACAGCAGACCGCTGCAATGGCCTCTCGCCGGGCGCATCTGCAGGCCGATCTGGAGCGGGTGGTTGCAGACGCCGTTGCCGGCCGGTTCGACCAGAGCCTGGCCTCCAGCTATGGCGATGCCGACCTTGATCGGCTGGCCGGGGGGGTCAACGCGCTTCTGGCGACCGTGGCGCAGGGACTGGCCGAAAATGGCCGCGTGCTTTCGGCGCTTGCCGCCATGCAGCTGGGAGCCAGGGTGGAAGGACAGTTCGCCGGCGCCTTTGGCCAATTGCAACAGGACACGAATCTGCTGGCCGAAACGCTGTCGGATACTATTTTCCGGCTCGCTGAGGCCTCAGGATCGTTGCGCCGCGCCACCGACGAAATCTTCGAGGGCGCCAATAATCTGGCCAGCCGTACGCACAACCAGGCCGGCATGATCGAGCGAACGGCCAAGGCGGTGGAATCGCTCAAGGGCGAAGTCGCGGCCAATACAATGCTGGCCCAGGCCGCTGCGCAAAGTACCAGGGGGTCCGCCGATCTGGCCCGGGAAGGTTCGCAAGCCATGAAGCGGCTCGAAACAGCCATGGCCGGCATCCGCAAGACCTCGGACGAGATCACTGCTGTCACCGGGCTGGTCGAGGATATGGCATTTCAGACCAATCTGCTGGCCCTCAACGCTTCTGTCGAGGCGGCGCGCGCGGGCGAAGCGGGCAAGGGGTTTGCAGTGGTGGCCGTAGAGGTTAGGCGGCTCGCCCAGTCAGCGGCGCAGGCCTCGGCAAACATCAAGGCACTCGCGGCACAATCGGCAAACTCGGTCACTGACGGCTCTCGCATTGCCGAGGAAGCAGCCAAGTTGCTGGCTACGATTCGTGAAGCGGTGGCGCGCGACAGCGGCCAGATGGACACCATTGCCGAAACGGCGCAGAGCCAGAGCACGGCAATCGCCACCATTGCCGACGCCATGGGCGTGATGGACGAAGATGTCCAGCACAATGCGGCTCTGGTCGAGCAGTCCCATGCAGCAATTGACCAGACACGGGCACAGGCCGAAGCCCTGGACGCTATTGTCACCAGTTTTACCCATGGCGGAGATGCACTGGACAGGCAGGTCGCCTGAGCGAGCAAGACTGCATCGCTGTGATCGGTCTTATGGTCAGAACGGGGCAGCAAGGCACTGGGGTTCGACCCTCGTGCGCGCTGTTACGGAAATGGCCTTTGCCACAGCCAGGCAATGAGGGAATAAACACGTAGAAAAGGGCGGTCGCAAAAGACCGCCCTTGTTCAGTCTCGGTTTTGAGACCGCAAAGATTACATCGCGTAGAGGGTGACGCTGGAGCCGCCGTCATCGGTGGCGTCGATGCCAATGATCTGATCAAGCGAGAAACCCTGAGCCTGCACCGAGCGCAGCAGGAACTTGTTGTTCTGGATGGTCTGCTGCAGCGAGTTGGTGTCGACGTCGATAGCAAGGGAAGCCGCCGCGGCTGGATTGACCGTGAGCACCGTGGCAGTCGTCGCATCCTGGAGGGCGCTGAAGCTGACATTGGCGTCAAACGGGCTGGCATTGGCGCCGGCGATGGACGCGGTCAGCAGGGCGGCGACGGTGAGAGGCTTGATGAAACGCATGATATTAAATCCTTTTTCGTGATCGCTGAATTGCGAACTCGGGGATAATTACGCCCAGCCCCTGCCACCAGTTGCACGATTGTACGCGAAAAATCGAACAAGCTAGTGTGAATGGTTCGTTGAAACTATTTAATGGCTTGATACGTAGCCGCGATCCCTCTTGCGCTGGTCCTGGTTTGCCCTTATGAAGCGCCATCTCCGGACCGCCCGGCCAACAGGCATGCCGTGGCGGTCTTTGAATGCGATGGGCCTCAATCCATCCAATAAGACTCTAAAGGACCCGCAAAATGCCCAAGATGAAGACCAAGTCCGGCGCCAAGAAGCGTTTCAGCTTCACCGCCTCGGGTAAGGTGAAGGCCGGCGTTGCCGGCAAGCGCCACCGCCTGATCAGCCACAACGCCAAGTACATCCGCACCAACCGCGGCACCAAGATCCTGTCCAAGGGCGACGAGGGTCTGGTGAAGTGGTACATGCCGTACAACCGCTAAGCTGGAAGGACACTAAAGAATGGCACGCGTAAAAAGGGGCGTAACCGCCCACGCTCGTCACAAGAAGGTCTTGAAGGCCGCCGAGGGCTATTATGGCCGTCGTAAATCCACGATCCGTATTGCCAAGCAGGCCGTCGAAAAGGCCGGCCAGTACGCGTATCGCGATCGTCGCGTCAAGAAGCGCAATTTCCGGGCTCTCTGGATCCAGCGCATCAACGCCGCCGTGCGCGATCACGGCCTGACCTATGGCCGATTTATCGACGGCCTCAGCAAGGCTGAGGTTGCTGTCGACCGCAAGGTGCTGTCTGATCTGGCGATCACCCAGCCCGAAGCGTTCGCCGCCCTGGTCGTCAAGGCCAAGGAAGCGCTGGCATATCTGGAAAGCGTGGACTCCGTGACCCACGCCCGCGTCACCGCTTAAAACCTACCAGCTTTGCTGAGGTCAAAAATTGCGCCTTGCGCCGCCCGGAAGGGCTGGCGCAGGGCGTTTTGTTTTGGTCTAACACCGCCCGCAAGTCCGTCCGAATTCGAGAACAAAGATGTCCCTGGAAGCCCAGATCGATACCCTGCGCAGCGAATTGTCCACCGCCATAGCCGGCGCGGATAACGAAGCGGCGCTCGACAATGTGCGTGTTTCGGCGCTGGGCAAGAAGGGTTCCGTATCGGCCCTGCTTGCGACGCTTGGTTCGATGGCGCCCGAAGAGCGCAAGACCGCCGGTCCGGCCATCAATGGCCTTAAGGGGGAAATTGCCGGACTCATCGAGGCGCGCAGCGCCGAATTGAAGGCAGCTGCGCTGGAAGCCCGGCTGGCAGCCGAAACCGTGGACGTCACACTGCCGCTCAAGCCCGCCCCCACGGCGCGTGGCCGCATTCACCCGATTTCCCAGACCATTGACGAGATCACCGCGATCTTTTCGGATATGGGCTTCTCGATTGCCGAAGGGCCCGATATCGAGACCGACTATTTCAATTTCACCGCGCTCAACTTCCCCGAAGGCCATCCGGCGCGCGAAATGCACGACACCTTCTTCATGAAGCCGGGGCCCGATGGGGTGAAAAAGGTGCTGCGCACCCACACCTCCCCGGTGCAGATGCGCGTGATGCAGAAAACCAATGAAAAGCCGGCGGCGAGCTACATCACTCCTGCCATGGACCCGCCGATCCGGGTGGTGATGCCAGGCCGCACCTATCGCAATGACAGTGACCAGACCCACACGCCGATGTTCCACCAGGTGGAAGGGCTGGTCATCGACAAGTCCAGCCATATCGGCCAGCTGCGCTGGGTGCTGGAAGAATTCCTGAAGGCCTTTTTCGAGGTGCCCAGCGTCACCTTGCGCTTCCGCCCGAGCTTTTTTCCCTTCACCGAGCCTTCCATGGAAGTGGACGTGCAGTGCGACCGCTCCGGCTCCGAGGTGAAGATCGGCGAGGGCAATGACTGGCTGGAAATCCTCGGCTGCGGCATGGTGCATCCGAACGTGATCCGCAATGCCGGGCTCGACCCCGATGTCTATCAGGGGTTTGCCTGGGGCATCGGCATCGACCGCATCGCCATGCTCAAATACGGCATGCCGGACCTTCGCGCGTTTTTCGACGCGGACCAAAGGTGGCTGGATCACTATGGGTTCCGGCCACTGGACCTGCCGACGCTGTTCGGCGGGCTGAGCAGCTAGCATGCCGACGCTGCTGCGGTGGAAGGGATACCGGTTCTTCTTCTACTCGGCCGATGGCTGGGAACCGCCGCATATACACGTTGTCAAAGACGGTCGAGAGGCCAAGATATGGCTGCGAGACCTCAGCGTTGCGGTCAATCTCGGTTTCTCCGCTCGCGATCTCAACGAGATCAGTGGTGCGACGCGCGAGAACAAGGATGCCTTCATGGAGGCCTGGAATGACTACTTTGGTGCTTGAAATCGAAGACAGCCGCCCCATTGAAGCGCGGTGCGATGCGTCCCAATTGCATGTCCGACTGGCAGATGGACGGGAAGTATCGACCCCACTTTGGTGGTATCCACGCCTTGCTGCCGCTTCACCTGCCGCCCGCTCGGACATCGAGTTGATGCCCATGGGCCTGCATTGGCCGGAAATCGATGAAGATATTTCCATCGCCAGCATGTTGCGCGGGGAAAAAGCGCCCGGGGCGACTGCGCCTTGACATCACCTGCTGCCACCAAAGAGCCGATCAAGTTCAGCTTCGGGGATTCTCCGGAGCTTGCTGACCGTTTGCTCGCGCTGGTGCTGGCGGGAAAGAAGACCGCGACCTGTGGGGCGCTGCGCGATTTTGGCCAGGATGGCGAGCCCATGCCGAAAGTTGGCCGGCGCGATGTGGTCCTCAATGGCGCAGGCGAAGAGGCCTGCGTCATCGAGACCTTGTCGGTGGAGACCAGGCGCTTCGACGATATCGACCCTAGCTTCACCGATCTCGAAGGCGAAGGGCCCTATGCCGAATGGCGGGGGGGGCATGAGGCCTATTTTGCCCGCAATGGCGGCTTCGCGCCCGACATGCAGATTGTATGTGAAACCTTCCGCCTCGTGACCGTGCTGCCGGCGGGCCGGGAAGTCTACAATCGCGTGGCGACGCCGATCTTCATTGTGACCGACATTGAAAGCGACGGGCCCACGCCGCTGCACAATTCCATGCTGAGCTTTGCCTCGGTGGCGGTGACAGCAGATGGCACGCGCCATGGCGAGTTCGAAGCGGTGCTGACGCCACGGGCCGACCGGCAACAGAACGAGACCACCATGGCCTGGTGGGCGACCCAGCCGGAGGCCTGGAAGGCCGCAACGGAAAATGCCGAAGACCCGGCGCTGGTCATGCCGCGCTTTGCCGATTGGGTGGAAAGCCTGCCCGGCCCAAAAGTCTTCGTTGCCGCGCCGATGATTTTCGACGGGCTCTGGATGGACCATTATCTGGACGAGTATGCCGGCACGCGGGCGCTTTCGGGCCCGTTCAAGGGGCGGCAGATTTTTCGCGGCGGCGGCATCTGCCTTTATACCATGGCGGGCACCTTGCGCGGCGCGCCCTATCTTGATTGGGGCATGAGCAAGCTGCCAGCCGAATTCTACGGCCATGTGCCCCATACCCATAAGGCGATCGACGACGCGCGGGGCTTTGCCAATGTGCTTGTCGAACTTCTCAAACTCTCTTCCACGCTGCCGCCGATCAATGGCAGCAAGAGCGACTTCCGCTAAGGACCAAAAAGATGAAATTCACCCTCGATTGGCTCAAGGAACATCTCGACACCAGCGCGTCGGCCGATGAGATCGGCAAGGCGCTGACCATGATTGGCCTCGAGGTGGAAGGCATTGAAAGCCAGGGCAAGGCGCTGGAAGCCTTTGTGACCGCTCATGTGGTCTCCGCCGAGCAGCATCCTAACGCAGACAAGCTGCGTGTATGTAAAGTCGATGCCGGCACGGGTGAGCTGATTGACGTGGTCTGCGGGGCGCCGAATGCCCGCACGGGTCTCAAATCCGTGTTCGCTTTCCCCGGCACCTATATTCCGGGCAAGGACATGACCATCGGCAAGGGCAATATTCGCGGCCAAGCCAGCAATGGCATGCTGTGCTCCAATGCCGAACTGGAGCTGAGCGAGGACCATGACGGCATCATCGAATTGCCCGAGGATGCGCCGGTGGGCGTCAAATATGTCGACTATGCCGGCATGGATGGCGTGGTGTTCGATATTTCCATCACCCCCAACCGCGGCGACGCGACCGGCGTTTATGGCATAGCGCGCGATCTGGCGGCCTTCGGCCTGGGGACGCTGA
>Ga0208794_1001238_pt1 | contig 11850 bp, 9 predicted proteins | sample 32_taG_FD_184106 | JGI IMG/M metagenome (GOLD analysis project Ga0208794, IMG submission 184106) | Marine viral communities from the Gulf of Mexico - 32_GoM_OMZ_CsCl metaG (SPAdes) (version 2) | ecosystem: Environmental > Aquatic > Marine > Oceanic | place: Atlantic Ocean: Gulf of Mexico...
GCGGATGGGCTTCCTCAGCGACGACGAGCTGCGGGCGCGCGCCGAGCCGCTGCGCAAGAGCGGGTACGGCGCCTACCTCGAGGGTCTGCTCGGCTGACGCCCCGCCCAGCCACCCGCACATGACACGACCGGCACCCGCCACTCCCCAGAGGGGTCGGGTGCCGGCCGTGTGTCCGGGAGGGACGGACCTCAGTAGGCGCCGCGGGAGCCGAAGACGGCCCCGACCGTGCGCACCAGGATGCTGAGGTCCTGCAACATCGACCAGTTGTCGACGTAGTAGATGTCGAGGCGAATTGCGTCCTCGATAGACAGGTCATTCCTACCCGAGACCTGCCAAAGGCCCGTCATCCCGGGCCGCACGCGCAACCGTCGGCTCATTGTGTTGTCGTACAGCGCGACTTCCCGAGGCACCTGGGGTCGGGGACCCACCAAACTCATTGTGCCCCTGAGGACGTTGAAGAGCTGAGGCAACTCATCGATCGAAAAGCGCCGAAGAGTCTTGCCAGGACCCGTGATTCGAGGGTCGTTCTTCATCTTGAAGAGCAAGGCGGATGATCCCTGCTCCTCTTGCATGAGAGCGACCAGCTCCTCCGCGTTGGGCACCATTGTGCGGAACTTGTAGCAGCCGAACTCAGCCCCGTCACGCCCCACCCGCACCTGCTTGAAGAACACCGGACCACGGTCGTTTAGTTTCACGACAAGCGCAGTAGCCGCGAGAACCGGACTCAGGAGGAGGATGAGCAAAGCCGATCCTGCGATGTCGAAGGTTCGCTTCGCTAGGCGAGACGCGCGCGCGGATCCGGGCTGGTCGAGGTGCATGAGAGGAAGCCCGCCGACGGGACGAATCGTGACGCGCTCACGCGAGACATCTGTGACGCTCGGCGCCACCACAACATGCGTCCGATGCTGCTCGAGATCCCACGCAGCGCGCCGCATGTCTCCCGACGTTCTGAAGGCGCCAGATGCAAAGAAGACCACGTCGGCCTCGGCAGCGAGGGCGATCTGGCCCAACTCCTCGGCGTCACCCAACACCGGAATCCCCGATTCGGTCGAGTCAGCCACGTGTCCCAAGGGCGTCGCCGCACCGACTACGTCGTACCCCAGCCAAGACTCACGCTCCAGGACCGCGGCAATCTCGTCTACGTGAGACGGACGGCCAGCGATGACGACACGTTGAAGCAGCACTCCGCGACGATGGGCCTGATGCAAAGCACGCCGTAGCGCGAACCTACCGATCAGCAGCAGAGGTATGCCGATACCGACGGCGAGGAGGAAGAAGCCGCGGGAAAGCTGGAACTTCGCGAGGTAGCACCCGATCCCGATGACCGCCGCCGTATAGAGCGACGCGTTCAGCACCCGTCGATACTCGTCCGGCCCAGCACCGAAGGCGGAACTGTTGTAGCCACCGACGGCAGCGATTGCCAGCACCCAGGCCACGAACATGAGGGGTCCGACGACACCCAAGGTGTCAGACACGTCCGGTTGGGGCGCGAACACACTCAGTTGGTTCCGACCAGCGATGGCCAGGGAGGCAGTGATTGAGATGGCGACGATGTCAACGGACAGCGCAGTGACCGGAAGGTACGACAGTGCGCGATGGCGGCGAGAGGGTGGAACGGCCCGCGAGGTGTCGCGCCCCACTGCATCAAGGACGATGGTCACAGCGGAGCTCCTCGAGAATGACCGGTTGGATGGACACTCCCGAGTGTGAGCCAAAAGGGCCGGCAGTTTGGTTCGATACGGCGATTCCCTGGCGAAATCGGTGTGTCGTTGGTCATGCCACCGCACTGACCTGCGGTATCACGCGTACGAACCGCGTCAGCGTTGGACGCGGTGGTCTAGTCCAGCCTTGGTTGGCTTCGCCCGTCGGGGTGGGAAACCTCTGCCACATCGTGGTCGACCATCATCCGCACGAGCTCGGCGAAGGTGACCTGAGGCTTCCATCCGAGCAGGTCCCGGGCCCGGGACGCATCGCCGACCAACTCATCCACCTCGGCCGGCCGGTACAAGCTGGGATCACTCACCACGTACGGCGCCCAGTCGTCTATACCCACTCGTCTGAACGCCAGGTCCAGCAGTTCGCGGATCGTGTGCGTCTCACCGGTCGCGATGACGTAGTCCGCCGGCTCATCCTGCTGCAGCATCAGCCACATGGCCTCGACGTAGTCGCCTGCGAACCCCCAGTCTCGAGCCGCGTCAAGATTCCCCAGCCTGAGCTCAGACTGCAGACCCGCAGCTATCCGAGCAACTGCGAGCGAGATCTTGCGTGTCACGAACTCCGAACCGCGTCGAGGAGATTCGTGGTTGAAGAGGATGCCCGACGATGCATGAAGGCCCCATGACTCCCGATAGTTGACCGTGAGGTGATGAGCAAACGCCTTTGCGACCCCGTATGGCGATCGGGGCCAGAAAGGCGTGGCCTCGGTCTGCGGGGACTCGCGCACTTTGCCGAACATCTCGGAACTGGACGCCTGGTAGAAGCGGACCCCTGGCTCGGCATAGAGGCGTAGTGCCTCGAGCAGGTTCAGAACCCCTACCCCGGTGACGTCAGTTGTTGCATGCGGGTGTGTGAACGAGTGGGCCACGTAGGAGATCGCACCGAGGTTGTAGACCTCGGTCGGTCGGCTGGCCAGCAGGACGCGAGCCAGGCTTGGCAGGTCTGTGAGATCACCACTGTGGAGGCGCAGACCTGGGAGACCTGATTCGACTCCGGCTCGACGTGGGTTGTTCTGGCCCCTCACGAGGCCATGCACCTCGTAACCCTTGCGGAGTAGAAATTCCGCCAGGTACTGGCCGTCCTGACCAGTGATCCCCGTGATGAGTGCTCTGGGCTGGACGACCATGACCGGAATTGTGCCAGTAGCACTGTGACGATCGGCTCTACCCCCGACCACGCGAGGAGACGGCCGATGGACCCATCAGGGCCTAGGCTTTGCACCGCAGATGTCTGACGACGGAATGGGTGAGTGTTCAGGTGGAGCTCAAGGACTACTTGCTGATTCTCCGGCGGAGGTGGCTCCTGATCCTGGTATCGGCCCTCCTCGGCCTCGCTGGTGCCAGCGCGGCGACGTTCGCAGTGACGCCTGAGTACGTCTCCAACGCTCGTGTTTTCGTCACCACGTCCGAGTCGACCAGCTCGAACGAGATCGCGGCGGGCGCTCAGTTCAGTCTCCAACGCGTCAAGTCCTATGCCGACTTGGCGACGAGTCGTGAGCTGGCCGAGATGGTCATCGCCGACCTCGACCTTGCCGTTGGTCCGCGCGAGCTGTCGAATCAGGTCTCCGCGCAGGTGGTCGCAGATACGGTGATCCTGGAGATCTCGGTCCTCGACGCCGACCCCGGGCGAGCGCAGTACCTCACGCAGGCATACGCCGAAGCGATGACCGTCATGATCCGTGAGCTCGAGACTCCCCCCGGCAGCACCGTCTCTTTGGTCAAGGGAACGATCGTTGATGCTGCATCCACTCCTACGTCGCCCGTGTCGCCCAACCCAGCTCGCAACCTGGCGCTGGGAGCGATTCTCGGCCTGCTGCTCGGCGTCGGCACAGCGGTGCTCCGAGAGGTGCTGGACACCAGCATCAAGAGCCCTGAGGAGGCTTCCGCTGCCACCTCGGCTCCGGTGCTCGCGGCGATCGCGTTCGACAGCGCAACGCGGAGCGATCCGCTGGTAACCTCCCTACCTTCGCATGCGCCTCGCGCCGAAGCCTTCAGAGTCCTTCGGACCAACCTTCAGTTCGTTGATGTCGATGCGGAGAGCAAGGTCTTCGTGGTGACGTCCGCCCTTCCCTCTGAGGGAAAGACCACCACAGCGGTCAACTTGGCCATTACCCTCACGCAAGCTGGTCAGCGCGTGCTCCTCATCGAGTGCGACCTGCGCCGCCCGAAGGCTCTGTCAGCGCTCGGCATCGACTCAGCAGTCGGAGTCACGACGGTACTGGTCGGAAAGGTGAGTTTCACCGACGCGGTCCAGAAGCACGACGGAACCGACCTGCACGTCCTAGGGAGCGGCTCGATCCCGCCCAACCCGGCCGAGCTTCTTCAATCGCGGGCGATGGCGGATCTTCTTCGTGAAGCCCGCATCGCCTATGACATTGTGATTATTGATGCCCCTCCCCTACTCCCAGTCACAGATGCGGCTCTGATCGCAGCTCAATCGGACGGCGCCCTACTCGTGCTCCGTCATGGGAAGACGACCCGTGATCAACTTGCCGGAGTGGTTGACCGACTACAGCAGGTCGACGCCACCACGATCGGCATCGTGATGAACATGGTGCCAAACAAGCGGAGCGGCTACGGCTACGGCTACGGCTACGGCTACGGACCGGACGAGGCAGAGTCGAGCCGTCGTTCGCTCAAGACGGGCACTGCTAAGCAAGCGCGTGGAACCCGCAAAAACGGCGCCTGACACACCGTCTCGATCGATCTGCTTCGAAAGCAGGACTTGTCGCTGGGGGGGCACGGTGACCATTGCTACCCCAAGCCAGTGCGGTTCGAACGGCCCGTTGTGGCTCCCATGAGCACTGGAGCGCAGTAGGAATCGGGTCGCCAGCCGGCGAGCGAAATCGCAACGGTATACCGGCCTACGAGTCTGGGCGTCAGTCAAGAGGCCCTATCAAAAGTCCCGCGGCGAGGATGCCCGTGGCGAGGCACGGAAGCCGCCACGAGACCTCCGAACTTCGATGCGGTCTAGTGTCCGCGCTCGAGAGACTCACATGCCGAGCGCCTGTTCGTGCGTCCCTACGATTGGGGATTCACGGCAAGACGCCACCGACGCCCCAGTCAAGGCGCCGACGTATCGCCTGACCCACAAGGAACGCCTCTGCCCAACTCGGGGAACTCGCCAGCGGGCTGAGACCACGTGCGGTCGGGGCGTTTGTCAACAGGCTGGCGCAATTGTGCGGTCCTTGACCTCTTGCTCAATGCCGGGCGTCGTCTCCATCGTGATCGCCCCATCCTGACCTTCGCCTGAGGTCATCTTCCACTCCACATCAGCAGTGAAGGCGGGCTCCAGTTCGATGAGGACGGTGATGACTGGGCGCCCGTCCAGATCCACCACTGGGGCCGTGACGGTCTCGGCGCCATTGAACTGGACGTCGGTGATCGTGCCTCCAACCGGTCCGATGATCTGCATGGCAACGACCTGGGACCCAGGCTGCACACCATAGGTGCCCCCACCGGTGATGTAGCGCGGCAGACTGGCTGCGTCAGCGGGCGCATCCGATAACAAGAACGCCCGCCCGGACATTCGCTGGACGTCCTCCACGCAGCTGTTCGCAGTCACCTGCACATCGTGACGCAGGAAGTAGGACATCTTGGCGCCAGTCGCGTCATTCAGGTAGACCCCAACTTGCGGAGAATCGGAGGTCGGATCATTGGCCAATTCGCCCGCAATCCGGGTTCCCTCGATCGAACGCTGCTGCTCTTCGTCGAAAAGGCTGAGTCGGATTCGCCCTTCTCTAGTTCCTCGTACTAGCGCCTCGACCAACTCACGCGGGTCTCCAGAGCCGCCGGCAACTCGGTCGAAGACCGCGCTGGCGACCGCCGTGAAGTACTCATCCTGATCATCGGGATCGGAGTAGCGCAGATAAACCTGGTGAAGAAGCTCATCAACCACGTTGGCCTGATTGAGGCGAGGTCCACCAGGAACATCGAGCGGACCGGTCGCTTTAAGGAGATACGACAGCGTGACCGGGTCAAGGGTCATCACACCGTCGATGGGTTCGTACTCCTGCTCCCACCGCGCTTGCCACAGCGCTGCGGTCCTCGGGAAGTCTGGGGTGAAATTGGCATCGAGGAAGAATGTACCCAGCTGGCGGTTCCAGATCTCATCCTCTGCATCGGTCAGCGGCAGGACCGGTTCGGAGGTACGACCGAAGGAGTTGGCCGCAACCTGGCGACCCATAGTGATGGCACCGTTGTTCGTGGTGACGAGGGAGACGGCACCCGGCAATCCGCCCCCGGCCCGGATCTCGGCGTTGTTCTGGAAGACGAGCAAGTAGTTGCGCGGCCCTTCGGCTCCCAACATTTCTGGCATGACCTCGAAGGCGGTGTCGGCGTTCGCGAGAAGTCCCGCGGCCTGATCGACTTGATCCACGATGTCTCGGTACTGGTCGCGCAGGCGTCCGACGAACTGGGAGGGGTCGTGGGCTGCCAAGCGCTCGGCAGCCTTGGAGAAAGACTCGGACCCCGATCGAACGGGGTCACGAAGCGACTCGACTGCAGCAAGGGAAATCTGACCATCGCGGGGACTCAACTCGTCGATCCCTTCGGCAGTTTGGACCAGCGGCCCCAAACCATCCTGGGCCAGGTCGTTCACCACCTCACTGACCGTGCGCACCCCGTCCAAGTCGTCGCCCAAGAACGGCGCCTTCGTGAGCAGGGACCACAGCGGGCCATCTGTCCTGCTGGCTGCCAATGAACTCTGCGCCTGGAGGCTCTGCAGCGCGGCTTCAGCTCTCCCGTCGTCGCCCCGGGTCACCGCTTCCTGGAGAGACCGGGCGTCTCTTGCTGCCGTTGCAAGCTCAGCGTTGACTTTCCACACCTGCCAAGCGGCGTACAGGCCGATACCCAGCAGCAGGAGAACAAAGAGCAGCACAGGGAGCTTCCAGCCGCGAAGAGCACGCATAGGACGACCCTACCGAGGAAGTGGCCTGCCTACTGACGGTCGGTGAAGCATGTGCGGGTTTCACGACACACTCTCGTGCGGCCGCTCCTCAGCCATCAAGGGGCTGGGGCTCCGAGACCCCTTGCTGCTTGCTGCCGACGTTCCTCGACCACCAAAGCGTCAGCGGAGCTTAGGACGGACGTGGAGGCCCACCTCGGGGTCCACCAGCACCTCTTGGGTCGCCGGCAGGCCACCGGCGTCGAGCTCGATGTCGACCGGCACGTTGCGCTTCACCATGGCGAGGGCGATGGGGCCCAGCTCGTGGTGCCGGGCGGATGTGCCGACGAACCCCACGACCTTCTCGCCGTTCCGCAGCTCGGCGCCGTGCGCCGGGAGCAGGTTCTCGGAGCCGTCCAGGTGGAGGAGCGTCAGTCGACGCGGCGGCCGACCGAGGGTGTGGACGCGGGCCACCGTCTCCTGACCGCGGTAGCAGCCCTTATCGAGGTGCACGGCCGGGCCGATCCAGCCCGCCTCGTTCGGGATCGTGCGGTGGTCGGTGTCCAGTCCCAGACGCGGCTCACCGCGGGCGATGCGGAGCGCCTCGAAGGCCCACAGACCACAGGCAGGGCCGGCGGCCTCGGCGTACGAGAGCAGCTGGTCGCGCGGCACGAACTCGTAGCCGGAGTAGGGCTCACCGGTCGCGGACGACGGCCGCCAGGTGAGAGCCAGGCTGGCGGTGACGTCCTCGACCTCGACCTCGGACCAGAAGCGCATCTTCACCAGGAAGTCGGCGAGAGCAGCACCTTGGCCGGGCTCGGTGTGGACGAGCAGGGCCTCGCCGTCGTCGTACCCGTAGAAGGCGTGCTCGACGTGGCCGTTGGGACTGAGGAGGAGCATCCCGGTCCACTGCTTCGGCTGCAGGTCCGTGAGGTGCTGGGTGGTGAGGTTGTGGAGGAGCGTCAGGCGGTCCTTGCCGCTGATGCGCAGCACGTCGTGGTGGGAGAGGTCGACGAATCCCTCGCCGCTCTCCAGCGTGCGCTGCTCGGTGTTGAACGACCCGTAGTGCGCGGCCACCGGGGCGTCGATGCCTTCACCGGGGACGCCGCCGGGCAGGGTCACCAGTGGGCTGGTGGGCGCGGTCGGTGCGAGCGTCTCGTCAGACATCGGTCTCCTCTGTCGCGTGCGGCCCGTGATCGTGGGGGACGACGGTCTCCGGGCACGTGCGGCACGTGCCGAACACCGCCAGGTGACCCACGTCGGTCACGAAGCCGTGGTGCTGGTCGAGCAGGGCGACGAAGTCCGCCGCCACGCTCTCTTCAACCGACGTGACCAGGCCGCAATTCCGACAGACGAGGTGGAAGTGGGTGTGGTCGTCGTCGATGGCGTGGTAGGTCGGCGCTCGGTCGGTCAGATGGGCGTGCCGCACGAGCCCGAGCTGCTCCAGCACCTCGAGCGTGCGGTAGACCGTCGAGAGGTTGACCGCCGTCGAGTGGCGGCGCACCTCGGCGTGGACCTCGTCGGGTGTGGCGTGGCGCAGCGTCGTGACCGCCTGGAGGATCAGCTCGCGTTGCGGCGTGAGCCGGTATCCCTGGGATCGCAGGCGCGCGCGCCAGTCGTCCGTCATCCCGAGACCTTGGGGACGTGGTTTCGAGACGCTCGCTGGCGCTCGCTCCTCAACCACCGGGAACTCATGCGCGCTGCAGTCGAGCCCACGTGCGGGGCTGGAGCGGCTCGCCGCCGGCCGCGATGTCGTTCGCGTAGAGCAGGTCGCCCTCGACGTTGCCGTAGAGCCGCTTGCCGCCGGTGATCTCGGTGGCTCCCTCGACCCGACCGATGGCGTCGGTGACGATCTCGACCTTGCCCTCGCCGGCGTTGCCGAGCCAGATCTCGATGACGCCGCTCTCGTGGGCGAGGAGCAGCTCGACCTCGCCGCCGGGCTTGCCGCGGAGGAAACCGGTCTCGATCGCGTCCTCCCGCACCTTCTCGCCGGCCTCGTCGACCACCCAGGAGCGCGCCATGTAGTGGAAGAACGGTCGCCCGTCGTGGGTGAAGATCAACTCCTGGCCGAACTGGTACGGCTCGATGCCCGGGTAGTCACCGTGCCCGTTGCCCCGCCACGTGCCGAGCATCCAGGCGATGGGCCCGCAGTCGGGGTGGAGGTTCTCCGGCAGCTCGAACGGCATCAGCCGACCCGCGGGGTGCGCAGCACACGGACGGCGGCACGGAGGGCCACGGCAGCCAGCGCCAACGGCGCGGCGACGAGAACGGCGGTGAGGACGGCATCCATGCCGGTGAGTCTAGGCCGTCGGGTGGGGGTGATTTCGAGACGCTCGCTGGCGCTCGCTCCTCAACCACCGTTCAACGCGCGCCGGCGCTCGCTCCTCGATCACCGATAAATGAGCCGAGGCCCCCACCGCAGTGCGGTGGGGGCCTCGACGAAGTCGTGCTAGGCGATCACGGACGACCGGAGGGCGTGGCCCAGATCCAGTACGAGCGCGTGGTCGGACGGTACGCGGTGTTCGAGGGAACGAACGTGATCGCGACCTGGTAGCTGCCCTTGCGGGGGATGACCGGCGTGACGACGCGGGTCACGGAGCCGCCGTAGCTGAAGGCCGTGGCGGTGAACTGACCCTGGCCCGCGAGACGCAGCGTCACGTAGGCGGTGCCCGTGACCTCCGTGCCGAGGCCGTTGTTGTTGCCCTGGAAGAACACCGCGATGCCCTGGCCAGTGCCGACGCGACCGAAGCGCCACGGCGCGTCGACCTTGATGCTCGAGCCCACGGCGTACTGCCCCGGGTAACCGCCTTCGGCGGCAGCGACCGGCGAGGCGCCGGCTCCAGCGACCAACCCAGCAGCCATGACGACCGCCGAGATGACCGCGACGAGAAGCTTCTTCATGAGAACCCCTGACGTTGATCATGTCTGGCGGACGAACCCCTCATCCACCTGCAGAGAAGACTAGGGCAGAAACCCGCGTCCTTGCGCCAACAAAGGCAAATCCTCCGCGAACGCCGCGATATTCACGCCGCTGTAACCGATGACCGGCCCTCAGGAGCCTCTCAGCACGCGGAATCCAGGCCCAGCAGCCCCCGGGCCCCTGCGGGCGACATCACATCCCGCTGGGCTAGACCACCCAGGGTGACCGCCCGCTCCACCAGGCTCCGGTTGGATTCCACCGGCTGGCCGGGCGCGTAGGTCAAGGTGTCTTCCATGCCCACGCGGAGGTGGCCGCCCTTCGACAGCGACGCCAACGCGACGGGCAGGGACGCGCGCCCGATGCCCGTGGCGCCCCACGAGGTGACCTCGGGCGGGAGCGCGGCCACCGCCGCGACGAGAGCGTCCACCGTCCCCGGCATCCCACCCGGGACCCCCATGACGAGGTCGCAGTGCACCTTGCCGCCGACGGGGGGCCCGTAGCGGCGCAGCAGCCGGCCGAGCGCATGGACGTGACCGAGGTCGAAGAGCTCGAACTCCGGAGCGATCCCGAGACCCTGCGCCGCTTGGTAGAGGTCGCAGACGAACGGCCACGGATTGAGGAAGACGTCGTCACCGAAGTTCGTCGTACCCATGGTGAGGGAGCAGGAGTCCGGCGCCGCCTCCAGCACGCGGAGTCGAGCGTCGAACGGGTCGTGCACCGAACCGCCCGTCGAGAGCTGGACGACGAGACCACTCCCCTCGCGCAGCGCCGCGACGGTCTCCTGGAGCCGGGACAGCTCGAGCGTCGGTGCGTGGGCGTCGTCGCGGATGTGCACGTGGATCATGGCGGCCCCCGCCGCCTCGCAGTCCTGCGCCGTCGCGACGAGCTCGGCGATCGTGGTCGGCAGTGCGGGGCAGTCGACTTTCGCCGTCTCCGCGCCCGTCGGAGCGACGGTGATCAGTAAGGGGTCGGTAGAGGCCTTCTCCATGTCGAGCATGCTGACAGAAGATCGTCCTGCGCGAGAACCCTCGAGCCGCACTTCTTCCGCCTCCGGCGCACATGTGGGAGTAGGCCGTCTGCCGGACCTAAGATGACGACGCCCCCCACCGCCCCATCTCGGAGTAGTCCTGTGCCCGCCACCCCACGTCGTCCGACGGATGGTGGCCGCGTCGCCGGACGCCGGGTGGCGGGGCGCGATCCCGGTCGGCCCGTGAGCGCACGGGAACGGGCGCTCGAGGTCAACCGTGAGATCGCCCGGTCCCGTGACGCGGCTCCGGGCCGCCGGATCGCCGAGCACCCGCGCGGTCGCCGGGTAGCCGAGCGGCCCGATCGCACCTCCGAGGCCACCGGTGCCGAGCGGCGGGCGTCGCGGCGACGCTCCAGTCCCCGTCGCGCGCTGCGACCGAAGACCCGGGCCGACATCCAGGGCCTCCGCGCCGTCGCCGTGCTGCTCGTGATGGCCGAGCACCTCACCGGCTGGCCACGCGGCGGGTTCGTCGGCGTCGACGTCTTCTTCGTGATCTCCGGGTTCCTCATCACCGGGATGCTCTTGCGCGAGCACCAGCACACCGGCCGTATCTCGTTCGCCGGCTTCTACCGCCGGCGCATCCGGCGGATCGTGCCGGCCGCGACCCTCGTGCTCGTGGTGACCGCCGTCCTCTCGTGGCTCGTCTACCCGGCCGCCCGCGCATCGGCGATCACGCTCGACGGGGTCTGGGCGTTCTTCTTCGCCGGCAACTACCGCTTCGCGGTCGCCGACACCGACTACTTCGCCGCCACCGCCGGCGCCTCACCACTCCAGCACTACTGGTCGCTCGCGGTGGAGGAGCAGTTCTACCTCGTGTGGCCCGTCGTCATGCTCGTCGTGCTGACGCTGATGGGCCGCGCAGGGTGGCGCAGCCGCGGTCGGGTGGGGGTGGGCGTCGCGATCGGCGTGGTCATCCTCACCTCGGTCGCATGGGGCTTCCACGAGACCGGCGAGCGGCCCGCCTGGGCCTACTTCTCCACCCTCTCGCGCGCCTGGGAGCTCGGTCTCGGCGCCCTGCTCGCGATCTGCACGCCGCTGCTGCTCCGCATCCGGCCGATGCTCGGCGCCGTCGTCACCTGGACCGGGCTCCTCCTGATCGTGTCGGGTGCCTACGCGATCGGGGCCGACCAGGGATTCCCTGTGCCCGGCGCGATCCTCCCCGTCGTCGGCAGCGCGATGGTGATCGCCGGCGGCACCGCCGGCCCCGCGCCGTACCTCTGGCCCCTCACCAACCGCGCCATGACCTACGTCGGCGACATCTCCTACTCGCTCTACCTCTGGCACTTCCCCGCCATCGTGCTG
>Ga0208794_1001239_pt1 | contig 11843 bp, 15 predicted proteins | sample 32_taG_FD_184106 | JGI IMG/M metagenome (GOLD analysis project Ga0208794, IMG submission 184106) | Marine viral communities from the Gulf of Mexico - 32_GoM_OMZ_CsCl metaG (SPAdes) (version 2) | ecosystem: Environmental > Aquatic > Marine > Oceanic | place: Atlantic Ocean: Gulf of Mexico...
TCCGGGCTGATTGTGGCGGACGCCCTCCCCTTCAGCCAGCAGAGCAGGTTATCTTGCCGGGAGTTCGGGAAAAGCTATCATCCATCCATTGGGGCCAGGATGCGCTCTTTGCCATCGCTAGCAATCAGGCCAGTGTCGGTCGTGGATTGGTAACAGCAGAGCTGGCTCATCAAATGTTGTTTGATTTGGCAACGGAGGTTACTGGTTTTTGTCATGCTGGTGAGGCGATTCGCTTATGCCCACATCTGCCCGATGAAGGGTGTCAGTGCCGGAAACCACGACCGGGCATGTTGTTGGAGTTGATGACGTTCTTTGGCGTGAAAACGGCCGTTTTTATTGGTGATGCTGAGACGGATAGATTAGCAGCATACCGAGCAGGAGTTGAGTTTATATGGGCAAAAGATTACTTTCCTACCGTGACATCTTAGATAACGCACTTAGTTGCATCTCCCAGGCCAATATCGACCGTATGGTTAAATTGGTGCAGGAGGCTAATTTGGTGATGGTGTTGGGTAATGGTGGCTCAATGGCGACTGCCATCCACTTTGCTGGCGATTTGACCAAAAACGCAGGCATCCCGGCAATTACCTGCGACAATTGGACATCATTTACAGCATGGGCCAATGATGACGGATACGAGAAGGCGATGGCAGAATGGGTGAAAACGTTCTCTGTGCCGGGTGCGGTGCTGGTTGCGATTAGTACGTCCGGCAATAGCCAGAACGTTATCAACGCCAGTATGGTTGCCAAGCATAACCAGGTGCCGGTCGTTGGTCTGGTTTCGTTTGAGGGTGGCAAGTTGGCAACGGTCGCCGATTTGGTCATTCACGTACCGACCGATTGTATTGAAGCGGCAGAGGATGCGCATATGGCAATCTGTCACGAGGTTGTATGGCAGATAAAACAGATTACTGGCTAGTTCCGCAGGACATCAGCCATATGTGGGCCAGTATCTTGCCGGAGTTGACCGGCGCTGCCGAGCGGAACGGAGCCAGTCTGATGAGGGTGGTCATTCTGGCTCGGGATGGCCTGCCCGATGGGCTGATTGCGCCATCGTTTTATAAGCTGGAGCCTAAAAGCCGAGGACGATTGGATGCCCGGACTTGGTGGTCAGTCATTCGGCGCATCATCTCAGGGGCCAGTGGGCAGCGGTCGTGTATGGTAGAAATGTTTGTGATACTGAATGAGTCTGGTCAGCCTGTCGCCTGGACAGCGCCAGACGTTAAGCGGAGGAAATAATGATTGAGCCACATATGGCAACAAATGCCATGCAAGCCATACTGAAATCGATATTTGATGCGTTGAAGTTGGCAGGGAGTGACGTTCGGTTTGTAACGGCAGAAACGTACCGAGACGAGTCGCCTGTTTTTGTTACAGGATGGCAAACCCATGCTCCGACGTGCATTTTTGACGCCATGAATCAGGCAACGTCATGGGATGGTGGCGATTACTTTTCCATCGTAGATATCAGCATTGACGATGGCGGATTTGAGCTAGACAAGATAGTAGAATTAAGCGACCCGTTCGAGTGGATTTACCCAACACCACAGGAGAAATAAAATGAATTGTCCACATTGTAAAAGTGATAACAAAAAAGGCGCGACGATGTGCGCTCATTGTACCCATCCGATGATACTGCCCAAACAACAAGAAACGCCCTTGTGGGAGGGCGTTGTCTCGGTTCTTATTTTGTTGGCGTTATATTTGGCTAGCTAGACTCTTTCATTTTCTTAACCATTTCAATTACTTCTTTGATCAATTCTGGCGAGCAGTGATTGTTGTCTGTTATCCACTCCAGCTCACGCAATTTTGTCATGAGGTCATCAATTGTCGGCGCTGGTCTTTGGTATGCCTGCTCCCAATCTGTTTTTGCTTGCCCTGCGACCAGTTGTATTCGAGCATCCCCGCTCATCCATCTGGCCTGCACCAAATAACCAACGGCCCAATCGGGAGCCTGCGACCAATCTGGTTCAAATTCAGGAGAGGTCGCCACACCCTGGCGATTGTTCCACTTTTCAATCGCTTCGTTACGGGGCAATGGAAGCCCGGTGCCGATTCCGCACTCCGCACATTTAATATTAGTGACCATTAACGTCTGCTCGTCTGCTTTTCCCCCACAGAACGGACATGGCAGCAATTCGCTTTCTGGTCGTTTCATCAAAGAGTCGCGCCAGTTGCGTTGCCAGAAGTCGTTATATATAGACAGCCCTGCACACCCATATCCCGGAGTGTCCCACTTGCCACATTCATATTGAGTGGGTTTTGCTTTATACTGATAGCATAGCCCATCCTCATCCCAAGCAATCCAATCGTAGTCGATTTGTGACCAGTCGATTTGAGGAGATTGCGGTTCCCGTTTGGGATGTGCCGTAAGTTTTAAATTTACCGCACTCAGGTTATCAAATTGGTTTAAAAGGTAATCCATGTTGATATTGATGCCACTTGGCACACTTGTATCTACAAATTCAGAATGAATGGTTTTGTGTGTTTTGTGGTTCCCTTCATCAAGGATGCCCGATATCGTTACTTCAATCATTATTTTTCCTCCAGTACCATCGGCTCAAACAGGCAGTCAATACCTCGCCATTTGCCTTTGGTTGCATAAAACGTTAAGTTGTTAAAATCAATATTTTGGTCGGGCAGTTTGGGCCAGATATTGTTTACGAAGTAGCGTGACCAGGAACGGCCGTTCAGGTGATTGCTGTGCCAGAAACTGCCCGATTGGTTGCCATCAGTCCAGACGTATTTCATAGTTGGCCCTAATACGGAATATTCGCCAGATTGTAGCCATCCTCGACACGAATAATCCGCAAATCGCTATAATGTGGCCCAAGTTGCCGTTGTAATTTCATGATGTAATCCATGCCAAAAGGAATCCCGATGGAATCCACAATGGGAAATTCCTGTAAGCCGGGATATGTGCTTTCCAAATCCTCAAAGGTAGGAAAGGCGTTAAACGCCTCGATTTCGGCGTCCAGTGCCTCTTTGCGTCGGTCTAATCGTGCCTGGGCCTTGAGCCAAAGGCGATTAAGTCGACGTTGCTCCATGTCGCTATCTGCAAACGGCATATCTTCGATTTGCATGAATAATCCCATCGCCTCTTGCGCCAAATTAAACGCATCCATTACTTCTTTTGGGCCTTTGGCCCCATTCAATAAATCACTGAAAGTTAACATCTTATTTGCCTCCGTTGTTTTTTATGCGTAATCTTCCATCCATCCGCGCTCTTGATGATTGTTTTCTAAAGCGTCACTGTAAGCCCACAAGTGAGGAGATTCCATCAAAAAATTGTATGCTTTGCGATCTTCTTTGGTTTGGATTGATAATCGAGCATCGTGAGCCAGTTCTGCCTTTGCTACATAATCGGCCAAAATCATCATATCATCTTCGTTGTTGGTGTCGAATGTTTGTCCATAAAATTTCGCTTTCATCTTATTTCCCTCAAAAAGTTAATTTGTTTATCCGATACAACCTAATAATACCATTTTACTAGACTTCTGTCAAGTTCTTATTTATATATTATCTTATAATACTATTAATATAAGAGAATATATAAATAACGAGAAAAAGCCTTCAAACTGTCAAGTTGACAGTATAAGGGGGATTATCCTATAATTTAAGCGTGGTGGGTTGCTCGTAATTTGGGCGACCGCGAAGGCATCACAATCACGAGCCAATTAAATAATCTTCACTATATGCTCGTAAATGGGGCATCAGGTTTTCTTGTTACTTCCTGATGCCCTTTTTTTATTTGGAGAGTTTATGGACGCTAATTCACTGGCCGTTATTGCCGGGATTGCTATCAGTTTAGGATTTGAATATTTACCGGGATTCCGTGAATGGTTTACCTCGTTAGGCGATGTACAAAAACGGGGTTTCATGGCTGCGGTTCTTTTTGCCGTAACGCTCGTTATTTTCGCTCTCAGTTGCTTTTCCCCTTATACATGGGTCGAATGTACCAGTAACGGGTTTTGGGCGATTTTAGAGGCGTTTTTCGTGGCGCTGGTTGCCAATCAAACGACGCATAGGATTGCCAAGAGAGCATGAGCGAATTTGTTGAATGGTTAACGGCCGTTAAGCATTTAGGCGGCAAGCATGACCAGAGCAAGCATGGATACAGATTCGGCAAGAATCTGACGCTATCTCGGGCTCGTGGCATCCGTAAGGCCGGTAATTGGGAAGATTACAAGAAACGGGCCCGAGGGGGCAAGGCTCCCAAAAAGGGCAAGCCAGAAACCAAAGAGAATCCATTGGCAGTCACAAAGGCGTTTGGTCGTGATCCGAATAAAATGTATGAATTTCGGACGCGAGTTGTTGACCTAGATGATTTGATTGCTTCCAATACGTCAACGGGAGCCATCAACTCAAAGTACACAGCCGAATTACAACCACGCGACCGGTCACGAACGGCAAGCCAGCAGCAGGTCGATAATGTTGCCAAGAATTTAGTCCCTGAAAGCGTCCTTTTTGATTTTCATCAAATCGACCGGGGGACGCCCATCATTGGCAGCGATATGATGGTTGAATCCGGCAACGGTCGGACGTTGGCCCTGAAGCGAGCAAAAGAGCAGTATCCTGAGAAGTGGGCAGAATATCAGCAGAAACTCAAAGAGCAGTTGCCCCAATCGGGCATGAGCGAGGCGGATTTGGCAGGTATCGCCAATCCTGTATTGGTTCGGGAGCGTATATCAAAGGTTGACCGGGCTCAATTTGCAAAAGAGGCAAATCAGGCAAGCGTTTTGCAAATGTCGCCATTAGAGCGAGCCAAGAATGATGCCAAATCGCTGCGAGATTCCTCTTTGTTTAATTTACAGATTGGCGACGACCAATCAATTGACCAGGCGCTGAGAAGTCCCAAGAATGCCCGGTTTGTACAAGAATTTTTGGGCGGATTACCGGATACCGAACGGGCCAGCCTGATGAGGGGCAATGGCACGCTTAACCAGATGGGTCTTTGGCGCATGAAAGCAGCAGTTTTCTCAAAGGTATTTCAGGGAGAAGCTGGAGAGCGATTGGCCGACACTTTTCTGGAAGGGCTGGATAGTACGACAAAAAACTTTGAAAAGTCTATCGTTCGCACGTTGCCCAAATTGGCTCAAGCTGAAAGTTTAATCAATTCAGGCCAACGGCCCAAAGTCTCCATCATGAACGACGTTAGCAAGTCGCTGGATATGCTGGCTCGATTACGTGAGGGTGGCATGAAAGTCAAGGATTATTTATCACAGCGTTCATTGTTTGAGCGGGAGTTGACACCGAGACAGGAGCAGTTGCTGGCCCGGTTCGACAACATAGGGCGCTCGACTGTTGGTATACGTAACTTCTTTAATGCGTATGCCGATGCAGTGATTAACATGCAGAATCCGGCACAAATGGGGCTATTTGGCGGGAGTTTACCAGCACAAGATGATATTTTTGCCATTTTGATGGCGCAAGGTGTTTTATGAAAACAATACCACCATTAAAGAAAAAGAATCGTTTGCCTGAGCCAGATTCCCTCGCCGCTTCATTGCATTGGGACAAGTTTATGGCAGGCGATACAAACGCATTTAAGGCCAAATCAGACGCACCAAACTACCGACCGACCCGCAGTAATAAAAATTGCGCCAGTTGCCGATTTGGAGGCGCTGGTCGTTGTGCTAAGTACAAATTCAAAGGCGACCCGGATTATACCTGCGACGCTTATCAGCCAAGAGCGAAGGAAAAGATGGTGAGTAGCACGCCAACGGCCGTTTATGCGCATGGCCCAGGCGGATTATTTAGTCCGGCAGGATTGGGTGGTGAGCGGAAGAAGGAATACAAGCCACCAACGTCCGTTCAGCGTGCTGCTCGTCGTGGCTTAAAACTACGCGAACGTTGGAAACGAGGCGGATTGTCGACGCAGGAAGCGGGACGTCAGGGCATTGGCTCGGGTGTGGCTCGGGCAACCAATCTCGCCAACGGGGACGCTGTATCGCCAGCGACAATTGGTAAGATGCGTGCCTTCTTTGCTCGGCACGCCAAGAATTACCGACCCGACAAAAAAGAAGCAGATGGAGGCCCGACCGCTGGCACAATCGCCTGGTTGTTGTGGGGTGGGAATGCCGGTAAACAATGGGTGGAAAGTATGAAAAAGACAACCAAAGCAATCCCAATGAAAAAAGAGGCAGATGGGTTCCATCCTGCCAGCCATTATCTGGTCGTGGTAGACAAAAGCAAGCCATCAACGTGGCATTTGCGAGTTCGTAACCAAAAGGGCGAGATTGACAATCGCTTGCTCGGTGCTGCTCAGGCAGCATTGACGGTCGGGTATCGTGGCAATAAGTACATGGGGCCAGGGGCGGAAATGGCACTGGCTAAACTTCGCAAATTGCGAAAAGAGGCAAAGTTGACTACTACCACCAAACCAGGGCCAGGGCATGGCCCAAGCATCAAGAATCCAAAAGTTTATGATGCACTGCGCAAACGTGGCTATGATAAAGCACGAGCGGCCGCGATTAGCAATGCAATGGTCAAAACAAAAGATGGCGTTTTGTTTAAAGGAGAATTTGGGAGACAGATGGCAGATAGATTGATTGGATTAAAGCATGGCAAGCATGACCAGAGCAGTCACGGTCGTCGTGGCGGTGGTGCATCGAAGAACGTTGGTTCTTTAGGGCCAGCACAGGCACAGGCACTCCATCGGAAAATCATGGGGGCAGACGGAGGCCCAGGAGAGGCGATGCGGCACATAGACATCGCCTTCAGAGATGGCCCCAATCCCAGGCATTGGGAATTACCAATGCCAAAGCACTCCCTGATTAAAAAGAATGGGCTCATCGAAGGTGGCACCATTTCTTTCAACTACAAACTCCCATCAGGAAAGGTGGTCAACAAAAAGTATAGAACGGAGTGGGGAGGAAGTGACAAGGGGTACATTTGGGAGGATTTGTCAAAAGTAACGACCAAATCCCTCCTGACCGTATTTAAAGACAAAAAAGGCGAATACCGTTGGTTAACACTATCCTCCAATGCGTATCGTGACCGAGATGGCGAGATTGTATCTACCAAAGCACTCGCCGACGATGTAAAGCGTACCGACCGCGACCGCGATTATGGGCCATTGCGATTCTGGCACATGCCGGGAATTGATATTGGCGATGCTGACTTTTCCATGATGCACGGTCGAACGCTAATAGAATCGGGGACATTCAGAAACCCCAAATTCGCCCAGGCAGTTGCCACAAAGGCGAAGGATTATCAAGTATCTTTAGGCTTTAAACACCCCCAAAATGAGCCTGATGAGAATGGTGTATTTCACACCATACGACGGTTTGAACGTAGCTTAGTCCCGGCTGGCAGAGCGGCAAACCCATTTACCAGTTTATCTGTACGTAAAAAAGGAGAAAACATGAGCGCACAGAAAATCAAAGCATTGAAGGCAATGCTTGATGATGACAGTCTGGTTGAGGCCCTTCTGGCTCAAGCGACCGAATCAGAAAAGCAAGCCGACCAAATGGGAGTCGCGTTCAAAGAAAGCGATTTCGATTTGTACGACCTTGATGCTGATGAGTTGATGCAGTATGCGCAAGCTCTGAAAGCAGTCGAGGAAGAGGAATCCATCGCGCAAAAAATGAAAAAGCGCAAGATGGAAATGGAAGAGGAAGAAGAGGAAGAAGAGGTCGTTGCCAAAATGGGCGACAAAAAAGACCCATTCGCCGCTTTATCCAAGAAAATGGACGGGTACATGGAGCAAGTTGGCAAAATGTACAAAATGATGCAAGACCACATGACTGAGCATAATTCCTCAACGAAGGATTATGACGATGCCATTGATTTGCAATCCGGTCGCATCAACCGTCTGGAAGATGACTTAATCCAAATGGCTGAGTTTCTCGATGAGACTCGCAAAGAAGTGCGCCAGTTGCTTGGTGACGTTCCGCAGGCCATCGCTGATGGGTATCGACCCACACGCGACGACAGCAACGTTACTGGCACCGATGGCATGAGCCAAATTCAACACAAGCACGCCAACGGTCAGGTCACTGGCACCGATGGCTTTTTGAGTTGGGTTGAAGGGGAGGTTGCATAATGTCTTTTAATGAACAAGCATTTGCTCAGGCGTTCGCTCGGGCTTACAAAGCAGTGAGCAGCACGCCAAACGCGACTTATGGTCATGGGCCTGGTGGGACGTTCAGTCCACAAGGTTTAGACAAATATGTCTTTAATGCCATGATTCTGCCCCATTTGGGCCTACAATCACGTTTGCCAGTTCGCACCGTTAACGACATCAATCCTCTTTATGGGATTCTGACTGGCGTAACGGCCGTTACTGGCGACGACCCGACCGGCGAATGTGACGACCCACCAACCGCAGGGCTGGCGAAGTTATGCACGCACTCGGCTGTCTTTGGTCGCTATAGTTTGCAAACTCGTGTCTTTGATATTGAGCATGCAGGTGAACGCACCAATCGCGGCGAGTTCCTCGACCTTCAGCTAATCGGCAATCCGTTGCTGGAGGCAGGTTCTGGCGTGCCAACGTTACCCGGTTCGGCAAATGCCAACAACGCATTGCGCCAGGAATCAGCAAAGGCACTCTTTGAATTAGGGGCCAGTTATTCTCGCAAATATGCACCACAGTTGTACACCGGGAATCCGAGCAACAACACAGCAGGCAACGGGTACATGGAGCCATACGGTTTAGAGACCCTTATCAACACCGGTTATCGTGACGCGATTACTGGCGATGCTTGTGCCGCTGCTGATTCCATTGTGGAATCGTTCGGTAACAACAACATCACTGATGCGGATGCGGACATCGTTGGCAAAATCCAGGACATCTTCTTCCGTCTTCGCCACATTGCCAGTCGTGCCGGTCTCGGTACGGTCAATTGGGTGATGGCAATGCCGTTGGGCATGTTCTATCGTCTGTCTGAGGTTTGGGCATACTACGAAATCAGCCGAGCACTGGATGGCTTGACCTTCAACGCAGCATTCAACGTGGACGTAGATGGGGCCGAGGTAACCAAACGCATCAATGAGTATCGTGGCAACCTTTCGACCCGACAAGGGCAATTCCTGATGGTTGATGGGCAACGCATCGATGTGATTTTGGATGATGCCATTACAGAAACGGAAGTGACTCCAGGCCAGTTCGAGGCTGATATTTATATCATCCCCTTAACGGTTATGGGTGGCACGCCAGTAACGTACATGGAATACTTCAATTACGACCGGCCTGGTGGCTCGATGGAGTTGGCTCGGGTGATGGCACCTGGCGATTCCTACTACACCACCGATGGCGGTATGTACATCTGGCACAAGAAACCACCAACGAATCTTTGTGTCCAGTTGGCCGTTTGGGCTCGTCCTCGCACCATTTTACGGACGCCCTACATCGCAGCACGTATTACCAATGTGCTGTGGGCGCCGCTGACTGTCCACGAACGCTCACCGTTCACTGATAGCTCTTACTTCGTCAATGGCGGACGTACAGACTACGCAGGTTACGGGCCGAGCTTCTACAGTCCGACATCATAGTCATTTCGCCCAATTGGGCTTAATGAGCTCCTGTAGAGTATGGGAGTGGGTTTGCCTCCTGCTCCCCGCTCCCGTACTTTTGCTCAAGAGACCCCTTTTCAGGAAGGGGTCTTTTTTGTTATAATTAAATATGACAACATAAAAGGAGGCTGTCATGCAAATATTTATTACTGGTGGAACGGGTACGCTCGGACATGCCCTGGTTGAACGATTCCACACAAAGCACAAAATTACTGTTCTTAGTCGTGACCCCATCAAGCAAAAGAAAATGAAGGCGCATTATCCTGATGTTCGCTTTGTTTTAGGCGATATCATGGATATTGACGGATTGCATCGGGCCATGATTGGTCATGACGTTGTTATCCATGCTGCGGCTCAGAAACATATCCCTGAAGGCGAAGCCAATGCAATGGCAACAATGCAAGTTAACGTTGACGGTTCGATAAACGTTGCATCAGCAGCAATTCAGGCAGACATTAAGCGGGTGGTGGGCATTTCTACCGATAAGGTTTGTTATCCAGTCAATACTTATGGGGCCAGCAAGATGCTCATGGAACGGGCGCTTTTGGAATATAACCAGATGGGTTTGACCGAGTTCGCTTTGGTACGTTACGGCAATGTCATTGGCTCAAATGGGAGCGTGGTGCAGGTGTGGCGTAATCAAATCGCCAACGGTCGTTTGCCGACATTGACCGACCCGGAAATGACTCGTTTCTGGCTTTACGAAGATGATGCAGTTGAGTTGGTACGTTTGGCAATGAGCGAAACGCCAGCAGGTTCGATTCTTATTCCAATGGCACCGGCCTGCTCAATGGCGGAGTTCGCAGCGCAAGCCGGGATTGAGGATTGGGAGGTCATTGGCTTGCGACCAGGCGAAAAGATGCACGAGGTTTTGTTGACCAATGAAGAGGCGGAGTTTGCCGTTCCGACTTTTGGGGGAGATTATATTTTGCTCACTCCTGGTCAGCAGCAAGGCCGATTGCGTGGCTCTTACGTTTCCAGTGAGCCGGAGACTCGGTTTAAACTGACAGGGGATTTGCTATGATTTCCGTAATTCTCGCAAATGGCGAAGGCTCCCGATTTAAGGATGCCGGAATCGGCACACCAAAGCATCTGCTCCCCCTTGAGGATGGCAGGCCAGTGATTGCCCACATCGCCGACACATTGCCCGACCCGTTGCTTGTTATCGACCGGCAGGGACGCTGGCAGGATAATAAATGGGCCAATCGTCCCGTTTCTGTTTCCCTCTTACCCGAGGCCAATGGTGTTTTTAGCGATTTGCTGGTAGGAATCGGGATGGAGGCCGATGCTGAGATTCTGGTCAATCTTTGCGATTGCTGGATGTTCAATCCGATGCACTTTGTCGAGGCGTGCCGGAAGGAAAAGGTCAAAACGGGACTTGTTACGTTCTCCAGTGACGACAACCGGCACGATTACATTGCAGGCGGGATGGCGTGTGGTGGTATTTATTACTTCGCTCCTGGTGTTGTTTACGGGTGCCAGGGAGAAACGCTTCTCGATGCGGTGCTGTCAGTTGAGAGCCGATACATTCATAATGCGTACCGATACTTTGATGTCGGCACACCGGAGGCTTACAATGCGTATCTTGCCCATCATACTACTAACATATAAACGCACCGAGTACGCATTGCGTACCATTAACGCATTTTTGAATCATATCCAATTTGAGGGCGAGTTGCGCTGGATTGTGGCCGATGATGGCAGTCACAGCGACCATGTGAATGCCGTTATTCAGGAAATAAACGAGCCGGGCGCCGTTATTTGGCGGTCTAAGCGTTGTTCTTATGGTGCCAATGCCAATTGGGCATGGCATCAGGCCAGCCAGATAAGTTCGATTTCCTTCTGGCTGGAGGATGATTGGGAGCTGAAACGGCCGTTTGATTTAACAAATTATTATGACCTTCTCATAGAAAATGAGAATGTCGGCATGGTTCGCCTGGGACACATGCCCATCGATTTAACCTTACATACTGTTGGTTTTAATGGTCATATGTATGGCCGAGTTGATAAGGGATGCAATTATGCCTTTAGTGGTAATCCCCACTTAAAACATGACCGGTTTGCCTCTTTGGGCCATTATCCTGAAGGCAAGAATCCAGGAGAGACAGAAATTGCGTATGATTATCAGGTGAGACAAAAGTCACAACCGGAGATATGGTGGCCTTTGTTGATTGGCGACAATCCACCATTTGGGCATATCGGGCAGGTGCAAAGTTACACATGAATCATACACCATCTGAGTACAACCAAAGCGTCCTGATGTCCATATTTGCCTTGCTAGGAGTACCAAAGACGCTCCTGGATATCGGTTCTGGTGATGGCACAAT
>Ga0208794_1001240_pt1 | contig 11837 bp, 21 predicted proteins | sample 32_taG_FD_184106 | JGI IMG/M metagenome (GOLD analysis project Ga0208794, IMG submission 184106) | Marine viral communities from the Gulf of Mexico - 32_GoM_OMZ_CsCl metaG (SPAdes) (version 2) | ecosystem: Environmental > Aquatic > Marine > Oceanic | place: Atlantic Ocean: Gulf of Mexico...
TCTTTTTAGAAAGAGAGCAAAAGTAGGAAGGGAAAGATAATGATAGAAACCATAAGACATCTATCGGGAGCCTGTGGAGAGCCACACGGACTTCTACACGCAGTATATATATACGGCTCATTCGTAGGAGTAATGATTCTCTACATAGTGAAGCATACTATGTGGTGGGTAAAAGATAGGATATTATAATTGCAGACATTTTTACCATACGAGGATTTTACGCTCTCGGCCCAATGCTTAGACTATAGAAGGCTTGGCAAACAAAGAGTCGAGGCTCTACAAATTTTTAACGCTCTCGAAGGTATACCTACCAAGAGTGGCAGACAATATACAGGGTGGCTCAATCACCCTGCAGTAACTATGTGGAGAGGATACGAAGAAGCGTTACTTCTCTACAGAAACAAAATGATAGAGGAGTGGATACTCAGAGGCTACAATAATACTATGGAAATGGTCGGAGTCTCTGATGATGTTGAGATGCCACATTGGCTCGGCAACGAGAAATTACACGCCTCTCATAGAAGCAATCTACTGAGAAAAGACTGCGAGTTCTATTCTCAGTATGGTTGGACAGAAACCCATAACTTAGAGTATTATTGGACATAGGAGAATCATTATCGAGTAATACTTTAACATAGATAGAAAGGAGGTTCTATGTGTGGAATAGCAGGATACGCTAAAACACCATATGGACAAAACAGGTCTCAGCTTAGGAAACTTCGTAAGATTTCAAAGTCTCTACTTAGTGACATAGCTGAGAGAGGTCGAGACTCTACAGGAGTAGCTATGCTAACTGAGAAGCAAGAGCCAATAGTCTTTAAGACATTGACTGGTGCAGACAGATTAGTTACTACAGATGAATACTCCAAGATAGTGAACGAGCATAGAGCAGATACGAGTATCTGTATGATGCATACGAGATTCGCTACAGAGGGAGAGGTAACTGTAGGTAATGCCCACCCATTTGTAATAGGGAATACTATTGGTACCCACAATGGTATAATATACAATTACAAAGACCTACACAGAAGTAATGGAGAGATGTATGAGGTAGACTCTAAATATCTGTTCCACTTTGTGGACATAGAGGATAAACTACAAGGTGCTCTAGACGAGATATATGGAGACTATGCGATAGCTTGGGTAAAAGAATCTAAGACTACGCTCAATCTATTACACGAGGGTGGTAGAGACCTTGCCCTTGCATATTGGAAAGAGGCTAGAGTATTGCTCTACGCTTCTAAGAAAGAGTACCTTGAGAAAGCACTTAAGAAACATAGAGTAAATGCAGTTGTATACGATGCTACACACGATATGCACTATGTTTACGATGTTCATAAGTTCTCTACGCAAGCGTCTCATTCTACCAAGAGTAAGATAGTAAGTAACATACTCTCTAGCAAGTACCTACCTAAGAAGACTACATATCACGGATACGGCACAGTATATAGTGGCTATCAGATAGATAACTATGGTGCAGTAGAAGAAAACGACACCACCAATTCGAGTGTTCTCGATTGGGATGTGGTATATTGTGAGTCTTGTAATGAGGAAGTGTATGCCGTAGATGTGGTAAAGAATGGAGACAGATACACCTGTATAGACTGTGAGGTTATGAATAATAAACTCGATCCTAAGATTCAAGACTTCGGATTCGAGTGTAACTTCTGTGGAGACTATACAGATATAGCGATAAAAGAAGGAGAGTATTATTACTGCGAGGATTGTATGGACTCTCCCTTAGTGAGGGAGGAGGTAAACATTGACCATGTCTATGACTACGCAAGACTATAAGTCGAAGAAGAAGATGGCAGTAATTGTAGGGATTGACAAGCCTATACGAATAAAATCTAAGAAGTATGTGATGCAGATGCTATTCAATAGGGCTAAGAAGAACCCATTTGTAGAGTCAGATACTCTTGAGGAGTATATGGAATTTCTCTCTAAAAGAGTTCTAGAGGTTAATGGTGAAATTGTAGATGACCTATCTCCAGAGAATATGTATAAGACTCTTAAACGGATTGGTTGGCTACGAGAAATATCGTACTCGGTATTTATTCTCGTAACTGCCAGTCACTACGCAGTATCGTGAGGATATTATGAGTGAAGAGAATAATAGAAATGTAGAGAAAAATCGCTCTGTAACTTGCCATAGTTGTGAAGGTGATATAGACTTACAGCACGACCCTGTACACGAAGTAGGTGGCGAGAAGCATTGTAGCGAGTGCTTTCACGAAATTTACTTTACTTGTAATAATTGCGACGACTGCCAATATAGAGACTATGAGTATGTAACCGATGATGGAGACTCGTATTGTGAGGACTGCTATTACGACCTGTTTACTAATTGTGTTGGATGCGACTACCAAATGTACAGAGATAGTGCAGAGTGGATAAACGACGACCCTCATTGTTATGATTGTGCGACAGAGAGAACCAATGTAACTCTCGATGAATATGGTACTTGCCATATGGCTGTCTCTGAAAGTTTCGATAGAAACAAGTGGAAAAGGAGAGTTGGTCTGGAGATAGAGGCAGTCCACGATATGGATGACGAGATGGAGATTGACTTCTATGAAGACAATCTAGAGATTGATAGAAATTGGAGAATAGTTCACGATGGCAGTATAAATAGCGAAGGTGGAACAGGCAGAGAGTTCGTTATGAGAGGTGGTATGCAGGGAGACGAGCTATACCAAGCCATAGAAGGTCTATCAGATATTCTATGGTCTAGGGGATGGGGAGTTAATAGAAGTTGTGGACTGCATATACATATAGATGGTAGCGACTTGGATGCTGAACACTTATCATCTATTCTCAAGGTTGCTAAGATGAGCGAGTCTATAATCTATAAGATGATGCCACCCTCTCGTAGGAATGGCAGATGGTGTAGGAGGATACCTCTATCCCTTTCAGAGATAGAGAGGATGCGTCTCTCCGAAGAACACTTTATAGAAGCGTGGTATAGTGCTTTCGATGTCAGACCATCTATGGAGAAGTATAACGATAGTAGATACTGTGGAGTCAATATGCACTCTCGCGTTGTACACGGCTCGATAGAGTTCAGACACCACTCTGGTACTATAGACCCGAGAAAGATAATCAACTGGATAGAGATATGTCAGAGAATAGTGGCTACAGGTATAAAACTCGCAGAAGATAAGGATGAGTTCACTATGAAGCTACACCACTTGATAGAGGGTAGGAAAGAGGAGTTTAAATACTTCACCTTCAAAGAGTTCTGTTGGGCTCTAGACATAACCCCCGATATAAGTGAATATATCAAAGAGAGAATACTTAGGTTCTACGACCCCGATATTGAATCTGAGTATCGAGAAGTTAATCTGCGTATAGACTCTGGAAGCTATCTTGATGCTTGCTAATAACATAACAGGAGAGACTAATGGATAACTCAAATCTAAATAGTGCGTTACATCTATTGCTTACCGAGGTCTACGGAGTAGGAGAAATAAAGTCCGTAGAGATTAAGTCTTACGAGATTGGTAGTGATAGAAAAAATCTAATAACATTCAAGGATGAGGTAGGTAGAAGATTCACTATGCCTATCGAGGTAGAGAGGAGTGAAGATTGAAAGAGCGAGAGACAATTTGGATAGACGAATATGTAGATAAGGAAACTTGTCAGCACGAGAATAAAGAGTATCAGCCTAGAGAGTGGGATACTAATGTTCCCGAAGATTACTATTGTCTAGATTGTGGAGAGCAGTTCGATATTCCAGACTCTCTATAACTAAAGGAGAAATAGAAATGCACATATGTATGAATCATTTAATAGGATTGACATTAACATTCTTAACTACATTATTGTTGATAGTATATATCTGCAATAGAATAAAAAAGAAATGAGAGGTGAAGTGATGGCTAATATCTACGATATTGAAATAAAGATGGATTACTTCTTAAGTGGAGATGACTATGAAATGATGCTCGAGAATAAAAAGAGATGGGAAGAAAAGGTGAAGAGACATAATGACTTTTTCGAGAGCATATCCACGAAAGAAAAATATCAAGAAAAATATAACGAAGTCTATGAAGAAAGTGAGGTGGAGTAATGGAGATAAAAAATAACCCCACATTAGAAAAAAATATCGAGATAGTCGCTGACTGGATAGAGTATGAATGTAGCGATAGGAGAGGGGAGATTGAGTGGTTATTGACCAAGCTATTTGCAGAGCAGGTAGAGTGGGTTGTAGAGAAAGACCATATAAGGACTCTCAACGAAGATATTACTAATGTATATGATGCAGTATTTGAACGCTTAGAAAGCGAGGTAGAGTGATGAAACTATTTAATACAGATTATGCTTTATATTGGATTGATAGTGGAGAATTTGAATTTGAAAAACATAACTATCCCTATATTTATTCTACCTGCTCTGTTGAGGAAAACTTAGAGGAGGGTATGGAAGGTAATAGAGATGTTTTAGAAACTTGGGTTCCTACCACAGAGCTGCCAATAGACAAGAAATCGTTATTAAATAAAATGATAAGTGAGGTAGAGTGATGCCTATACCAAATCATTGTATAGAATGTGATAAACCGATAGTGGATTCTGATAATAATATATGCAAAGGATGTCTAGAGGATTTATCTGAGCCTACTACTGCAGATGAGTATAATGAAGAAAAAATAATCAGCAAGGAGGAGTTGTTTAGGTGGCAAGCACCTAGTTTTAATTTTGAGCTAGGGAAAGATGAGTTGCTACAAGTAGCATTAGATAGAGGATTCGTTAAGAAGGTCGGAGATAATAAGTATAAGGTGAATAATGAATATTAGTATATATTATATATAGTATAGTATAGTATATATAGCCCAACCGAGAGACAATAACAATATAAGCGAATTTTGGTACTTTGTCAAGGAAAAAATAAAAAAACTTTTATTGTTTTTGACTATTGGGTAATTTCACAGCAAAGAAATAGGAGAAAAATATGCCTGCGATCGGATTCAAATATCCCGAAGGTGATACAATAACTTTCAGCGAAGCTCTTGATGGAGAGTCTCTAGATGTAGAGAGAATGGGTGTATATCCAACGGCTCTTAAAGAGATGTCCAGAGTGAGAGACCCAAACAGAAAGCCTAGCGTTACCGAGCTTATCAATGGTACTTGCCAAGCTTACTTGGAGAGAACAAAAGATTATTACATTGACCCACAGGAACAAGCTTTCTCTCTCGCTGGTACTCTACATCATAAGAAATTAGAGGACAACGCAGACTCTGAGGATGCAGAGATTCAGCTAGAGGGAATAGACATAACAGGAATCGTAGACTTATACAATAGCGATTCAAAGACTTTAATAGACTACAAGAACACAGGCTCGTATAAAGCCTCTCAAGTTCTTGGTATGGATTTTTATTTAGATAATGACCCCACAGGTGCAGTATACAAGAGAAGTGGTAGATGGGGTAAGGCAGGTAGCCCGAAGAAAGTAAAGAGATTCTGGAGGAATCCAGAGAAGGTAGACCTAGGCGACTGGGGATGGCAGATTAATATGTATAGATATTTACTTGAGGCTACAGGCAAGGAGGTGGAGAAGATGTATGTACAGCTTACAGTTAGAGACGGAGGATTGGTAGCTGCGAGAGACAGGGGGATAGATAGGAATATATATCTCGTAGAAGTACCATACATACACGACGATCACCTATTAGATTTTTTCAAAACAAAGAGAGATGCGTTACTAAACGCTTTGGAGAATAAAGAGACTCCAGAGAAGTGTAGCGAATCTGAAACATGGGATGGAATAAAGTGTGAGAGATTTTGCCCTGTGAGGGAATTCTGCCCATACATATTCCCAATCCAATAGAAAGAGAGAGTAAGTTGGAAAACGTATTCTACGAGCTAGACAAGATAGATGTCTCTTCAAAGTCAGAGAAGAAGGGTCAGTTTACCTATCTTAGTTGGGCTTGGGCTGTAAGAGAGTTGCTGAGAGTAGCACCCGACGCTACGTGGGAAGTCCACGAGTGGGGTATAGATGGTAACAAGCAACCCTATATGCAAACACAAGCTGGATGTTTTGTCAAAGTCTCTGTTACGGTTAACGGAGTTACTAGAGAACAGGTACACCCAGTCCTTGATAACAGAAACCAAACAATAAAGGAACCGAATGCTTTCGAAGTTAATACATCTATACAGAGATGCTTAGCTAAAGCGATTGCACTTCACGGATTAGGTCTATACATATTTGCAGGAGAGGATTTGCCCGACAACTCTCTCTCTGAAGAAGAGGTAAGAGACTTAATGAGACTGGCTGAATCAGCCGGTGAGACTGATAGAGTGAAGAAGGCTCTTGAGAGTGGTGGTATTAGTAAGTCTAATTACGCACAAGCTATCTCGAGTCTAGATAAAATGATTAATAAGAATAACAAACAAGAGGAATTAGATAATGGCTGATATGAATTCATTATTAGGAAATAGCGAGGCTTACTACGACCCTTCTGCAGATGCTCCGTCTATGGTGCCAGAGGGTATGTATAAGGCTTACGCAAAGACGCTTAAAGAGAGGGAGGTGATTGTAAGAAGCAAGTTTGTCGCTGATGTTTTCGACTTAGAGTTTGAGCTCGCTGAAGATAGTAGTGGCGATACTGTGGAATTTAAAGGCAATCACATAGAGAAAGGGAAGTTCTCCGGGAAGACAGTTAAGTCGAAAGGTTTCTTTAGATTTAAGAAACCCGACCCAAACAATCCCAATCACAAGGGCAAAGAAGAGAATAGTGGCTCCAATAAATCTTATATGGAGTTACTACATTCCTTTGCAGTGAAGACCGAAGAAGATAAGGAGGGTAGATACTTCTTACCTCATATCAATGAGAGTGATGTTGTGGGTATGCCTGTAATTATAGAGGTTAAGCACGAGTCTTGGACAGATAGAGAGGGAGAGCCTAGGGTTACGCCGAAAGCATTTTCTATATTTACGTGGGAAGATGGAGTCAGAAAAGAAGAAGAAGTACCATTCTGATTTATCCTGTTGGTTGTGGAGAGGGGTGCTTTTATCTGTTTTGAGTACCCCTCTAAAATTTGAAAGTAAATATGAGAATAAAAGAATATACTTGCGACTGCTGTCCTAGTGATAGGGATTTAAAGGTTAGCCTTATAATTGCACCTATTGACTATAGGACTGCAAAGCTCTCTAGCTTGGATAGCGGTGTGCTAAGTACCTTAATAGAGGACTTGTGTATGATGTGCAGAGATTGCTTAGAGCTCTTAGACCCTTCCTTAGATAATATGTCTGAATGGCTATGCAAAAGATGTGTTATAAGAGAAGACGAGTTCTGGAGTTCTTTAATTAGATTTGTGGAAGAGAGTAATTATGAAGTTTGAGTTTGTAGAAGATATAAGCAGACTCTATCTCCTAAAGGGGGATAGTACGACTGATGAGGATATAGATAATTTTGCCAAATTCATATGGAGAGAGGCTGAGAAAAGAGGCTTATCTGTTAGGAAGGAGGTGAAGAGTATTGAGGATAGAAGTGTGGAACGAGATAATGGAGAAGATGTGCGACCTAATGGGGTATGATAAAGGTATGAACGCGTGCATCGAGGCTAAGAGAAGTGTAAAGCCAAAGACTCCTCTATATGAACTGTCCTCTAGAGAGGATAAGCATCTAATCTTCAAACTAAGAAAGATTTACGGCGATTATAGAAAATCTATGTCGCGAAACCTATAGAACATTGGCGAGCATAGAAGTTAAAGACTTGTTATTGAACGTTAAAACTACTAACTCTCTCCTCGATTGTCAGAGTACAATGGAGAGGTGGATGTGGTTAGGATTTAATCGAGCGTTTGATATCGAGAAGTAATAATTTCCTTTGGTTGGCGCCATGCTCGCCACAAAATTTAATGAATGATATAAAATGAAAGTGATTAGTTTAGGACTGGGAATACAATCAACTGCTATGTATATGATGAGCTCTATGGGGCTTATAGATAGGGCAGACTACGCAATCTTCGCTGACCCCGGGGCTGAGTTGCCAGACACTTACAAACTCTGGGATTCTCTCAGTGATTGGGCAGATAAAAACGAAGGTATACCTCTTATAAAGAGAAGAAAATCTCTTTACGATGATATTATAAAAGGCAAAAATTCCACCGGACATAGGTGGGCAAGTATTCCCGCCTTTACAGAATCTTCAGGAATGGTCAGAAGGCAGTGCACTAAAGAGTATAAAATAGATACAGTAATTAAAGAGGTTAGGAAACTTCATAGGCTTAAAAAGTTTCAGAGAATGAAGCCAACCATTATGTTTTTAGGTATTTCTTTGGATGAGATACAGAGAATGAAAACATCTAGCCTTTACAATATAGAGTATCAATATCCTTTAGTAGACAACAGAATCACTAGGAGTGATTGTGTGAGATTCTTGGAGCAGCAATCATTCTACAATGTTAAGAAATCCTCCTGTGTATTCTGCCCATATCATAGCAATATACAATGGAAAGAAATTAAGATGAATTACCCAGAGGAGTGGGAGAAAGTTGTTGAGGTAGATGAGGCAATAAGAGACAAATCTCAAAAGGGAAAGAGGGAAAAACTTTACTTACATCGCAGTTTGAAGCCAATAAATGAAGCATATTTACAAGAAGATCAAGAGGAGCTGTTTATGTGCGAGGAAGGTCACTGCGGTATTTAAAACTAAACGGATACAAAATGAAAAGAAAAAAACATAAACCTACTATAAAAGAAGTTTCTCAGGACGTAGGAACTCTATTTAGAGTGATAAGTCAGATGGGTAGTACTATGGAGTCTATGAGAATACTATTGGAAAATTACTTGGAAATGAAAGAAGAAACTGGTAAATTGGCTGACTACATAGAAGCCAAGACGAAGGATATGATAAATGTTAATCAAAAATCTGAAGAAGATAAAGAAGGTACGGATTCCGAGTAGTTGCTCATTCTGCAACGTTAAAGATAGTGACTATTGGTACATTGTCTTAGCTTGCCTGACACCTACGGAGACCATAGAGTATAAGAGTTCAGATAGTCTAACCCCTGTGTTGGGGAGGACTAAACATTATGTATTTTGTAGTGATTGCTCCAAGAGATATAATGGATGCACAATAGACCATCAAATATATATAAGGAAAAATATGGACTTAAAATCTGTTGATTGTAATTGTTCTAGCGGAGGTCAATATTATGTCTAGCAAGAGCAAACAGAAGGGCAATAGATTCGAGAGAGAATGTGTTGCCATAGCACAAAACAAAGAACTAAAGTCAACCCGAGCTTGGGGTTCCGATGGTAGGTCATTGGGATTAACATCAGAGGTTGACCTAGTTATAGATAAATACAAAGCACAATGCAAAGTAAGAAAGAGAGTAGCGAAATGGCTAAAGCCGAGCGAAGAAGTGGATATACAGATAGTGAAGGAAGATCGAGGGGAGGTTTACATAATCCAGAAATACGAAGACTGGTTAGAGATGGTAAGATGTCTCCGAGTGCAGAACTAGCACCCACATCTACAAGGAAGACAAGAATTGCTGAGGACGAGAACTATTACAGGAGAAGAGACTACGCATTTTTCGAGTCATTAGTTTATTATTTTAATGAGGATTGGTTCGACACTAGAGATGATTGGAACGAGAATATATCAATTGGATTCAGTAGATATAAATCATCGTCGAAGCCACTCAAGTGCCCTAAGTGTGATCGTAAATGGTCTAGGGCTAACGACGGAAGTACTGAGAAGTTTTACTACTTAGATAGGCAATTATTCTCAGGTATTCCAACAGGAACAGGGACTTGTCCTGACTGTGAGTAAGGCAAGTAAACATAAATGTCCAACTTGTGGCTCGACTCTTAAGTCTACTAACTTCGAAAAGCAAATACTAAAGTTAAGGCTCTCGCACAGCGTAGAGTATGGAAAGCTATTCGACCATATAGTAAAGTTGATAGACAACTCTAGAAGTATACCTCTTACAGATAGAGATATATATGGTTTCCTCAATGCTGTATCGGATTGTGATGATGAGGTATCTATAGTCTCTATGAACTCATACATTGATAATAACTATGCTATGAGTGGTAAGGGGCTGCCATATCTATCAGCTATGATAATAAACTCTAGTGCTACCAAGAAATCTAGACAAGAGTACGAGTTCAAAACATTGGACAGATTACCACCAAAGATTGACGAGGGTTAGATGCATAACAAGGAAACTGAAGAGGCTCTGTTATACTGCCTTCTTAATAGACCTGACAGTATGGAGGAGATTAGGAGGTGGATACCCGAGCCCAATGTGTTCTACTATGATTTTAATAAGACAGTATGGAGCACAATATCAAAGCTATATAGCAACAGTGAGCCGATAGATGCTGTATCTGTGGCTCATAATATACCAAAGAAAAGACTGGATGGTAAGCTACCTGCATACGAAGTTACTAGGATAGCTACTGACGGTGTTACTACAGGTAATGCTGAGTATCTTGCTAAGAATATCTACGAGCATTATCTACGAAGAAACATAGTTGATAATTGCAATAAGCTGATAAGAAAAGCTAATGATAATTCAATCGACTTTGATGCAATCATACAGCAAATCAATACAGACACATCAAGCATAATCAATACTAAGCCATCAAGGCACGAGTTTGATTTGGTAAGCCTACTAGATGAGACTGATGATTCTATATTCAATAGCAGAGGAATCATCAAGACTGGTCTTAACAAATTGGATAGCGTAATACACGGAATGACAAGGGGTGAGATCACTATAGTCGCTGGTAGACCTGCCAATGGCAAGACAACTGTGTCAGCTAATATAGCTAGGCAATTAGTATTGTCTGGCAAAAGAGTAATGATGTTCAACAGAGAGATGCCTAATACAGAAATGATGAAGAAGTTTATTGCTATGGAATCTGATACTATATCCTATAGGAATCTGAGGCACGGAGCGATATCTTCTTCTGGAGCAGTTCACGAGGCTATGGGGTTCATCAAAGATAATTACCAAGACAAGCTATTTATGTATGACGCTGTAAGCGACTTAGAATCTACATTCGAAGAAGTAAAGAGGATAAGACCAGATGTGGTCATAGACGACCATATTGGGCTCATAGAGTACGCTAGTAACGATTCTAGGGATGTACGTCACAAAATACGCGAGACTACTATGAGGTACAAATGGTTGGCAAAGGCACACGATATGTGCGTCATCTTAGTATCGCAGTTAAATAGGAATATAGAGCACAGAATGGATGCAACCCCAAGACTATCGGACTTGGCAGAGTCGGGCTCTCTCGAGCAAGATGCAGAGATGGTAGTGTTCACTCACTATCCTTATGTGTCTAGATTTGGTCAACCAGACTCAGATGGTAGAGTATGGGGTAAGAACGAAATGATGCTTATAGTTTCAAAGAACAGATACGGCACTCCCGGAAGTGTGGAGATGGGATATTCTGGAGATAGTTGTAAGCTTTTCGATGATATTAAAGAGGCACAAAACTATGAAGAAAGGAAGATGGATGCATTCAGAACGTGAAGTTAAAAGAAGAGTAGCCAAGTGGGTTTTGGAATCATACGATCTGTGCACCTTGGTAGATGTTAAAGATGAAATGGAAATAGATGGATACTATCTGCCAGACGAAGATAAGATTATCCTCAACTCAGAGTTAGATGGAGCAGAGTTTATTAAGTCCACTATACACGAAGCTAAGCACGCTATGGATGCAATGAGATACGGTAGAGACAAGTTTAGAAAGAAGTATGAACAAGCATCTGTGGTTGCTGTTAATTGTGGGAACGACCCATACATAGATAACAAGTGGGAAGTAAGAGCTGAAAAATTTGCAGAGAGAGAAATGTCTATTAAATGGA
>Ga0208794_1001245_pt1 | contig 11814 bp, 15 predicted proteins | sample 32_taG_FD_184106 | JGI IMG/M metagenome (GOLD analysis project Ga0208794, IMG submission 184106) | Marine viral communities from the Gulf of Mexico - 32_GoM_OMZ_CsCl metaG (SPAdes) (version 2) | ecosystem: Environmental > Aquatic > Marine > Oceanic | place: Atlantic Ocean: Gulf of Mexico...
ATACGAGAAGCAGTTAGGCCGATATCAGGTAAGTTAACGTAACTATACCTAGCCATTAAAAACCTCCGGGATTATCATACTTAGTCCCCCCTAAAGGTTTCTTCATTAATTTTAGAGTATTATCCTCAGGATTAACAGAATTAAACCCAAGCTTCTGATCTTCAGAAGGAAGTGAAGCTGTTTGAGGAAAGTTAGAAGTAACGTAACGATTTAAAAACTCAACAGGATTTGTGGGAGCAGAAAGCTTCCTTACGTCACGTTCTTGAAGTTGTTGCTCTCGAACGTTCATCTTAGCTCAAAGGAAAGTAAGCTTCAGAAGGAGCGATACCGTTGGATGACGGTGCGTTAAGCATCGAGTAATTCGCACCTAAATTAGGAGTGTCATACTCTGCAGGACGCTGCGCAGACAAACGATCCATATGCTCATCTTGCTGCACATCTAGTTTCTCAAGCACAGCCAAAAACATATCGACCATCTCAGGATTCTGCTGCAGAACAGTAAGCAGCTGAATCAAGTACTCGTCCATATAAGGATCTTCGACCTCAGTCCGGAGTCGAGAAGCCAGTCGAGCTTTCTCCATCGGCTGAGTGCAGTCCGGCATAGCGTTCAAGGAACGTGTGGCACCGGTATACATTCCATCCGCATCTTGACCAGGCACGGGAGGTAAACCACGCGCAAAATCCCGAACAACACGAGCTGTCATCGGAGTAGCTGCAGCCATTTCAGCTTGGGTCCGAGGAACCGGAAGCCCCAAAACCCGTGCAGCTAGCTCATAATCAGAAGGAGAAAACACCAGAACCTACAGCAACCGATGATTCCATTGTACTCTGAATATCTAAGACGTCGCCAGGCTTACAGCTTAGTGACAAACAAATCTTTTCTAAAACGTCAGGAGATGGGATATAACCAGGATCAGAATAAATTTTTCGCGTCGTAGTGGGCGAAAGATCAGCAATTTTACTGAGACCAAAAGAAGATAGCTTTTTACTCTCTAGCAAATTTTTTAAGTTGTTAAAAAGCTTACCGCTTTTAGTGTGCGACGAGTAAAAAGGCATCTTCCTCAATAGTCGAACTCAAACCCTTCTGAAATATTGACTAAACCTGATCCACTGTAGTGACCAAACGAGGTCAGATCAATTTTAGGGTTTTTTACAGCCCTCCAATTAGCGATCTCCGTCATAAAACGAATATCGTCTAAGAAAAGCCAACGAGGTTTTTCAGAAAAGTTAAGAGTAGATAATAAAGTATAAAACTTATTTTCAAATCTGCCATCTTTAGGACCATCACACATTATGAAATCAGCGCTATTTAAAATTTCTATAAAAGACTCAAAAACATTCGGATCGCTTAAATCAGCAATATACTGCGTCAGACACCCTCCATGCTCTACAAAATCTTTATGAGTAAGGTATGTCGCATCGAGTTTATCCCACGGTGTGACGTCAAAAGTGTGTACTTGTGCACCAGGCGCATAATCTAGAAACACACGAGTTCCAGTGCCAAAGTGAGTGCCAATATCAACAATGACCTGAGGCTTAAGCTCTAGCATCAAACCAGAAAGAAGTCGGTAGTGATCGCCAGGAAAACAATCAGCATACGGGTTTGGACTTTTTATGGTCTGGCGTGAAGCCAAAGAAAGTGCTCGAAACAACATATCCCAGTCTGAAAAAGACTGAGTAGCAGCATCATCATCGATAGAAAGACAAACGCTCTCGATAGCGTGGCGAACTTTAGTCATCTTCAAAACCCTAAATTTTTGCGACGGACAAAGCCTAAGTCATAAGTAGTGAAATCAACAGGCAGTTCGCTGACATTAAAAGGAGTCTTATAAGTCTCGCCTTCAACATGTGCTTGCCAAGCTTCGCCCCACTTCATATGTAGGTACCTTTTATTCAGTTCATGAGCTAAGTGAATACCGTTAGCTATAGAAGGCTCGGAACGCCAAGTTTGGCTACCATCAGAATAATCATTTTTGTTAGCTCCATGGTAATAACCATGCTCCATACTTAAAATACGCTTTATGTCTTTATCGTGAATAAAACGCATTCCGTAGTCTAAATCCTCACAATAACCAGGGTATAAGTTCTCATCAAATAAACCATATTTTTGAACCATCCAATCTTTTAAAGCAAAAACATCCCAACCGCCACCTGAACCGTGGGCTGTACCCACTTCTTCATCCTGCATAGCATCGCACATTTCTTTTAAAAAACCAGGCTCATACATAACATCGTGATTAGAGATAAGCCACCACGGTGACTTCATGAAGCATTTGATAATAAGATTCCATGCTCCAGAGCACCCAACGTTTGCAGGCAAGTGACAAACATGTACTTTTTTAACAAAACTATTCGGTATCTCTTTAACCAGATTTACTTCATGTGTAATTTGACCTCTTCCATTATTGTTAAATACAACAAAATTATCTACAGGATAGTCAATACTCATAAATAAGCGATGTAGCCAGTAAGGAGTATTTACAATCGCAGTACCGAGAACTGGGATCGAGCTCATGTGATAAAAGTAGATGCCACTATGCTAACACTGCTTCTTTGAAATTGTTACAGCCAAAAGCATCAGGGGTATTTGCTTCTGGAATATCAAAAGAGCAACCTGACGAATCAAAGAAAAAACACTCTAAACATGGAATACTCTTAGTCTTTTCCTCTACATCCTCTACCACAGAGGAATTTATGACTTTTTCAAAAGCCTTAAAAGCTCTTTCTAGTTCTAAAAACCTTTCGTAATCCTCTCCGCTGATCTCGTACCGAGTTTCTCTGAAACCGCAAACATCACAAGAAAAACGACGCCTACGTCCCTTCGAAACTTTGCGTGACTCAAGAACAGAAAATGAATTGTGTTTGCACTCAGGACACTCAGACTTATTTGCAAAAGGCTTGAGTCCGCGAATCTGTTCAGGTGTGTGTGGTTTTATTTGAGCTGCCATGAGCAAAGAAAAAATGGGAGCAGCGAGGGTCGAACTCGCACGACTCTTACGAGTCAACGGATTTTAAGTCCGGTCTGTCTACCGATTCCAGCATGCTCCCTTGAGGTGCCAGCATACTACCCTTTCAAGCTCCTGGCGAGCTTCCGAGCTTTGCTTGCATTTTTGGCGTTCCACTTGCCAGAGCACTTGTAATCACAGAACGGTCCCACAACGGACTTTTTCTTTTTCTTGCGCTTGACCCAGTCCTTGAGCTTGGGTCCCTTGAGACTAAATGCTGCGTGACATTGGGGGCAAGTGAAGAAAACCTCTTGGCGGTACATGCAAGGTCATGGCGACCTACGCATTATGCACGCACCAAGAGGGCTACGCAACTCCTAATTTGGTTAAAATTAGAAGTTAATTAGGACTTGCTCACATTCTCAAAGAGTTAGACGGCTGAGACTGACTCATAGCTTTGTAAGACTCAGCAGAAGCCCAGTCTTCGCACCAGCTATTGGCAAAGATCATCCCGCCGTTCTTACCGCGAACCCAATTAGACCTGTTTTGTTGAATAAAGTTAACTGTACACTCAGCTTTAAGTCGACGTTTGACTTCTATACGTTGACGCTCAAAATTAGTTGATGGAGAGGTGAGGTAACCAACAAAACCACGGACCACACCAACCCCGAGCATCAAAAAGAATCCACTGAATACAAGAAGGACAAGAGCACCAATCAGATCAGGAAGGCGCCAGACGGCTGTAGCGGTAACAAGGTGCTTGGACTGCAAATCAGTTTTGATGTTGTTAGGCATGATTGTCCTGTAGAGACACCTAAAGCATAGAGCACACGGGCTGAAAGGTCAAGGCAAGCAAAGACTGCTACTATGCTGGAAACCCTACAAACCAATGACCAGCAAATTCAAAGAGCTAATGAGCCAGTTCAAGGATGAAACGGCTCCCGTCGTCACCGTAGAAGGCAAAAAGAAGCTTGCAGAGCACTACAAATTTAACCAAGGCTGGTACGACGCTCTCTTAAATACCGACATGGTGCTGAACACGCACCCAGAAGGTCAAAAATTAGCATTAAAACCGGAAGAATGCCGACAAATTGTCGAAATTGGCGTTTATGAAGGTGCTTCGACCTGTTTTTGGTCTGATTTTTATCTCGAGCACCCCGATTCTCGCCTGATCTCAATCGATCCCTTTACAGGAAGCGAAGAACATCATGCAGAACCCGAAAAATATCCAGAACTTGCAAATCTTGAGCTAATAGCCCGAGGAAACATCGCAAAATCTAAAAACGCAGCCAAAATCGAAGTACTAAAGGGCTTTTCGCAGTTTATTTACTCCGAATTGTGCCTTCGACACGGTGCTGAACCCTGGATTGATGTCCTTTATGTCGACGGTGCCCACGATCCAACCTCTGTAGCTCGGGATACCGTGCTTTATGTACCCATGGTTAAGCAAGGAGGGCTCGTTATCTTTGACGATTACGGCCATCCAGACGTAAAACGAGGTGTGGATAACGCTTTGAACGCTTTCGCCTCTGCTGAATCAGCTATTTTTACTGGCTGGCAGCTTGTTGTCAAGATGTAAGCACTATACTCACAGTATAATTACATGAGGGGCGCCCCCGGTTTACCGGGGACCTGCTTTTCCACAGAGTTTCATCCCAATAGCTTGCCTAGTTGGCGGTTTTATTTTCTCACCCCTTGTCTCACTGAGTCTCACCAAAACCCAATGACCGCTTTCTACGTGGCCCTGGCCTTATTCTCTTTCGTTCTAATTATACGTTTTGGTTTATTTACCTTTTAGCTCATACGGTTAGTTTTCATCACGCCGTACATCGGATTGCCTTGTGCTTCAGTTGCCATCTTCTGTGGCATCGGCGCTGACGGCATTCCGGTCACCATACCCACAGCGCCTTTATTACCTCCTTGTGCTTTACGCGCACGGTTTGCACCTACTTCTTTTTTAACACGATCGCCAGCCATCCTGCGAGCCATAACACTCAAAATTTCAGTACCCTAATTCTACGGCAAAATCTTCGATGCGATCCATAAGACCAGCGCACACACAACTGTGTACCCAACAAAAAACATCAAAATAGCTTGCCCCGCGTCCGTCATCACAATCCTTGAATAAAGTTATAACCCCTGTTGTACTCTCTACGAAGCAAAGGATCAGTACTATCTAAAATTGTATTCACCTCATCACGCTCGGCTTTACTCGGAGGACCCACTTCAATATTTGCGTAAGACCCGATTCCTTTATCGAGATAAGACGCAGGATAATTTAAAGGATTGTTTTCATGAGATCCTTCTTTATAAGGGATACCTAATTCGTCTAGCAAGCCATAAGCAATACCTTGAGCACGGGCTTCCTCCACGAGGGGTCGTTTTGCGTTAAGTTCATGGATGTACCGCACACGGGCGCCCGTATCGCGAGGGACATCGTACGGATTCATAAATGCTGGGAAAGAACCAAACTCAGAACCAACCATTTTTTCACTTGTGTAATCGGAAAGAGAAGAAGGGGCCAACTCATGCGCCGCCCCATGTGCTATGGTATGCACTGTTCCTTTCATAGGATCTACAATAGTTTGACCTGTGTCACTCCAGTTAACGCCGCCGCCAGTTCCCATGACGGGATTTCCTTTAATAGCATCAACATAATTAGCAGGACGCACCGAAGACTCACGACCAAACTTTTGCTTAATTAGATCCAAGACTCTTAAAGCCTCTTCAGTAGGCTCATAAACTCCGTTTACTTTTGTGTAAGCACCTCCCTCTTTTCCCTCAGGGTCACGAACATAATCTTGTAAAACTTTATTCAAAAAAGTATCCGGTTCCATCAACGATACATCAACTCACCAGACTCAACTCTACGACGAATGATGTCCTCCTGCGCCTGTCGAATCGCATCTCCTAACCGCTGGCTTTGGAAACTCTCGTATCCTTCAGAAGGTCCAACACCAGTTAACGCAGTCTCAAGAAGCTCAGCTTTAAGATCTTCAACTACTTGATCTTCAGACGGAGTGACAACAACTTCTTCTGATATAGGTGCACGATACCTCGCATAACGTTCTGCTTCCGTGGCGGACCATGGTTGCTGAGTAAACTCTCCTGTTTCTTTATTTAAAACACCTGGGCGACCTTTTAGTTTTGCAAGAACAGTAAGCAGTTCTGGTGTTGGAGGTTCGTAAGCCGGAGGTGGCAGCTTCGGAGCAGGTGGAGGAGTTGGTTGCTCTTCTTCTGCTTTAGCAGCCTGTTGACTTTGAGCATATAGCTCTTCAGCACGCTTTCTAAAATCTTGATATGTTTTTACCGGATCTTGCTTGGTTGCTGTAGGGGAGCTAACAGGAACAACACCAGAACGTTTCGCTTCTTCCGTCAGTGTTCCGTCAGGGTTAAACATTGCACCCTTTGCGGGTCGACCATACAAAAAATTACCAACGGCACCCACGTAGGGTCCCATTGTGTAAAAACCTGCACGAGTAACTAACTCATCAGTTGTTTCTTTACCTAAATAAGGCTCAAGTACTTTACCAGCAGTTGATGTTATGACCTGTTCAAGAATATTTCTCCTGTTAAGAGGATTGGCACCCTGTAGAAGGCGTCCACCCAATGTCGTGGGGTTGGCTCCTTTTAAAGGATTTATACCAGTAAGAATACGCTCCCTTAAATTTTGCGGCGTTGCAAGTTTTCGAGGATCTAGCCACTCGGGTATAGGCATTATCAAACACCTCGAATCACAGGCAGTTTCTGATCGCCTTTAGGGTTTTTAAGTAGACGGCGACGAAGTTTCTCACGCATTACAGGATCGTTTGCATTAGGGATTCCTTCGACGTTACGACCAGGAATATGAGGATAGCTTAAGTCAAAACTAGGACTACCAGCGATATCAGGACTTTGCTGAATAAAAGCTTCTAAAAATATAAGGGGGTCCACAGTGGGAGAAATCTCAGCTTCAATAATAGACATTTTTTCAAATACCCTTAAAACTATTCTATATCAACGACCGAACAACGACCGAATAGCACCTAGCGTTTCAGTTAAACCAAACTCACCCTTACTCGGATTAAACCTACGACGGGCCTCCTGCATGCGTCGCTGAAATTCGTTTTGAGTTCGTTGCTTTTTAAGATTTGCCACAGCTTGCGGCGTGGCTTTTGTAATTTGAGCAGGTTTATACTCTGCTGACGGCGGTTTATAACCAGGAGAAGCTTTTCCGCTGCGTGGTTCAGTCCCTATTGCCTGCCTAATTTTAGAAACTATGCCTTCCCCAGTCTGTTGTCGAACAACTTCGTTGAGAGCTTTTGCACCTGCAGTGCCGACTAAACCAGCACCAATGCCAGGAGCTAAAGGAGCAACGGCAGGTGCGGATAAAACAGCAGAAGCTGCAGCAGCAGAAGGTAAACTTTTTACAAACTCATCTGCCATTTGTTTACCCATCTCCACGGGGCCTTTGGCGTACCCAGTTTGGATAGCTTCGGGACTTGGAATCAGATCGGCTGCGCCGGGGAGTAAAGCAGATGGTGTACGTTTAAGAGCACCAAGATACTCAGGAACACCGCGAACAGCTGCACTAATCGGGTCAAATGAATAATAAGCCTTAGAAGTTAAAGGTTCTCTAGATTGAGTTACTTCAGCGCGTAAAGGATTTTGCTCAAAATCAACTCTGCCCTTTAAGGACGCAGCCGGACGGCTGGGCTGCAAAGGCACAACGTTACCTTCGCTATTCATGTACAACAACTGTTCTTTACTTTGTGTTAAAGGTCCAAATCCGACTGAACGGTAAGCCGCCCCACGGCGATTAGGCTGCTCCCCTACAAACTGTTGTTGTCGACGAAGAATAGAACTTTCGCTAGGTGATTTACCTTGACTTTGTCGCAATGCTACTAAATCAGATGACCCTATTGGACTGTTTTGCATAATCATGCCGGGACGTAGATTACGCAAAACATTTTCCGAAATAAATTTATTCATTTGGTCAAATACAGGTGCAGGTATGTCTTTTGGTTCGTAGCTAAAGTATTGTTCGGTAGGAGTTCTAGTTTCAAAAGAAATACTAGACGTCGAGGTTACAGGATTGTCCTTTAAATAATTAAGAACATTCCGAGAAAGTTCTCTAGAATAAGGCAAGTCGTTGGAAATACTAAATTGTGATGGTGCTTGTGAAAGATTGAGACGAATACCATAATCCCCTCCGGGATCAAAAGAAGCAGTTTCCGTATCTGGGTCATACGAAAAGTAAGCTTCAGTAGGAGCTGCACTTAAATTTGGATTTTTAGTTTTTAAAAGGTTTGAATTAGGAATACGATCTTGGCCATTAAATCTAAGAGACCTTAGTTCATCTTCTAATTTTTCAAAATCTTTAGCTCTTTTAGTAATATAAGACTGAACGTTTGTAAGTTCATTGCCTGTAACGTAACCACCGCCACCGACAACGGGCATACGCCGAGATACTGCAGGAGAAGAACCAGCTTTCAGTATATCACCATAACCCATTTCAATTAAACGGTCTATCGCATTTTGTTGTTTTAGAGTATCTCCACTTGTGTAATTAGCTTCTATTTCTTCTAAATACGAGGGAAGAACACCTAATTCCTTCATTGCAAGATTATAAATATCTTGACGAGTCTCAGGTTTTGAAATTGTTTGTTCTAAATCTAAGTAAGGAGAGAGTTTTTGTAAGTCACGCTCAATTTTTGGTGTTGGGTTTTCAGTAAAACCCTGTAAGTAAGGCCCTATCTCAGGATATTTTTCAACAAACGCATTTACTTTTGGAATAAGCTGTTTAACAGCTTCATTCTGAGCAGTCTCCTTATTTTCTAATAATTGATTCTCCAAACCTGGAATACCAAATTGAATATTATCCCTACTAGTAACAGGAGGAATTAGAGGATCAATAGCTGCAGGTGACATATCTACAGCCCTCGCCATTCTTTCTGATTCAATATCATTAGAAACCCGAGTATTTTCTTGATTTAAATCTCGAACAAGGTCGTATAAAGAGTTTCTGTTTGGATCAGCAGCTTGCCGTTCTGCTGTATCAAGAAGATAAGCACGCCTACCAGGGGATTGGCCACGGGTAAGAAAATCTGATACTTGAGGAAGCAGAGAAGATCCCTCGATTAAAAAACTATTTGGATTTCCTAGTTCGCGTGATCTGCGCTGAAGCGATTGAAGCTCGTTTACTTGAGAACGTAACTCATCTCTTGTTTGTGGAGGATTGTTACGAATAGTCTCATATCGACTGTCAATTTCTGAAGGATCTCCAAGTAAAGGAAGCCCAAGCTGAACAGTATTTCGATTAATTCGACTAGCATAGGGGTCTAATGCAGACCTAGAGGCTGCGTACCGTAAAAGAGTGTCTCGTGCATTTAAATCTCTTTCTATAGGCTGTATTACAGACTCTGCTTCCGCTAAAACATCACCAACATTAGATAAATTTTGAGAATAATCTACATTGTACCTGTCGGTGTAGGCTTGAAGAATATTATTTAAAGCCTCTCCTGCTTCACTACTGTAATTTTCGTCTTGTAAAAATCTAGAAGAACCTGCACGTTCTAGAACACTTCTTTGCTGAGGAGTTAAAGAACCAGAATTAACTGATTGCAAATAAGCGTCACGAGAGTCCTGTATTGTTTCGCCAGGAAGTAAAGTACTTAAATCATTATTTCTTGACAAAAATTCACGTACTTTTGGGTTTTCAGCAGCAAGTCTAAAGGCATTTAGCTCTTCGTAATCTGGATCTATGTCAAAACCTTCAAAGGGAATATAGTCAGGAAAATCGCTCGAAGAAGCCAGCGACCTGGCATCGTCTACATCATAGGCATCAGGATAGATGTCCTCTAAATCAGAATCAAGGTCTCCTTCACTAAGAGCATTTTGAAATAAAAATTCACGAAGTTGGTTTGAGTCGACATTATATTGTCCACCCAGCTTATCAGCAAGCTCAGGTAAACGCTCAAAGTAAGAGGAAGACACAACAACAGCGAGTCTTTATCTATCTATTATAAGCCAAGCTAAAAAAGGAAGCCAACGCACACAGCGCTACGTGTGCTATAGTAAGCACGCATCAACAAGCACATCTCATGTCAAACTCGCTGATGGTCATCGAAATCTACCGTCACTGCTCCACGTGGGCCTTCACAGACCCAGCCAAAGGACTTCAAGACGAGCCGTTTGTGGCTGGCATCCCCGAAATAATCGATTTTTTCATCGAAGAATACGGAAACAAAACTCAAAAAACTCATAGAATTACATTTTCAGCATCAGACTTCCCTGGGTCACACGGAAAACTAATAAAAAAAGAGTCAGAAGCCGGAGGTGCATGGTACTCCTACAAAGATCAAATGGAAGGATGGCTATGCCCTGCGACACTTCACTACTTTAAAAAGCATCCTGACCAACTATTTGTAAAATTTGACTAACAAAATTAGTTAAGAACCGGAGCAAGCAGCCAAAAACTGACGCCAGAAAAGAAAATCGTCGTGGCAAGGGTGAAAAAAGTGAAATTAGGCATGTTCCTAGTGCGAACACAGTAAAAATACCCAGCCACGGGGCGTTTTTTAGTGATCTAGCGCACATAGTCAGCGTCTCAAAACTTTTGAGGCGCTTTTTCATGCCCAGAAATTTTTTAAATGGGGGTCGCGAGGATCGAACTCGCCTCCAACGAATTATGAGTTCGCCGCATTCACCAGATTGCTAGACCCCCGCGCAGCCAGTATACTGCTATAACGACCTTTTGACTCAATGGAAGAGATTTGGAAACCGATTCCCGGATGGAAAAACTATGAAGTTAGTAATAAAGGCAAAGTTAAAAGCATAGACAGAGAGATTAAACCTAAAAACAAAAAAAGCTACATCTGTAAAGGAAAAATTCTTAAAGAATGTCTCAACAGTCAAGGTTACCCAACAGTCAACCTCTGTAACATTCCAAGAAGAAGGACTTACAAAATCCACGCGCTCGTTTCCTTAGCTTTTATGGGTCCGCTTCCCGAAGGAAAACAGGTAAATCACATTGACGATAACAAATTAAACAACTGTGTAGAAAATTTATACTTCGGCACTCACCAAGACAACATGGATGACACCGTACTAAACCAAAAAGATAATAAACGAATTTTTTCTGACCAGCAAATTTTTGAAATTCAAAAATTATACATTATAGATAAGAAAAAACAGATAGACATAGCTAAATCATTTAATACAACTTCAGACGTAATATGGAAAATAGTAAATTTTAAAAGCTACAAGCACTTAGAATAACTGTATACCGAAAAGCTCGGACCTCAATTTACCTGGAAGATAGCAAAAGGGTCTTCGCCCACACCGTCGTACAAAGCTAAATATTAAAAAAAAGGGCCGATTGCGGGCAGGTTCTTGATACATTGCGCCCCACTATGTGTTACAAACCTCGCGTGCGCGTGTGTGCGCGTGCGTGTGTGCGTGTGCATGCGCGTGTATGTGTGCGCGTGTGCGTGCGTGTGCGCGTTACATTCGCGGGCGCGTGGGCGTGTGCGCGGTTCCATTCCCCAGCAGGCCCAGAACACCTTAACCTAAACTTAACCAGACCTTAACCTAACCTTAATTGACTCTGGCGCCGGTTCGGGCCATTGTTGGCACATCGATCGGAACACCGGTCGAGAACCTAGACAATCCAACAGCTACCGGCAGCGGCCAAGCGTCGCAGTTGACAGTCTGACTTGCCTGAGCCATGCGAGCCTATGTGTTCCCGTTCTGTGCCAGTCGCCAAACCGTCACCGTACCGTCTCGATCTGCTGCCGTCCATGTTGTAGGATTCTGGGCATGGATCACCTAGCGTGATCCCGCACCTAGAAAGTTGAAGACTTAGTCTGTGGCACAGCTCGCCACGACC
>Ga0208794_1001251_pt1 | contig 11784 bp, 12 predicted proteins | sample 32_taG_FD_184106 | JGI IMG/M metagenome (GOLD analysis project Ga0208794, IMG submission 184106) | Marine viral communities from the Gulf of Mexico - 32_GoM_OMZ_CsCl metaG (SPAdes) (version 2) | ecosystem: Environmental > Aquatic > Marine > Oceanic | place: Atlantic Ocean: Gulf of Mexico...
CCTGACCACGCTGGGGCGTGCCTGTCAGTCCAGTCGGGGCAGGCAGCGGCGGTGAGAAATCGACTTCGGAAACGTCCCACTCGATCACGCCGTAGCGCCGCAACTCATGGGGCCGGTGGTTCGGGTGCGTCAGCGTTACTACGTCACCGGACTGGTCGTATTCGATGTCGAACAGTTCCGACTCGGTAAACGGGGTGGCGATGACGACAGCGCCGTCGTCTGATGCCTCTGTAGACTTGTCCTCGATCTGGCCAACAAAGCCACTGGCGTTGGCGCTAGATGTTGCGCTAGAGAATCTGACAACCTTGTGGAGCAGGGTTGTGTTGACGCCAGGAATGCCGATGTATCCGTAGTCGCCCTTGCGCCAGTATTGCCGAATGTGAATGCGCGAGACGGTGAGAGCAGCGTTGTTGATGATGCTTTCAAGCGTCGTCGCGTTGATCCAAGTGTTTGGCCTGCCGCCTGCTTGAGTGTTCACATACTCTTCCGCAGTCCTGAGCCCGAAGTTGAAGCTGGTGTTGACGGCGGCGGCGAAGTAGTCCACGAACAACGGTCGTGGGATGCCGGGCAAAGGGTTGCCAACTTGGTCTACAAGTTCGACAGCCTCGCCCTGGAAGAACCTTAGATCGCCGTGATCTACGCCGTTGCCGATGCCTGTGGAGCCAGGACCTAGCGTGCCTCCCGTAAAGTTGAGGAGGAAATTAGAATTGACTGTCGTAGGTAGACGGAGAAGGGCTGTTGCAGATGCCCCCGTGCTGTTGTCGTAACGCTTGTAGGCCCGAGCGTTGCCAACATACCCTTCTCTGCTGCCTTTCTTGAAGGCGTAGAACTTCTTGTCGGAGGTTCCGGTGCTAGTCAGTGGGACTACGTTGCCGTTAGTCGCGGCGTCGAAGATCTTGATAGACCGGGCGTCTACAGACCTGACGAAGTAGTTGCCGTCTGGGTCGGTCAGCGGGTTGGGTAGCGCCCCAAAGTCGTGGTCCTCCGCGTAGAAGACGATGGGCTCCTGGTCTTCAAAGCCGTGGTCATCCTTGAACGTGATGACGTTCTCGGTTGTGTCGATGCCGTCCGAGTCGAACTCTCGGAAGTCTGCCCACACGATTGTCCCGCCGTAACTGTGCAGCCGGACCTTCTGGTCCGTGAACTCAACGGCTAACTGCTGATCCACCGAGTAGGTAAACGGGATCAGCCTAGACTTCTTGGTGCTGTCCAGGCTGCCCGCTACACGCTGCATACCAGGACGCCGACGCAGGCTACCGCGAGGGTCAACCATCCAGTTCTTGCAGGTGGCAAGACCCGACTGATACTGCTGGGCGTCGATGCGCCCATACATCTGGGTGTCGATCTCACCACCCGAGAACGAAAGCTGAACCTTGCGCGTCTTCGGCATCTCTAGCGATCCCAGGGGTTGATGTTGCCGTCCACGACCGGCTTCTCACGGGTGCTGCGGCTGTCGTAGGCCGCCGCCTTCTCGGTGTAGAACTCCGCCATCCTCGTAGCGTTCTGCACAGCAGCAGCGCCGTCGTCACCCTTGATGAGCGCACCCGCCAACATGCTTGCCAGTTGCCAGGAGACAGCGTGGACGAACATCTGGCTGAACTTCGTGCTGTCGGTGACCTTGGCTTGGTAACGCAGGATTACCTCGGGCTCGTTCGTGTAGAGCACGCGGTCTAGGCTGGCGTTCGACTCAATCGCGAAGGGCTGCGGAGACGCGGTGCCCTGCGTGATCTGGTCGTCTGTCGAGTCCTTCGGCAAGACCGAGATGACCCCCGTAAAGTTGCTCGGGAGCTTGAAGGCGTAGGCCCAGTCAGTGCGTCCGCTAGCAGTGAGAGCCACGGGGCTGACGTGTCGTATGGTGAAGTCCCAGCGATGGCGCTCCAGAAGCAGATCTCGGGCCAAGGGATAGTAGCGAGCACAAAGATCTGCTTGGTGGCTTCCATCGCTCGGGTTGATGCTGGTAACGGTGGCCTTGTCACCGATGTTGGTGAGGGCGAGGTTGCAGATGTCTACCTCCGACGAGCCCGAACGCTGGATGTCCTTCCAGGCTTCGTAGCAACGGTCGCCAAGCAGGCTCATGCCCTTGCCCGTGTAGTGAACGTCGTTAGGTAGCAGGTCTACGCCGTCCACGCTGACCGTGCGGCTGTAAGGGTCTTCGTCCGCAAGCGCCGTGATCGCAGCGTTCACGACCTCGGTGCCAGGGTAGATGTCGTAGTTCTTGATCTGCGGGTGGATGAACGGAATCTTGTCCTCGTCTAGCGAGGTCAGCCCGCGCTCCTTGACCGCTTGACGCATGGCTGCCTTGAGCTTCCGCATCGCGTTCTCGTAGTTGTCCGCGAGGCGGGGCAGGAAGGCGTCCGTTTCGCCCTGGGCGTAGAAGATGCCGACGCACTCTCCGGTGTCACCCTCTGCCTCGAACGCTGTCTTGGCGGCGTCCAGCGTGTCGAGGACACGCGAGAAGCAGTTGTTGGGCTCGCCCGGCGACCAGGACTTGAACTGCATCCGGTCATACCAGGAGTGACCCGTCAGGATCGTGCTAACGTCACGGACCTCCTTGTGGCCTACGGACGACTGACCGATAGCCGACAGCGCGATGTTGAACACCTCGCCGTAGTGCTCGTAGAACTTGTAGCCCAGGCTGGTGTGGAACGCGGCGCTCGGCTGCTTCGCCATGAACATCGGTCCATCGAACGGCTGGTAGGGACGCGGCGTCGCGTAGTGGTTCGGGTAGTTGAACCCAGGAGGGAAAGGGTTGCCCTTACCCGCTTGGTCTACCACGAACATCGTGGTCACCCCGAAGTAAGCGGGGTCGATGAAGTCGTCTTCGCTGTAGGCAATCTTCGCCGTGTCGTCGTAGTTAGCCTTAAGCTCGATTCCGTAAACCCCGAACAACCCTGGCAGCGACGTAACCTCTGCAACGAAGTAGTCCCTGCCCGCCACCAGAGATGCCGGGAGAGCACCGTCCGTATACAGCCGGACCTTCATCCCGACCTCTACCGGAGCCTTCAAGCCTGCTACGCTGAAGAAGAGGTTTTTGCCTCCCGAGTTGATGAGCCAAGCAACCAGACCAGGGCCGTCATACTGAGCCTTGCCCTCGAAAGGGCACCACGGCAGCCACATCGCCCACTTGTGGAACTCGGCTACTTGGTTCTGAGGCTCGATGACGAACGTGTCGCCAGCCGCAGGCGTTACAGGGAAAGCGTCACAGTTGACGTAGGTGATCGGAGGGGTGCCAGCCAACTCAATGTCGTTGAGAGCGCGGGCTTCCCCCTCGTTCTGAGACTCGCCGCTAATGCAGCGGGCTTGCAGACCTGTCAGGCTTCCTCGGAAGATGGCGGTCGGAACCGTCAGCAACTCGTTGGCAAACTGGCGGCCTTCCAGGCTAACAAGGGGACTTCGACCACTCTGACCATCCGAATCGAGTTCCTCACCACCCAGAGTGTCTGAGATGTAGAAGTCAGAGTAACTGTCTAGCCGCGTGATCGTGCAGGATGTGGTGCCAGAGGCAGGGGCAGTGATCGCCAGTTTCTCATCCCACGCGAAGAACGTGCGGGGTCGAAGGGTGCTACCCCCACTGGGCGTTGTTGTAAGATCCCATCCAACCTGCACGCCCCCCAGGGTCGCGAGCCCATAATCCGGCTGCGTGTAAAGTCGGAAGTTGTCGGCATCTACACGGAAGACGTAATAGGTCGTGTCAACCTGTGCTGCCACAACGTCTTCGTTGCTAGTGTCTGCCGCAGGCAGGTTTGAGCCAGATGCAAAGTAGACTTGCTCTCCGTTTTGCAGCCCGTGGTTGGTGATCTGAATGTTGTAGACCACAGGGTCGCCTGTTCCGGCTTGGTATTTATCTGGCGTCCAGGTCAGCGTGTCCTTGACGATCTGGAAGCTGTTGTGCGTTACGTTGCCAGTTATGCGCTCTAGCGTGACAGAGCCATCAGTAGGAACGGTGTCCCATGAAACCGTTTTGTCTTGACCTGTTAGGTTGGCGTCGGTGTAAAGCTCAAACGTGTCGTCGTCGATCCGCTTGACGTAGTAGAGCGTGCTAGCAACAGGTGGCGTCAGGGCGGGGTCAGCAGCAGGCAGGACGAGCGCGTCGTCAGTAGGGAAGTCGCCGCCAGCGGCAAACCTAACGATGTCGCCATCAATCAGGCCGTGGCCTGTAATGGTTATAGTGAAATCAAATGTCTCCCAAGCAGTGTTGGGCGCACTAGGATCAAGAGCCGTAAGACCTGCACCCCAAGCCGTGTAGGGGATGTCGATGTTTCTGTCAAAGGTCGCCGTGTAGTAGGTCCGACCCTGCTCGATCTCAGTTGGCAGAGTGTTGTCTGCCTTTGGAGTAAACGTGATCGGCTCACGGTCGCCCAACTGGTGCCCGCTGAGATTGATGCGGTTGTTGGTGTAATCCCAGTCGCCGTTGGCTACGTCTCGGGTTTCCAGTGGGGTGCCGACACGGGTGACATACTTCTGGCCTGCCGCACCTGCGACAACACCGCCGACGTAAGTGACCGTGCCGACTGCGCCATTCTCAAACGTAACAGCGTCACCAACCTGGAACAGCCGCGAACGACAGTTGACCCGCATCGGCAAGGCGTTGCCGCTAGAGTCACGGATGTCCGAGATGTAGCTGGTGTATTTACCAAGGTTAGTTTCCTGGCTAGGGAAGAAGCTGATGCCACCAAACGTGTTCTTAAACGCCAGTTGCGACGCGCTGTGTTGGCCGTCCGTTGGCACACACGTCTCCACCTCGTAGGTGAACAACTCACCGACTTCTGGAGCCGGAAGCATGGGCGTGTCCAGCGTGACCGTGGCACCCGTGTCAGTGCTGTTAATCGTGTGGGTCTGACCCGTGCGCTGTCGCGTGATCTTGATGCCGGATGGGTCTTCCTGCCAAGACACGCTGGTCTTGATCGACGACGACGTGCTGCCCTCTAGGATGCGCCCGGTGCCGGGGTAGGTGTTCGTGACCGCGAGGCTGTTGAAGTAACTGGCGCTCGGGTCGTAGAACGTCAGGTAACGCAGGGCCTGCGATGCCGTGCCCAAAACGTTGACGTATTGCCAACTGTCCGAGCGTGCCCCGTCTCCCAAGATGCCCGTCTGCTGCCCGCCGTTGAACGTGTAGGGCAGGGTAATCAGGTCGTTGTAAGCTCCGTTCGCAAACTGCGGAGTCTTAGTAGCGACGTGCTGCGGGCTTCTGAGACTAAGGTAGGGGTTCTCGTCCTCCCAACTTTGAGCAGGAGGTTCCTCAGTCGCGTTACTCTGTCCGGTAACGAGGATGAACTTTCTGACGGCCACGGGCTTACCTCAAGTAGCCGCCGTCAGGTATAGCGCGGGGGCGGCGGCTGCAACCCCCGCACTATGTGGCTCAGGCTTCCGCCTGATCCTCAACCGAAGGCTTGGTTTCCTTCGGCTGCTTCTTCGGGCGTCCCGGTCCTCGCTTGGCGGGAGCCTTCTCTTCTTCAACCTTACGCATCCACGCAGGGTTAAAGTTGTGGGCTACTACCTCGAACTCGTCGCCGGGCTTCCAGCGACGAGAAGCGTAGACCCCCTTAGCGGTTGCCTGAACCTTCATCAGACGTTGACGCGGGTGTCGGTCGAGGTCCAGTTGGTCACGTCCTTCGTGATGAAGGCCGTAATCGCGCCAGCAGTAGGAGCGGTTCCGTTGTCGGAGCGACCGTGCAGCGTCAAGTAACGCTGGTAGTCAGCTTCGGGCAGAGAAAAGACGTGGCGCTTGCCAGCATTTCTGTTAACGCCCTTTAGGCCAGTGTCAAAAATCTGTTGGCCAGCAGACTCCGCGCCCGCCGTCGTCGAAACGTCGTCGGTATACAGCGAGAAAGCGTAAGAAGAGCCAGCGCCACTAATGGCCGTGTTGACCTCAATGACCAAGTAGAGTGGTTCCCCGGCGGAGAAATCTACAGTGGTGTTGTCCGAGACGCCTACGGGTCGCAGGTCAATCTCGCCAATCATCAGGTCGTCAGTCGCAGTGCCAGTCAGGGGCACGCTGGTGTTGTCCGCAAACTCAAGGCTTGAGTCGATAAACATGTGTGTGTCCTCCTGTTAGCTGATTCGGGTTTCAGTGAGGGTGAGGGCATCCACCTTGCGGATCGGGATGCCGTCGAAGGTCAGCGTGCTACGCCCGCCGATCTCGTCCATGCCAAGCGTGGACTGCTTGACCTTGTTGACGAACTGCTTACGCAGCGTCTGCTTGACCTTGCGGTTGCAGTAGAACGAAGCGCGACCCGCGCTCAGGCTCGGGATCAGTTCGCAAGCGTCTGACATCATCTCGGTAAGGTCCGCGATGCCGTTCGAGGCGGTCGACTCTGCGCCAAGGTTGTCAGCGTCAATCTGCATACGCACGATGTAACGCCAGTCGCGAACGCTCAGGCCCGTGCACCACTTGTAGTGGGTCCGGTAGGCTTCCATACGACCGCCACCGTTGCCGGTGGTGTCTTCGATGGTCACCTGACCCTTGTCTTCCTTGGACAGACCCATCTGGCTGCCCTTGGAGTAGATGCCGTGACAGGTGTTCGGACCCCAGACAACGAGCCAAATGCTAGTGTTGTTGTCGTCCGCCGCAGTCGCACCGCCGTAGGCAGTGCCCAACAGGACGTTCTCGTAGCTTTCGGCAGACGACGAGTTGAAGCGCGGCAGGAAGCCGGTGAACTCCTCGGACGCCGTGGTTTCGTCGCCGTAGAACAGCGTGCTGGCGAACTCCTGATTCATGCCCTCAAGGTGGGCCATGTCTTCCGACATGCGGAACGCAGCCGTGTTGCCGTTGAGGTCAGCGAGTTGCTTGTCCACTTCGGCGTAGGCTTCCATCATACCGATGGTGTCCGTTACCTGGACCGTTTCACTCTTGGTCGGCTGAACGCCGCCGTAGAGCTTGCGCCACGTCGGAGCCGGAAGGCCCGAGCGGATCGTGGTGCGGTGGCCAGTCTCAAGGTTGCCCTCAAGGTGGACCATGTCCTCAAGGACTTCGTTGGTTTGGGCGAGCGTCTCGACGATGGTCGCGATGCTCTTATCAGGGTCTTGACGCTTCGTGTAGTCGAGCAGCGTCGGGTGGGTAGTTGCGCTAACAACCATGGTTTAGAACTCCTCAGTTCATCTTTGAGTTGTTGTAGAAATCTCGGGCAGAGAACGTCTGTTCCTTGTCCGATTGACTACCAGTGAGGAACCGATCCTCACCGATGTCTTGGTGCGCCCTGACGAGGAACCGGATGATCTCCGGGTTATCGCCAAGACCTGTCTCCCCTAGCAGCGACTTCAGTTCGGGCGTGCCGAAGGCGTCGAGGACGCGCACGGCTTTGCCCAGGTTGGCCTGAAGTTGATCTCCACCGATCTCAGGATCGGCTTTGACGGACTCAACCCACTCGGAACGAAGAGTGTTGATGTATTCCTCGTTCTGCTGCTTCAGCGCCGGGGCGACCTTGTCGAGCACTGATTGGGCCTGATCTTGAGTCAGGTTGAGTTCCTTGGCGGCTTCCGAGAATGCTTGCACCGCACCCGAGTCAACATCGAGATCGCCGCCTTCTGAGGCTTTGAACTCGTATGACTCTGGCGCACCCTCGGGTTCGCTGGCTTCCGCCGGTTGTTCCTGTTCAACAGGAGCTTCCTGCGGTTGCTGCTCTTGCGGTTGCTGATCGACCTCTTGGCCGGTCAGCAAAGACTCAGCAACTTGCCCCTCGTTATTAGTTTCGGGAGTTTCTGTTTGCGTCTCTGACACGGGATTCCTTGAGCATCAAGGTGAACTGGTCGGGGCACGCATCCAGAAGGTCTGCGGTGATCTTCATGCCCACAGCCTGAGCGCCAGCCTTGTGGCTCTGCGCTAGGCCGTTTGTGTCAACCACAGGCGCGAAGACACGCATCTCCTGAAGCCACTGCCAAACGATGCGGCGGCCACTCTGCGTCCCCATGAGCCAACGCAGGTCTTCGCGATGCTCGTTAATACGACCTTGGATACGGTCAGATCGCTCTGCCGCATCTAGGTCGATCAACTCATCCGAAACGTGTTGGTTCACGCCCGGGAAGATAACAAATTACGGCGCAGCGGAAGCGCCTTTTTTACGCTCTACCGACTACCGATGTTGATTTCCACCATCGGGGTGCTGACGCAGCCTGCGGGAACGCGGTAATCCGCAACGAGTAGCTGGCACCACACCTGTAACCCGTTGATATTACTGGGGATAGTGAGGCGCAGCAGGATCTTGCCGTATTCGTCCTGCACAAACTCGAACGGAACGCCGGGTCGGTTTTGCGGCGCAATCCGGTTTGGCTCCAGAATCCGCTCGGGAACCAGCACGTAATCCGGTGGCACCTGCATCATCGCGCCCAGGGCGTTCGGGATCGGCTGCGGCGGCCCCGGTCGCTCCAGGCTCAACATCAGGGCACAGGGCAGGTCAGGGCGCAGAGCAGGGTGGTAAGTCTCAATGCTCGGAATCGTCCAGTAGTTCGGCGGCACCCGCTTGGCGGGGTCGTAGCTGTCCTCGACGCCCTCGGGGTATTGTGCAACGGCTCGCGTAACCCAGCGGAGCATGAACTCCTGCCCGGTCAGGGGACGGGTCTGCGGAGGCAGCAGGACCGGGAGCCCACCGTCCACGTCAGCCAACTCGGGCATGTTGTGGATGTTGACGGTCGCGAACTGGTCCGGCAGGTAACTCGCCTCACGGTTCGCCCTGCCCATCAACTCCAGGTTGAAGTCCTCGCGGGTCAAAGCCTTGGCCTGGATCATCTCCAGAGGCTGCGGAACGGGCTCAGGAAGCCTGCAACCCACTACAAACAGGGCGATTAGGACGATTGCTCTTTGCATAGAAACAGCCAGTGTCGGTAACGGCGCAGGCCCACCAGGGCGCACGCCTCGTCGATCATCTTGTAACCCGTAGTGATCGAGAACCCGCAACGCTGGGCGTGCTCCTCCATCGACCGGCGACGCAGCATGACCTCGATCTCGTCGGCGCTGATACCTTCGCTGCGCGCCTTCTCGTTGATGATGGCCTCGTTGTCGCGGTGCCAGACGCCCATGCTGTATTGAAGGCGCGCGATGGTGACGCCCATCGAGGCAGCGGCTTCGGTCAGGTTGCCCCCGTGAAGCTCGATCCGCTCTTCGCAGTGTCGCCTACGCAGGAGCGGGCCATCTTCACTGCCAACTAGCCTCGCCCAGTCACGCTTAGGCGTCATGGTTTTGAGCGCATGGCGAACCTTGCCGTCCGTCCACTCGGCCATCTTGCGGTAGATGGTGGCGCGACCGATCTCCAGCAGTTCCGCCGCGTAGGCGACCTTGCCGTTGCACGCCTCCACAGCCTTGAGGATGTGCCGCCGCTCGATGACGTGCAGCGGCTCGATGCCGAGCCGCATGTCCATTACTCAGCCTTCTTAGCCGCGATGCGAGCAACACGCTCTGCCATCGGGGCAGCCGGGCCACGCCACAGGCGAACACCAGCAACAGCAAGACCAACCTCCAACACCACGCGACCGACCTGGAGATACCAAGGCTCACCCGTGTTCGCCATCACAGCGTTACGCAGAGCTTCTGCCTGGATCGAGGTCAGACCGCCCTGGTCTTCGATCTGGTTGATCGTCTCGACGATGCTGTTGACTTGCTCGGGGGTGAAGATGCCGCAGCTAGTCAGCAGCAGGCAGACGAAAATGATGAAGGTGGTTCTCATGCTTTAAGGATCAAAGCGGTCACGGTAGGGATCAGGCCGCCCAGCAGACCAAAAATGCCGCACTTCACCTGAAGCGTGGCTACGTGTTTTTCTGTTTCGATGAGGCGTTCGTAAAGCCCTTGCAGGCCCTGTTCATGGTTGTTCCGAGAATGACGGATCTCGCTCGTCAGACGTTCAATTTCACGCATGACTAGCTTCCGATACTCGTCCCAGCCGTTGCCGCCGTCGCCCATTAGAATGTTTCCTCAATCCTGACACTGACCCGACAACGCGGGTTGGTTGCCGCATTAGCGCCGGACAGTTCTACGATGAACTGATCGCCTTCTGCAAAAGTAACGGTGCTCGACCACGTCCCCGTGGTCACAAACTCGTCGAACTCGGGCAGGAAGCCGTAGCTTGCGGATGCCGTAGCGGACACGGCCCCGACCGCGAGGTTGGCGACCGCGTAGCCGTCTTCGGCGCTTGCTGTGGCCTGCACGGCTTCGCTGACGATGGCGCTGCCCTGCGACGCGCCGATGCTCAGGCTGGTCTGGTAGTGACCAATCGTAGTGCCAGCCATGCTACGTCCCCGTTGGCAGCGTCATGCGTGCCGCAGCGATCAGTAACGCGCCGCCCGTGGCGGTAGCGTTGAGGGAGTAGTCGTCGTTCGCGGCGTCGGTGAACGGCGTGGTCGTGATGGTCACGTCATTGCTGCCCGCCGGGATGTGGTTGTAGCCGCCGCTCGTGTTGTTGAACAAGCAGTTGAAGTCAATGTCGCCGCTTTCGACGTGGATGTCGGCTTGCGGCATGTCGATGCCGTATCCGCCATTCCCGACGACCAAGCAGTTGACGATAGCGAACGTGTGCTCAGGGTCGTCGGTCGCGCTCGGCGTTCCGGTTAGCTGGATGCCGTGGCTTGCACAGTCTGCGATTGTGACGTTCTTGCAGAACCAGAAGCCTTTGCGCCCCTCGTTGCCGCCAACGTCGAACACGATGCCGCGCTCTGCCGACTCGCTGATGAGCGTGTTGGTGACGACGTTGTTCTCGCCGCCCAGGAACACCGCGCCTCCCGTCCCGTAGGTGCCTTTGCAGTCGATCCAACAGTTGTCGAAGATCGTGTGCTGCACAGAGTCGCCGCGAAACACGCGCGTGCCGCCGCCGCTGATGTAGCAGTTGAAGAACCGCACGCTCAGACCGGCTGCGACATCGAGCAAGTAGGTCGGCTGCGTTGACTGGTTGTTCACGATGTCGCAATCGACAAACGTGTGCGCTCCGTGCTGGCAGAACATGTAGTTGTTCGCGCCGTTGCCAGTGGACTCGTAGCGCAGGCCGATGTTCTTGACCTGTATGCGTTGCCGCGTGCGATACATGTAGGCCCACGATGCCGTCGTTCGGATGATGGGCTTCGACGTGGCGTCGGGGTGCGCCATGATCGTTAGCTCGGGGTCATCTACTGCACGCGAGGCTTCGTCGTCGTATGCGGGCTCGAACACGTTGCTGGCCGAGAACGTGCCGTTCAAACGGATCGTCCAGCCACGAAGGAAGTCGCGTGCGTCTCCGTGGGTGCCGTCGTGGAAGAAGCTGGCCCGCGTGCCGTTGATGTGCCACGCCTTACCCGTGAAGGTGTCGTCGAGGTCGGTGCTAATAGTCACCGACGTGCAGGCTCCTTTGCTCGGGCTGAACGCGGTGATCTGGAACAGGTGCCGGTCGCCCGAAAGGGTGTCGCAGTAGATGTAGTCGCTGCCGTCGTCAGCGCAGGCGGACAGATCCAGCGACTCAAGCTCTGACTCGCCAAACTCAAACGTGATCGTCGTGCCAGCGCCGGTTCCTGCCGCTGTGACTGACGTGTTCGTGCTGCTCGACACGCAGTCAGACGGGTTCGTGTCGCTGCCCGTGCTGCTGTTGTAGTCAACGACCGGATAGCCCGCGTGCGTCATGCTAGACCCCCACGCGCAGTTCGCAGTTCTGCATCGTCAACGTGCCGCCGTCTGCCGCTGTCACGCTGCCGTCGAAGTCAAAGATGGCCCACACCTTGTCAGTGCCGCCGTCTGTCATCACTAGCGCCGCGCCCGTTGCGGTGATGCTGCCGCCGGTCGCGGTCCACGACACGTCCGCCAGTTGCAGGTATTGCCGGTTGTTGGCGGCGTCG
>Ga0208794_1001253_pt1 | contig 11776 bp, 17 predicted proteins | sample 32_taG_FD_184106 | JGI IMG/M metagenome (GOLD analysis project Ga0208794, IMG submission 184106) | Marine viral communities from the Gulf of Mexico - 32_GoM_OMZ_CsCl metaG (SPAdes) (version 2) | ecosystem: Environmental > Aquatic > Marine > Oceanic | place: Atlantic Ocean: Gulf of Mexico...
CAGCGCGTTTTGGAAGCATTGATAATCTTGCATGGTATGACTATAGCAATGGAGGAAAAACAGACGGAGCGCGTGGTTCTGCGGCAAGTGATACTACAACATCAGATAACTACAACGAAAGTTGGGATAGCAAAACTGATGCAGAAAAAGCTGCTATCAGAGACCAAATTTTTGGTTTAACAGGGGATGGAAATAGTATTGAGTGGGGTGAAAATATTCTTGATCCAACTAGCGATGCAACTGTTAGTTTTCTTGAAAGCAAAGTTGGAGAATTATTTAGTGCAAAAGATTTAGAACAACAAGATAAATTTGGTGGATTAGCACAAGATGTTTTAAAAAAATCAGTTGATGAATTAAGGAAACAACAAGAAAACGAAAGGCAAATGGATATCTTTCGTGGCTTGCCAGGCTTCAGTGAAATTTATGATTCAAATAAAACTTTAGTTAATTCACTGCTAGGAGATAGTGGTATTGGTGGTTACTTAGGAATGCTTGGAGTTAATACTAGAGATGTTGCTAAAAATTTAGAAGATCAAATTGAAGGTATTACAGGGATTAGTAATAACAATGCACAATTTAACTGGAATAAATGGATGGAAGAAGAGATTAAACCATACTATGAAAACCTTGATGAAGTAGAAGGTATGCGTGTAGATGAAGATGGAAATAGAGTTACTTATGATTTAACAGAAGAAGAAGGTAAACAGTTTATTACAAAGTTTATTGATGAATATATTACACCTCGTTTTAATATGTCCAAGTCAATGTCTGAGTTTGTTAGTTACTTAGACACACTTGACGAAGATGAACAGAACATCTTCCAGACACAAACTGCAATGAATAAATTAAAACAAACAGCAGAGCTTAGTGCAAAACAAAAATTCAATGAATTAGTTAATAGCTCTGACATTTCAGTCTTTAATGCTGATTATTACTTTGATCCAACAACTGTTTTATCGGGAGCAAGTGCAGAAGAGTTAGAAAGTAATTACATGAATGTCGCTGACACAATGAAAAAATATGAAAAACAAAGAGATACTGTTAATCGAGACTGGGCCACTGCAAAATCAAATCCAGGTAGTAAAGCAGGTTTAACCGGGACCGCTGCTGCTTATAGTTGGGAGCAATGGGCTTATTTTTATGGTGTTGATATTAATGATAAAAATCAATTTGCAAAACTACACTTCCAAGTAACGGGTGCGCAAAACGGTTTTGATCCAGCTAAAGATATTGTTGGTTTTGATACTGTCAATAATTACTTTAAAGATGTTCTTCTTCCTTTAGTAGAGGATGAAAAAATTAGTTTAGATGATGCTGCATTCATGGAGTTTGTTACCCCAGAAGAGTTTGCTACAGCACTGCTCGAAGGTATTGATCCAATGGAAAACGAAGAAGAATGGAAAAAAGTTTTAGAGCAATTTGGCATTGAAGATATGGATGCAAGTTTAGAAGAAGTTAAAGAATATATTAAAGAAGCCTTTGAAACAGGCGAAGCTCAAGCAATTCGTGAAGGTATTAAATATTTAAATGAACGCAAAGAAGAGGTAGATCAAGATACACTTGGCGTTGATTATATTGAACGTGATCCAAAAGAAATCTTAGGCGAAGAAGGAGACATTGAGGTAGGCTCCGAGGCTTGGAAAGATTTAATGAAGAGCTATAACTTATCTGGAGACTTAAGTTATGCAGAAGCAACAAATGCTTTATTAGATAGAGAAAACGTAGAACTAGAAAGTACAAACCCTTTATACGAAATTTTTAAAGGCAATGGCTACGCTGGAACAGTTGATGATTTTTATAATGACTTTTTCCCTGACGCAAGTCCTGAAGATTTAGCAGATTTAAATTTTGTTGGAAAAGCCCTTCAAGGAGGCATGTCACTAACAGATATTAGTAGTGATCCTTTTACAGCAATGAGTCAATTTGAGAGCTTTCTAGGTGGCACTGAAGGTGATTTGTATGGAACAGAATCTGACAACGACTTTGAATCAGAATCAAATTACTTTGATTTATTTCCTGATGAAGAGGATTATGCATCTAGTACTGGTCGTGGGATAATAGATTCATGGACAGGCGGTTTGTTTGGGTAAATGTCTAAACATAAAAAAGCAGCTTCTGCGGCAAAACTGCACAAAGACAAAATGGCTTGTAATAAGCCACGTAAAACACCAGGGCATAAAACTAAATCCCACGTCGTAAAAGCTTGCGAAGGCAACAAAGAAAAGATTGTTCGATTCGGTCAACAAGGGGTAAAGGGCGCTGGGAAAAACCCCCGTTCAGCCAAAGACAAAGCACGTAAGAAGTCATATTATGCACGACATAATGCACAAGATAGCAAACCAAGTAAAATGAGTGCTAGGTACTGGTCGCACAAAACGAAGTGGTAAACGTAGAAATTGATATGAGCCTTGAAGACTGCCGTACTTTGTATACGGCTGTTTGTGATGCTATTAGATGGTGGCCTGGATCTCCAGCAAGACCACCAGAAGAACAAGAAAAACTACAACAAATGAAGTTGTTTTTGTTTAGTATTATATGTGAAGCCTCTCTAGATTTGTGACAGTATCTACGCCACTTTTTGAACTGATTTTTGATCGTAAACAGTTCAAAGAGCAACGCCTTGCAAAGCTCCAAAGAAACTACAAACGAGCAGAAAGTAAAATTGAAAACTTACTTGAGAAACCTTGGTCCGTAGAACGTCAAGAGAAAATCTCTTTTATTAAGGGTATTAATTTTGCACGTTCCTATCGTTTAGAAGCAGTCAAAGAAAGCATTGACTGGCTTGATGGACTGCTGCCTAAAGACAAATTCTCTTTATCCGCAGACATTACTAAAGATGAAGTAACAGGCGAAGCCAGCTTCGTTAGGGTCAAGTATGAAATTACTGACTCTCCCTACGACGATACATTTGTAGGTGGCCAGCCTTTGGCGTTTAGTACCAGAGGCAAAAGCCCATTTCGTAGATCAACTTCTACTTATTCTTTCAAGGAAACTGCTGTTATTGATGGCGTAACTACTGGTCAATTTGGGAGCAGCAGCATGGCAAGACAATATAACAACTATGACGAGTTTAGTGTATTGATGTGGGATAAACCTCCTGTAAAAGATTCAGGAGCAGAAGTTGTATGTGAAGAAGTTTTTGTTTAAACTTAAGGCTGAATCTTAAATAAGATGAGCAAGATGGCAAAAGGCGGCAGCTATGTTGTCGCTACTCCTAAAAAGACCAGGCAAGGAAATGGTAAACATTCCAAGCCAAGTCATGGTCGTAAATTATCCCGAGGCCAAGGAAAATAATGTAAACTAATTGCATTAGGGGCAGTTATGTATCAGTACTCATCAGCTTTACTTGAAAGCTTATTGATCATTAAAACCTTTGAAGGCTTTAGTGAAAAAGCTTACGCTGATCCTGATACAAATACTGCTCCTTATACCATTGGCTACGGGACTCAATTCTATCCAGATGGTAGCCCAGTTAAAAAAGGGCATTGCGTCACAAAAATAAAAGCTTTGGAATATCTAAAGCATGAAGTTGAATTGATTGCTAAGCAGCTAGAAGAATTAAACCTTGGCTTAGACGAAAGCCAAACGGCAGCTTTAATTTCATTTGCCCATTCTGTTGGCTGGGATACCTTCCTTTATTCCAACATCATTGACTCTTTAGAAGAAGAGGATTATAGCGAAACTGTACAGGATATTAGCTGTTGGATTTTTGATAACGATCATAAGGTTGTTGGTGGTTTAATTGACCGTCGCCGGCATGAAGTCAAGCTTTTTCTACGGGAACAAGACGAGTTACATGCATCTTCTAAGGACATTTTGCTAAAAGCTTTTAGGGAATATAGCGGATCCCGTGGCCAAGTAGATGCAATCAGGCAATTACAAGAAGCAATTAACCCTTATGCCCTCTCGGTTTTTGCAAATGAGTATAATAACCACACTAAATTAGTTGAGTTTTCCGACAAAGAGTTGCAGACAATCTACCAAGACTGGAAGTAGAATATCGATAGCAATAAGATCCGGCATGGAAGATAGCAGCCTTAAGCAATATGAGATGCCTTTACATCTACAGCTAGCAATGCGTAAAGCAGAGCTTGCAACAGAAGAGATGACATGGGACCAAATGCGTGTTGCACTGCTGAATTTATATAGCAAAAGGCTAATGGAACTTCAAGCGGTTAAAGACATCCTGGTAGCAGAAGGGGTTGATGTTGAATTCAACATTCCATCTGATATTGAATTGCAAGAATTAGCCATTGCCAGATTCATGATGGAAGTAGATCCAGACGAATTAGAAGAAGATGAAGAACCACCTGCATTATTCGGTTAGAATTCAGTGATAGCAGAGAGTTTTATGCTGTCACATAATTACCGCTTACGCCTTCAATTTATTTGTGATCGAATCTCAAAATCAGAAGAAGTAAAACTAGAAGATATGATTTGGGCTGAGAAGTTAGCAAAAGCTAACAAATCAGCTCTTTCAATGATGAATCAAGCTCGCCGTAAAGCCCATAATCCTGATATGGCAGAAGGCGGTTTAGATGATTTTATGAATACCCTGGACCTTGGGGATCCAGATCCAGCTAATCATAGGACCACATTTAGTGGCCCTGATGATATTGCGCAGTGGTTTAGCCAAGAAAAAACTGACGATTGGCGTCAACGAGACTAATCGCCATAATGCAAAAGGTTTTGATATAATGCATTGAAGTGTATTGTCTTAATGAAGCGCTTAAATCCAAGCACAAACAAACCATTTAAGCAAGGAGATAAAAGAGAAGACGGGTTTCGTTTTTCTTGTTATTTACTAAACAAAAAAGATGAAAAAGGCTATTTCTTGGAGCGCTGGTATTCAGAAGAAGTTTTTCAAAACTATAAAATTAAAGCGCGAAAATTAAACACAAGAAACAATAAAACTAAGCGCAAGGAACGAAAAAAATATATTGATAAATTAAAAGTATCTATTGGTTGTGTCGATTGTGGTTATAACAAACATCCAGAAGCTTTACAATTTGATCATTTACCAGGCTTGTCTAAAAGTTTTGAAATTTCCAAAAGTCCTTTAAAACCAATTAATGAAGTTTTGGAAGAAATAAAAAAATGCGAAGTTGTGTGTGCATGCTGCCATGCAATACGCACACACAAACGAAGAGAGGATTAATCTGCAACCTCAATCAAGCGCTCTAAATACCATTTGCATTTTTTTAAATCTTGTACTCCTCCTTTATTTTTCCATCTCCAAAGATACTTGGCGCAGTTTCCCCTTAGAAAACCTTCGTATTCTTCATGTGTCAGTTGTGCCTCAATGGATTCAATACACTCAATACTTCCTGTGTCAGTGTAATGCGAAGGATGGTTTACATTATCAATTAAAACAGGACGTTCTTTTAAATCGTCACCGCTAGTATCTGTAGCCCAAGGGACTGGGCAAATACCCCCTGGGCAATCCATTACTTCAGTCTCTTCTACGACCGGTTGAAACCAGCCACCATCCGGCGTTGGTTTTGCTTCGCTAGTTCCATTTCCTCCGGCGACAGTTGACCCATGTCCACTACTAATTGCCTCGGTTGTGGTTGCGCTCCGTGCACAATCCCCTCCTCCGCACTTGGAATCATTCCTGTTACTCCGCATCTTGGTTGCGCTCTTGGATCTACTGCTAAGTTAACACGATCTGACATATTTTCTTGCGTTACTGCTAAACCAGTATTGTATTGATCGTACATAGGTACATCATTAGTGGCATTAGCCAAGGGCTGACCAAACGTATCTAATGTAGTCATACGTTGTTTTAGGGTATCGTTATTACCCATAAACTCATTTAAAAAGCCCATTGTTAATTCACAGTTTACCTTAATTATAATTGACACATGGCTTACTCACCCACCTACGATAGGTCGAAGGATTCTGCAAGTTCTGCTGGTTACGTTAGCGACGTGAAACCGGAGGCTGGTTATTCTCTTGACCTGAGGAATTTAGATCCTGAAGAACGACGGACTGCAAAGATTGGAGATGCTGCGGGTGAAGCTCAGCAGAATCGTGTTGAAAAGTCTTTGAGAGCAGCTCGTAGTGCTGCGAAATTCCAGAAAAAACGTTCTTACGATCAGCCATATACAGATAGATCAGGACAATTGTCGGGGATTGTTGAAGGTGATGACTTCCCCTATGCTGGCGCAACTAACTATGCAGATAAGCCAGAGAAAAAGTTTGGAACCTTTAGAGGGTTTTAAACTTTACTCAACACTACTTCAGGCGGTTGTTTTTGATACTTTCCTTTCCGCTCCTGGTAACTGGTAACACAAGGCTCACCACGATAAAACAACAATTGGCAAATGCCTTCATCAGCATAGATTTTGTTGAATAACGGTGTACAGTTACTAATTTCTAAAGTTAAATACCCTTCCCATCCAGCCTCTGCTGGAGTGATATTTGCCATAATTCCGGCACGAGCGTACGTGCTCTTACCAACCGCAACGACCGTAACGTCCCTTGGTAGTTTGATGTATTCCATGGCGACACCAAGACAGTACCCAAAAGGAGGCAAAATAAAATACCTGCCGCGTTCATCTTCATGTAATTCAGTTTCTTTTAAAATTTCAGGATCAAAGTTTTTAGCGTCACACATTCCGTGCTGGACACCGCCGAAGAGAAGACACTGACTAGGTGACAGACGAATGTCATAACCATAGGAACTAAGTCCATAAGACAATAGTTTAATGCCATCACGCTCATTAACAAGACGATCAGAAAAAGGAACAATCATGCCTTCACCGGCAAGATCTTTGATCTCTTGATCAGAAAGAACGCTCATATCCTTTATGCAGTTGTATTACTCTACAGGATTATTCTGCCCTTGTCTTCGTAAGTTTCGATAAAACATTGGGTTGATTCTTCAATGTCTCGTTTTGGCTGCAAATAAACAACCATTGATGCAGCAGTAGAACAATGCGTTAGCTTGTCCTCTAAAAAGTAATGGCGAATTAAAGAAGGACGTGTCTTTAAAATACAGACTGGATGATCAAAAATATCCTGGCAGTACATAGCCATATCCAGGTAATTTGTAAAGTAAATGCCTGACTCAATTTCACCAGACAACCATTTACGTTTAATCGCTTTCCACCAGATCGCTTGGCCTGATGTCAGTGTTGGCGACAAACCGCGAGTTGTTTTCCAACGATGGGACTTCTTATGCCAAAAATAAGATTGGGGCGGAGGAAACAAGTAGACATTCCCATGCCACTCCATTTCATTTAAACCATCGTCTTTGATGGTGTAAATTTCTTTTGCCCCAACGTACTCATTTGCAGTATTGGATGACGCAGGATCTAAGTCAATACCTCCCAATACATACTGGGCAGAATCGACTAGATCCCTATTCGTAATCCACTCAAAGTCTTCGACACGTTTGTTGCCACGTCTTAGACTCATCAGCTATCTGTTACCTTGTTGTAATCTACTTCAAAATAACGGGTGCCACGTTGATCCCAAATCATATAGCCAGCTTTTTCATCAGGATCAATTTTTTGGGCAGCTAGAATAATTGTCTCTAAGTGATCAGCAAACTCTTTAGAGTCAGAGTCTTCTTTTGCTTGGTTTAACTGCGCCAAAGTAAGCCAGAACATTCCTTTATCCTCTGCTCCTGGCTGCAGAACCATTACCCCTGGTCCTAGTTGCTGCCAAAATTTATGGAAGAACTCACCCATATCACCAAGAACCATCTTAACGACAGAGTCTAAGTATTCAGGTTTTCCTTCATCACCCAGGATTCCCTGGAGCATCTCCTCTCTTTGCATCTTTAAGTAGCCCTTGTTTTTTTAACACCGTTAACATCTTAGGCATTGGCTGGTAAATAACCACCATTTTGCCTAAGATTCCACGTTTCTTGATTAGCTTACCATTTTCATCTTTCATTTTGATGAACTCCTGAGATCGAATTAGATACTCAGCAACACATCGCAGCCTTCGCTTTAAAGGTAGATCTGCATTAGGGAAGCGAGAGCAAATTGTTTCTGGCTCCATGTCTTTAAAAGCAAGGCGTAAGCGGTTAGCAAGAGTTGTATGGCTATTAGGATCTTCTAGTTCAAACTCTTTAATGGATTGAATGTACCGTTTCATGATGCGTTCATCAAACGAACCATTAGGTGGTACAAACATATCAACTTGTTTAGCTAAAGATTTGGGTAAAAGGTCATGATAGTTATCGAAAGTAAGGGCATCTATATCGATACCATCGAAACGATGGGGCATTAGTCGTCAACATTAGGAACAGAAGGGTCTGGGATATTGTCAAGATGTGGCCTAGTGTTTTTGCTATAAAGCTTTGAACCTCTATCAAAGCTACGTAATGTGATTTCTTCCCCTTTAGCAAACGATAAAATCAAATGATTCCAAGGAATCCGTATGATATTTTTGCGTGGGCCTACAGGGATTGTAATGTAATGAACGCCTTGTGTCCAACCATAACCAGTTTCTTTTTTACCTTGAAGAATCCAATTGCGAATAGTCTGATCACTTACAGATAAACGCCTAGCGCATTCCTCTGTAGAGATGTATTCATCGGCATAAATTTCTGGCGATACTTGATCTGTATCTCCGTCTCTATAACGGCTATGCCACATAGAAGCCAGAATGTTACGGATACCTTTTAATTCAGCAGCAATGTCTGACATTTCATTCGCCATAGTTAACTAAAACTGCTACAGTTTCTATACATTAACGGTTTAATAATGGAAGAGCAAGTAACTGCTAGTAAACAGCCAGGTGCTTATTACGTGGATCCAGCTGGCCCACGTTTTGAAAATCCTGCTGAATTTTCAGCGGCTACTGAAGGGCAAGAAATTCCACAACCGCCGCAAGCACCTCCGATGCCGAATTTTGAATTAATGCGGCAGATGGCAATGAAACAAGCCATTGATCAAATTCAATCGCAACGTGCTGCTCAACCTCCTGCTCCTCAACCTCCAGCTCCTCAACCAGCACCTCCAGCTCCTCAAGCTCAGGTCGCCCCTCCTGCACCTCAACCGCAATATATTCCACAGCCTGTTCCTAGTGAACAAGTTCGTGTTGTACGTCGCAATTTAACTCGTCCTGAATTGTTGGCTGTTTTTGTAGTCGCTTGTATTGCTGTGACTGGCACTCAAGCATTGTGGAACTTTACAACCAACCTCTTGCCTAGGATTGAGATTCGTGCTAAGTGAGCTGTCCTATAATTAAAGCTAGGACTTGGCTTTAGCAGGGTGGCGAATAGAAGAATTACACAATTCCCGTTTATTCAAGCGGCAGATATTGTAAATGACGACGTTATTACGCTCGTTCATGTCTTTGAAATTGACCCTGCTCTTAGAAATAAAAAGATTACCTTTAGTGGTTTACGTCAGTATTTAGATCAGTATTACATTAATACAAACGAAATTGATCCTTTTAACGTTGGAAACGTTGTTGTTTCTGGCTATGCAATGGTTAGTGGAGAGCTAACTGTTGGTAATAATGCAACGTTTAGTGGTAATTCATATTTTTACGACGAAGCATTTTTCTATGACAATGTAATTATGAGCCAAGACCTAACGGTCACTGGCACAATTACAACACATCAGGTCAATGCCAGTAATTTTAATGGAGAATATTTAGAAGTAATTTCTGGCAACTTTACAATTGCTACCGGCACTGTTCTTGATTTTGTTAGTGGTTACTTTGACTATGCTTCAGGTACTACAATCACCGGAGACAACGTTGGCATACAAAGCGGAACTGTTGTTGACTTAACTGTTACCCGTGGAATCGATGCAGTTAGTGGTTGGTTTGATTATTTAGAAATTCAAAACGCTGTAATTTCAGGAGATGTTGTTATTAGCGGAGCAGTTTCTATTAGCGGAGACGTAAACCTTAACGATATCAATGCCAGTGGTACGATCTCAGGTAACACTATTACAGGAGATATTGGACAGTTTGATAGCTTAACTGTTCAAAGCGGAACTTATCAAGAATTATCAGGTAGTTTCATAAGCGGCAACATAATTAATTTTACTAATGCAACTGGTCAGCTATTAACTTTACAAAGCGGCGACTTTAATGCAGTAGGAATCGATGTACTTAATGTTGTTACTACAACAGGAATTTCAGGAACATTTGATCATATCTTTTCAAGTAATTTAGATGTCACAGGCGTTATATCTGGCACCACAATTACAGGTGATCATATTGATTGGACGACAGCCACTGGTCAAGAGTTAATACTTAGTACTGGTGATATTACTGATCTTACTGTTACAGGGATTTATGCAGAAACAGTTACTGGAATTTTAATTCAAGCAGGTGATTTATTTGTTAGTGGCAATACTACTGTTACAGGAAACATTAATGTTACAGGAGACTTAGTTGCCGACCAACTTACCGTTGATCATATTGCAGCAAACTCAGGCAATTTTCAATTAATTTCAGGCAGCACAATCACGGGAGACTTAGGTCGCTATAACCAGATTGACGTTAATATTTTAAACGCATCAGGTCTGCAGTTCTCCGGCGACCAAGTTATTAGTGGTGATTTAACTGTTATTGCAAATTTAATTGTTAGTGGCCAAGGATTTTTTGGCGACAACATTAGTGTTTCAGGAATTATTTCAGGTGAAACAATTACAGGACAAACAGGACGTTTTGATACTTTTGTAAGATCACCTCTTGTTTCTGGAGATATTGGTCGTTTTGAAACTTTATTCGTTGAAACTAACGCTACAGTTACAGGCAATCTTGATGTCGATGGCAACGTTAACATTGGTGGCAATACAGAAATTAGTGGAACATTAGAAGTTACTGGAAGCAGTACACTTACAGACACAACAGTAAGCGGTAATTTTGTTCTTAATTCAGGTGATTTTACCGGAGATGGATCTGTTGTTATTTCTGGTATTGATTATCTTGTTGTTAATAGTGGATATGTAGAAAATGATTTATTTGTCGAAGGCGATTTAACCGTTAGTGGTAGCGCATTCTTTGATGAACTAACCATTGAAAGTGGTTTAGTTGTTAGCGGAGATTTACTTATCTCTGGAGATTTAACTGTTGACGATGACATGGTGGTGTCAGGAAACGTCACTGCAGTTACTGGTATTTACACTACTGTTACAGGAACCACAGCTGAATTTACAAGTGGTACTTTTGAATATTTAAATACAACTAGTGGTTATTTCAATTTAGTTAGTGGTATTACAATCACAGGAACAAATATTAATGGCAGCAACGGCGAATTTCTTGCGCTAAGTGGAAACACAATTACAGGAGATACCCTTCAAAGTACCACTAGTACTTTTACAAATTTATTTGTTACCAATCAAATTAGTGGTGGAGGTGATCTTACTGTTGATGGCACCGCTTTTATTAGCGGAGTAGTTAATGTTGGAAATCAGCTTCGTACAGCTGGCAGAATAACTGCTACTGGAGGAATTGATTGCAGAGGTCAGCTACGAGTTTTAGATGACTCACAAGCTAAATTTGGCTGGGGAAGTGTAAATTTCCCAAGTATTACTTTTACAGGAGACGGTAATACTGGTTTTTATAATGATCAAGGCGAACGAATTAGTACAGCCTGCAATGGAGGGCGTGCAATGACAATTGAATCTGGAACAGGAGATAGCGAAGGGCGTTTTGTGTTAACAATTTGGGGTGCTTAAAGTAGAATACACTTATATGTGTTAAGCGTTAGAAAGAACCATGGCTCAGTACGGTGAAGTCCGCGTTGACTATATTACTTATACGACAGGCGTTGCTCCCGCTGAAGCAAATGTTACTA
>Ga0208794_1001255_pt1 | contig 11753 bp, 8 predicted proteins | sample 32_taG_FD_184106 | JGI IMG/M metagenome (GOLD analysis project Ga0208794, IMG submission 184106) | Marine viral communities from the Gulf of Mexico - 32_GoM_OMZ_CsCl metaG (SPAdes) (version 2) | ecosystem: Environmental > Aquatic > Marine > Oceanic | place: Atlantic Ocean: Gulf of Mexico...
CGTTCTCAATGTTTTTGCCATTTCCTTCATAGGCTTAATCACTTCCAAATCCTTCGAAACGGGTTCCTTCACGGCATTGTAACGATCGTCAAACTTCTCTTTCCCCACATTTGGTTCCAATTTCATGACCATTCCGAGTCGTTTGTCAATTTGCTCCATTAAACTCTCAGCACTGGAATAATCCACAATGTCTTTGGCATATTCAGCCTCTAATAACTCGAGATTTTTAACCGCTTCTGCACGATGAGATCGCGCACTTGGATCATCCGTAATTCGAGTAAACAATCCACTTGGATCTGCTTTTGGAACAACTGAACTACCACCGTCATTGGAGTTTGATTTATCACTTCCAACTCCTACTTTCGGAGCCTCAACATTAATTTTTGGTTTTTTAATGGTGATTTGTCCCTGCGCACCAAATGCTGCAAACATGAATATGACTATTGCGGTTGTTGATTTCATTTTGAATCTATTGTTAATTGTTTCTATTAAAATTTAAACTACTACACAACAAGTAGTTAAACTCAAAATTAAATAGATCTCTTGTTCAGAAAAGTGCCGATCATTTTTAGTTAGCGCCCAATAAATATTCGCGTTGAAGGAATCAATATGCGTTTTGTATAAAGTTGAAATTAAGCTGATTTTCTTGTGAACTAAGCAAAAGCTTCTCCATAGAATTATTCAATGCTCCCGTCTCCCATACCAACCAAAATCTCATTGTTATTAGAAGTGTAGAAACATGCTGTGTTCACACATCCCAATTCATCTTTTTGGGTGAAATTGGACATTCTATCCTTATCATTCAGCCATTGATCCAGATCGCGACATCAAAACCAAAGGGCATCAATTTCAGCTACTGCAATTGCAAAAACATGGTCCAACGTCAAATTAGCATCAATCCTGCAAATAAGGCTTCGCTTTTTCCTTGAAATACGATTTGAAATCATTCAATTCAAGATTACTCGCTGTCCAATACAACACTTTATACAATTCGTATCGGTGTAAATTCGTGGGTTCATATTGGGTAGCTTTGACATCTTTCATCAATTCTTTTACTTTCCCGTCTGGATCTTGATAGTCGTTGAAGTAATTTAAATCAAAATAATACTGAGCCAAAAGCATTTGTTGAATGAACGGTGACCAATTCCCCATTTGATTCAAATAATCTTCGTACTCTTGAACTGTTGCTCCCCATTTCGGCGAAACAAATGCCATATAACTTTTGTGTAATTCAGCATCATCCGGAGCAGATTTAACGACATCGTTGAACAATTGACGCCCATGTTCTCTATCACAATCGATGGCTTTGTAAATGGTTAGCAAACAAGAAACTGCATTCGCTTTATACGGGTTGTTTGGTTGAACAGTACTCAATGCTTCTTCAGCCTGTTTTAAGTGACGTTTAAAAGAAGCTATTTTCTCGTTTGACACGTTGTCAATCGTTCCACTACCTCTAATTTCCCATGCTTTATGAATAAGCTGATAACCTTTGATGACCTTTGGCAAATCGTTTTGTGGGGATTGATTGATCCATTCATCGCTAGTTTTCATATCACCATATTGCCCTAAACTTGCAAAGGTAAACGAGCGCTGACTGGCATTCATTTGGTTCAAAACCGTTTCTATGTTTTTAAAATCTTTTTGATCAAAATATTCAACTACTTTAATAATTTTTGGATCGTCTAAATGCGACTGACTGGTAAACTTGTATCTTCCTCTGCGATTTAATAGATTGTCGATTGGACTGAAAATTCCAAATTTATCCAACAAGTAAAGAATTCCAAATCCGATTAAGATCCATGCAACTACAGGGTACTGATTGTAAAGATTCATCATAAGAGTATCACTTTTGTGTTTTAAGTTTTAGTTCGCTAATAAATCCCGTCTAATGAATCAATTGTTGGCAACAACCGGTAATGAATTGACGATTTCAAGAAACGCTTTTTTTTGTGAACTTACTAAAAATATATTTTTTATTTGTTCGGTGACTATCTCGAGTATGTTTTTATGCGCCTTTTGACTATTTCCAAAGTATGCATTCAACATTTTATTGGGAATGATATAATCCATTTTCACTGTGTTTTTATAGGTGAAATAGGCTTTGGCACCGTGCATTCCACTTTTCTTAATGAATACGCATTGTTCCATTTGACCATCCGCATCGGTGCGCACTTCCCAATGATCGTATTCCTTACTCACGTCAAAAGAGGTGTTGGTTTTAAAATAATTGACCAGCTGATCCAAGGTCGTATACTCCTCCTTTAATTGTATTGAAATTTCCATTTGATTATCTCTAGATACCCGATTATTAACTGATCATCGACTTAAATTTCATTATGTTCAATTTAAAAGACACTCATATTTCGATTAATAATCCATCTCAATCAACTCACCAACTAAATCGTAGGAAAAAGCAAACGTTGTCCCTCCCGTTTCTGGCTGAAGATTAATGATGAATTCCGCTTCTGCTCCTTCTGCCACTTCTGGATACTTGATTGCAGCAAGGGCTAGTTTCGACTTTTCAATTCCTTTTTCTTTGGCCAAGTGAGATTTTGCATCCTCGATTAGTTTCTCCAATTTCTCAATTGTGATATAACCTTTCAATTGATACATGAAATCTTCTCCTTTATATCCATCTGGAATTTCAAGTGTAACGTCTGAAGTTTGTGTCCAAATACCATTTGAACACGTCCACTCAGCCATCTTTTTAGATTCTGGATCATTGGTCACCATTACATTGATGATGTATCCAATGGCCTCGTTGTAGCTTACACTCAATTCTGTGAAAAAAGCATCTGCTCCGAACTTGTCCTCAATGTTTTCTTTTACTGAACTAAAGTCTTGGTCAGAACCTGATCCGCCTCCTGACCCGCAAGAAACTAGTGTAAAAATTGATACGGCTACTAAAAGTAAATTACGAACTGACATTATAAAAAAATTACTAATTAATACTTGATTGAATTCTTTAAACTTTTTCTGAATAGGGCTAGATTAAGTTAGATTAGATTAGGTTAGGTTAGGTTAGGTTAGGTTAGGTTAGGTTAGGAATATTCTATTGAATCACTAATTGTTTTATCGCAATTCCATTTTCCGTTTGAATGTGTAAAAAATAGACTCCACTTGTAAATGACTCCACCTGAATCAATTCATTCTCATTGATTCTACCTTTCATTACCTCTCGACCTGAAAAATCGAAGATGTGGTATGGCTGACTTTCTGTTATACCTACTACTTGGAATGATGTAGAAGTTGGGTTTGGAAACAATTGAATTTTCTCACTTGGATCATTCAAATTCAAGGATGCAAAAGATCCTGTAACTTTCCACATTTCCGAGCCATGTACAGGATGATCGTACGCTGTAAAATACAACTCGTTATTGTAAATTGTATAGAATACAGGGAAAGCATCTGACATATCGGAATTGATAATCATTTGCGTTGTACTCGTACCATCGTATTTCCACAATTGATATCCATTGACTCCATCATCTGCTGTAAAATACAAGTGAATACCGAGAACCGTTAAAAAAGAATAATCTTCCAGCGAACTTTGAGATGGCATTCCGCTTCCAGCGCTATTGATATCTTCTACCATGGATGTAGTTGTCCCATCGTATTTCCATAGCTCTCTTCCGTTCATACCATCGTCAGCTACAAAATAAAGAGCCGTACCAAAAGTGGTCAATTCAATTGGCTCTGAACTTCCACTTGGGTTGATATCTTGCACCATTGTTGCTGATGTTCCATCGTATTTCCACAATTCAAATCCATTCGTTTCATCCTGAGCTTGGAAAAACAACTCGTTGTTGTACACTTCAAAATAATCAGGGAAACTCCCGCCCGTTGGATTAATATCTTGTACCAACGAAACTGTGCTGCCGTCAAATTTCATTAATTCATGTCCATTCGTACCATCGTTTCCACCAAAATAGAGTATACCATTGAATTCAAAAAGGCTATAAATAAAAGAACCTGCTGGTCCAGGATTAATATCGATTACACTTAGATTCGTTCCATCGTATTTGAATAATTCGAAACCAGTTGTTCCGTTGTCCGCAACGAAATACAAGTCACCATTATATACATGCAGATTATAAGGGTTAGCTGCAGAAGACCCCGGATAAATATCAATCATCGTTAAGTTGGTGCCGTCGTATTTCCACAATTCATCTCCATTTACACCATCTGATGCTCTAAAGTAAATTGTGTTGCCAATTGCCACAATTTTCTGTTCAAAATCATTCCCTGCAATTCCAGGACTAATGTCTTGAACCAACGTTGCAGTCGTTCCATCGTACTTCCACAATTCTCTACCCGTTGTACCATCATGTGCCGTAAAATACAATACCCCTCCAGCAACAACAAAATTCTCAGGATACGAATTTCCACCTGGACGAATATCTTGAACTAACGAAGTCGAAGTTCCATCATATTTCCACAATTCGCTGCCATTGACGCCGTCGTCTGCACGAAAATACAGATCTCCATTGTATTCAATTTTCTCAGTAGGTTCCGAACCTCCCAGTCCCGGATTTATATCGGCAACCAATGTTTGAGAAAAGGCGCTTGTATAAGCAAGCAACCAAACTGACGTTAAAAGTAATGTAGTTTTCATATTATTGAATGATTAATCGTTGTTTAAAAGTTTTATTATCGTTTGTTTCTCCCACCAGCATGTAATGACCTGGATTGACATCCAAAGAGAACTCTATTGCAGTTGATGCCGCGTATTTTTTAGAAGTTATTATTCTTCCCAAGTTGTCTAATACTTTTACAATCATCTCTTCTGAACTCCCTTCCATTTTTAAAGTAAATTTCCCGTTCGAAGGGTTTGGAAAAATCGATACATCATATTCATTGGGCGAAAGAACATCCAATCCAACTACCGTAACGTTTTGACAAAGTGAAGTATCTTGACAGCCATCTACTCCAGTAACAATCACTGCATACGAACCAGTTGTTGATGCCATAAATGTTTGATTGGTTTCACCTGAAATTTGTCCATTGCCATTTGCACAATCTATCCATTGATAATTGATTCCAGCCACAGTTTCGTTTGAGGATAAAGTATTCCCATTTGTTGAAATTGTAAGATCCAATGGTTGCAATACAGTTAAATCTAAATGAACGGTGCTGTCGCAACCTCCAGCTGCTCCACCAACATAGGTATAAGTCGCAGTGTTATTATTAGTTGTATAATTGTTTCCATCAATCCAGGTATAAGGACCACAGCTCGAAACAACATCAGTTGATTGTGAAGGCTGTGAAAATAAACCAGGCACCCAATCTGTTGCTGGATCCATATTATTCAATGTCAAATGATTGCCATTTCCTGATAAATCTGTTACCATAGTACTTCCAATACCATCTTCAAAACGATAATACGCTATCAATCCAGATTCATTTCCAACTAAATTAAATGGTGCATATGTGTTGATTTCACTTGTTGTTCTTGCAACATTCCAAATGCGAACATCTTCAAAAATGACATTGGCAAACTGTTGTCCTAAATCAAAACGCGCCCCTAAAACCAATCCTGTATTGTATGTATTGTTTCCTTGAATGAGCGTTCCAGTTGACGCTTGTGTGAATACCGGAATTCCGCCAATATAAAGTGTTTGGTTTGTTCCGTCATAAACATATGCAACGTGGTGCCAATTATTGGTTGTTGGCATAGTTCCCGCACCTGAATTGATACTTCCTGGAATCAAACCAGACGCACCACCATTAAAACTTCCATCGGCTTGCCAACTTCCTAATGTCACGCGTGAACCTCTATTCCAATTCACATAAATCTCATTGGGCAGAAAGTCAGGTGAATTGATCCACATTTCTATGGTAAAACTGGAGAAATCGTATTCGGTAAAAGGAGCATGTAAGTAATCATTCACTCCATCCAATTCAATTGCAGTAATGCATTGACTGTAACTTGAGTTTAGACTAAACATTGAAATCCCTGAAAGTAGTAGTGTCGTAATTTTTTTAACTATCATAAAGGTATTGTTTATATCATGAAGAATTATTTTCACTATGAAAGTAGGTGGAACTAACCGCTTTTAAAACAGGCGCTTCATTTCCGTCACCTTTTAATAAATATCCGTACGGAGTTAAAAAATATCCGAAAGTAGAAATTAGTTGATTCTGTGAAATCTGATCAACTGAAATACACTAGAGTGCAGAATAATTAATTCCCTTTAAAGCGATTAAATGATAAAAAGGAACTGATGAATGATTCTTTCTTGCGAAATGAAACTGGAATTTTTGTTGCATTTTTAAGGACAATCTCCCCAGACTTATCGTATTTATCAACAAACTTAAGGTTCACCATAAAAGATTGATGCGGTCGTAAAAAATTGTTTTCTAGTAGAGTTGATTCAAACTCTTTCAAGGTTTTGGACACCAAGAATTTTCTATTTTCAGTGCAATAAAACGTTGTATATCCTTTATCGGATTCACAATACATCAATTCATTCAACTCAATCACCTGGAAACTGTCTTGTAGTGAAAGAATGATTGTACTCTCACTTCCATTCCATACTTGTTTGACTTTGTTGATTCCTTGCTGCTGTTCGTTTGTGTCTGTATTTTTAATTTTCTGTAAGGCCTTTTTTAAATCATCCACATCAACAGGTTTTAACAAGTAATCTACTGCTCCAACCTTGAGCGCTTTTAATGCGAATTCTTCGTAAGCCGTAATGAAAATAATTTTAAAGTTGATGGATTCTAGTTGATCCAAAAAATCAAAGGCATTTCCATCAGATAGATTGATGTCTAAAAAAATTAATTCGGGTTTGCATGCTTTTGTAACGGTAACAGCTTCAAGAACAGATTCGCATTCTCCGACTACAGTAATCGAAGGGTCTATTGTCTCCAATAAACTCATCAAACCTTTTCTGATATACTCTTTGTCTTCAACGATTAATGCCTTCATGCTGTTTTTACCTTATGCGGAATGACTAAAGTTACTTCAGTTCCTTGTTCATTCCTAATCTTTCTATCACAAATTTCAATGGAACCAGAAGTTTTCATTTCCTTTGATAGCAATTGAATTCTCTCCTTTGTTATTGACGTAGCCAAAGACTTTTTTTGATTGGAAGTTTCTCGCTTTGTAGCCTCCACTCCTATTCCATTGTCTCTAATGATACAATATAAATCCTTTTCTTTAAAGTGGATGAACAACTCTATTTTCTTGTCAAAAGATACATTTGTAAATCCATGTTCAATCGCATTTTCAATGAATGGTTGAATCAACATCGGAGGAATCAACACCTCATCCACTTGCACTTTCTCATCAATATTGACCTGGTATTCCAGCGACTTATCCGACTCCAAATTCTGAAGCGCAACATAATGTTCTAATGCCAATAGTTCTTGTGAAAGTGGAGTCATTTTCTCCCGCGAAATCTCCAGTGTCACACGCAATAATCGAGAGAATTTAGATAAGTATTGATTTGCTTTCACTTCTTCTTTATTCAAAATCATCCCTTGCAATACAGAGAGTGAATTGAAAATAAAATGTGGCGTCATCTGGGAGCGCAATAGTTTTTGTTCTAATAAACTGTTTTCACTTTTGGACTTCACGTTACGAATCCTCATTTGAAAGATAATCATAACAGCAACTAGCAAAATTGCAAGGAAAAGAACTACTCCCCACAATAATCGGTTTTGCGATTTTTCAAGGTCTTTGCTCGTACTTTCAACCTTCTTGGTTAATTTCTGCTCCTTTGCATTGAAAATTTCCTTTTCTTTTTGGAATTTAAATTCATATTCTATCTGTGCAATCTTTTCAATCTTTTCTTTATTAAATAAGCTATCACTATACGTTTTAAATTTTTGGTGGAATTCGAACGCTTTATCGTACTTCCCTAATTTTGCATAGACTTGAGAAAGTATTTGTGACGCATCTCGCTGCTCAACAAGCATGTCTAACTCATCAGCAATTTCTCTTCCAAGAAGAGTATGTTCCAGCGATTTTTTATAATTCCCCAACAAATACTGCACATTTCCAATATTGATGTGAGCAATACCAATATTTCGTTGATCATTGAGTTGCTCGCTTAATTCCAAAGCTGACTGAAAGTGCTTCAAGGCCGCTTGAAACTCATTCATTTGAATTCTGATTTTCCCAATAGAATTGTGGCTCATGATGAGCACCTCATTGTTATTGATTTCCTTGCTCAAAATAAGCGCTTCATTTAGGTAGTCAATGCCGTCCTCAAGCCTATTTAGTTCAATCAAGGTATTCCCAATACTATTCAATACTTTGGCGGTATTCAGCTTATCCTTCAAATCGCGATAAATTTCTAGTGCTTTCTCATGATACACCAACGCTTTTTGATATTTCTCCATTTGATTGTACAAAATCCCAATATTCTGATTGATTTGAGCAATTTTATTTCGTTGATTCTCTTTGGTTCTAATGTTCAAGATTTTGTTGTTAATCTCCAAAGCTTCTGAATATCTACCTTGAATAGAATAGATAACTGCCATATTGTTTAGGGATGAAGCTAATCTCGAATTATCACCTCTTTTTTGATCGATTTCAATTGATTTTCCGTAATAAACAAGTGCAGAATCCAACATTCCTTGCGTATAGAAAGTAATGCCAATATTATTCAACATGTTACCTTCTTTTTCTAGATCGTTCACATTAATTGCTAAATCCATTCCTTTCTTGAAGAAATAAAGCGCTGTATCCGCATCATTTTGATAATTCCCAAGCATCCCTAAGGTGTTGTAAACAGCGATCAAACCATCAGCATTGTTTTCGATTGTTTGGTATTTTTTGAGCGATTTTATCGCATCAGCACTCGCTTCTTTGAATTCCGATTTTGAAAGGTGAATTTTACTCTGAATCAAACTATTCTTAGCTATTCCCTCTTTGTAATTCAATTTGACTGCCAAACGGTAGGCTTCATTGCACTTTGTTTCCGCAATCTTAATGTCAAAACCTCTGTAATTATGAGCAATGTCGTGCAGAATATCTACGTAAACAGAATCTTTCTTGGGATGCTTGTTCAATTCATTTTTCAAACTGTCCAATATTGAGTTCTGGCCAAAGGCGTGGTTCACACCAAAGTTGACGATTAAAAGTATCAGAATTCGAACATTCATTATGGACTACTTATTACCTTTCATTTTAGAAAAATGATTCATGTTGAAAATATCTATAAAACTAATCAGTTTTTGGAGTTTGCACGAATCTGTGTGGAATAATTAACGTGACTATTGTCCCATGTTCATTCCATTTCTTTCTATCCTCAACTTCCACCATTCCACCATTTTTTAATTCCTTTGACAACAATTCAATTCGTTCCTTCGTAATAGACGTTGCCAAAGATTTCTTTCGGTTTGGAGAAGTCCTTTTCGTAGCATCCAATCCTACGCCATTATCTTGAATGATGCAGAATAAATTCTGTTTTCGGAAATAAATCTTTACTTCGATTTTCTTGTCAATGGATTCACTCCTAAATCCATGTTCTATCGCGTTTTCAATAAATGGTTGAATGAGCATTGGCGGAATCAGCACTTCATTCAACTGAACGGACTCATCTATTTCTACCGTGTATGCGATTGGATTCTCCGATTCTAAATGCTGCAGGGCAACATAATGTTCCAAGGCCTGTAACTCTTGTGAAAGCGACGTCATTTTGTCACGCGAACTTTCCAATGTAATACGCAACAATCGAGAAAACTTTGAAAGATATTGGTTCGCTTTCACATCTTCTTGATTCAAGATCATTCCTTGCAAAACAGACATTGAATTAAAAATAAAATGCGGTGTCATTTGTGAACGCAGTAATTTTTGTTCGAGCAGTACATTTTCGTTCCTAGATTTAACATGACGTAATCGCAACTGAAAAATAATCACTACAGCGATCAACAAGACACCAAGAAAAACAACCATTCCAACTAAAAAGCGCGATTCAGATTTCTCTAAGTCTTGGTTTGTGCGTTCTACTTTCTTCGTTAACTTTTTCTCTTTGGCATTGAACTCCTCCAATTCCTTTTGAAATTTATAGTCGTATTCAATTTGTGCAATTTTTTCAATTTTCTCTTTGTTGTAAACACTATCGCTTAAGAGTTTGTAGGTTTGTTGAAACTCGAATGCTCGTTTGAACTGTTTCTTTTTCTCATATATTTCAGCCAATAATTTACTGACATCACGCTGATAGGTTAATAAATCTGAGTTGATGGCAATTTCTCTACTCTCCAGCGCATGCTTCAAGGATTTTTCCAATTCTCCTTTTTTATAATAGACATTCGCCAAACCAAGCAAGGAGTTGCATTGACTGAGTTGAAATCCCAATTCTTGGTTCACTTCTTTGGCTTGATTGTAAAAGTAAAATGCCTGGTCATAATTGTTCAGTGCATAATAAGCATCACCTAAATTATTCAAGCAGGACGACACCAATCGATTGTCACCAATTTCTTTTGATGACTTTAGTGCTTTTTTAAACAAGGGTATTGCTTGTTCATACTGTTGCAGATTGTTGTAAATAATCCCAATGTTCATCGTCGTATGATTCATTGCTTTCTTGTCGCCAATTGATTGACTAATCGCGAGTGATTTCTGATAGAATTCCAAGGCTTTTTTATAGTTGGATCTTTTTTTGAAGATGATGCCAATATTGTTATAGTCCAGAATTAGCGACAACGAGTCACGCAATTTCTCATTGATGCGCAGGGACTTGTTGTAATTTTGTAGCGCCAAGGGGAAGTTTCCTTGTTCGCTGTACAATGTTCCGATATTGTTGTAGCAACCAGAAATTCCAGAAGAATCCTTTTTTGCAACATTCAAATGCAACGCTTTTCTATAATACTTGATGGCATCGTCGTACGCTCCCAATTCACCGTAAGTACTTCCAATGTTGAGGTAAGACGATTTTACATCATCACTTCCCAGTTTCCTGTCAATTTCGATGGATTTTTTATACCAATGAATCGATGTTTCCAGATTTCCCTGATAGTAATTCGCAATTCCCAAGGCATTGTAGCTAGAAGAAATTCCTGTGCTATCACCAACAGAAGCATACATTTCACTTGCTTTGTCAAAATTATCGATGGCTTTTTGATAATCCGATTGAACCGTAAAGGCGATACCTCTGATATAAATCGCTCGTGCTTTACCACGTGTATAATTTAAGGTGCTCGCAATCTTGTGAGCTTTTTCAACTAATTCAATGGTTTTCGAAACGTCTACCGAATAATAGGAAAACGCAAGACTGTTCATTGTATTCACCAAACTGGTATCTCTTATGGTGTGCGTTTTCATCACCTTTTCCAAGCTATCAATTACATGAGATTGACAAAGCGCTAGATTTGAAAAAAGCATAGCAAATGTCACACACGCAATTTTCAACATCTCGGTATAGGAATATCGCTTTTTGATCATGGATTCACTTGCTCACTTTTATAAAAAAGCAACAAGTTAAAACTCTTTCATCAAAAATCGAGCGTTTTTTTCCAATTAAAAGCAAAAAAGATACACGCATTCAACCTCAAAAAGGATAAAATGCAAGCTTCTTGATTCTAAAACTGCATCACATATCTCAACTCATTTAAAGATTGCAATTGAATGGATTGAGCGTTAATAGTTTCTTTTTGTGCATTGAGGTAATTTGTTTCACGTGTATTAATCATAAAAACGGAACTTTCACCAATTTCAAACATTGCTCTTTCAGATTGATACAGCGCCAAATTGCTTTGAACAATTTTTTGTGTTAATTCCGCTTGTCGAATCGCTGTTGTAT
>Ga0208794_1001261_pt1 | contig 11726 bp, 4 predicted proteins | sample 32_taG_FD_184106 | JGI IMG/M metagenome (GOLD analysis project Ga0208794, IMG submission 184106) | Marine viral communities from the Gulf of Mexico - 32_GoM_OMZ_CsCl metaG (SPAdes) (version 2) | ecosystem: Environmental > Aquatic > Marine > Oceanic | place: Atlantic Ocean: Gulf of Mexico...
ATTCTCTAGTTGCTTCAATTAAATCTTCAGGAGAAATTGGGTATTCTTTTTTAGTGTCCTTAGTTATTTTTTCTTTATTTTTATTAAATTCTCTAGTTGCTTCAATTAAATCTTCAGGAGAAATTGGATATTCTTTTTTAGTGTCAATTTTAGAATAATCTGATTCTTCAAATACATCTTGCCAAGTTTTTAATTCTGGTATAGTTGTAGGTTTTTCTGATTTTCTTTTATCTTCAATTTTAGAATAATCTGATTCTTCAAATACATCTTGCCAAGTTTTTAATTCTGGTATAGTTGTAGGTTTTTCTGATTCTATTATTTCTTTTTCAGCTATATCTCTATTTCTATTTTGAATGTCTAATTTAATTCTTTTTTTTATATTATCCAAATCCATTTCAAATTTTAATCTAGTATCTACGCTTAATAAGTCATCTGATATTTTATTGTCTAGCAAATTTGAAGTTTTTGGAATACTCTTTTCTTTTGATTTTTGCCAAGTTTTTAATGTTTTTATTGTTTCATTAAAAGAAGCGTATGGATCATACGGTGGAATGTCTAAATCTAGTGATAGACCTTTATTGATGTTTTTAAAATTTAAAAGGTCTGTATCATATGTTCTTTCGTCTTCTACTTCCTCATTGGTTTTATTTAAAACAGATTGTTCTCTATTATATATTTCAGATAATGTTGGAATGTATTCTTCTTCTTTTTTAGCTTCACTTTTTGTTGCTAAGTCTGGAAATAATTTTGAAAGGCCTTCTCTTGTTCCAATTCTTTTTCTGACTAAGTCATCTAAATTATAACCTTTATCTATTAATTTTTGAACATTAGTCACATATTCAGACATTCTATCTTCTTCTGTATATGGAGTCTCGTTGTATATTTTTTGTTTAATAGCTTTTAGTGGTTCGCCTGTTGCTAATATCCATTTTTCAGAACCTGTTCTCTTTGTTAGATAGTTGTCACCTTCTTTTTTGTAATCCCATCCATATTTAGATATAACCTCTCCACCATCTTGAAATTTATCTAAATCTTTAGTTGTTATCTCTTTGAATATATTTGGTAGCTCTGGAAGTTTTGTTTGAGCAAATGAAGATATTCTACTGTAATCTGAAAATATGTCTTGTATTTTTGTTTCTGGAGTTTCTTTAAATGCTTGATATTTTCCTTGTTCTTGTTCTTGTGCGAGTTTTATATCATCATAAAAAGATGTTATTGTGTCTCTTACTGTTTTTCTAGCTTCTGACTCAGATTCTTTCTTTTCTTTCTCTATCTCTTTTTGTATCTCTATTTCAAGATCCTCTTCTAACTGCCTAGAAGCTGGTGCATAGATTTGAAATTCAGTATCTGATATATCTCTGTCTAGGTCTAAAATGTTAATATTGCCAGTTTGTAAATAATTGTTATATCTATTTTTTGATTTTTCTACTAAACCTGGGTCTACTCCTATATGGTAATGTGCTCCAGTAGCTCCAGTTTTATCCATAGCTGCTTTAGTTGTTTCGTCTAAAACACCAAGACCATATTGATTTAATAATTCTAATCCTTTAGGTGTATTAACTAATACATTATACATAGCATAGTCAGAAGACATATCTATAGCATTACCCTCGTTGTGTTTTGAGTTTTGGTAATTTGTTCCTATTTTTTGGTCAACACTTCTCTTTCCGCTAGTAAAGGTTGGATATCTTCCTGTTTGCTCATAGGCTAATTTTGAAAAATCTGACCAAAAGCTTTTCATATTAGTGTTCAAATCTTCCCAGCCATGATGCTCAGGTTGATTAACATATCTTTTAGGTTTTTCTAAATTTTTTTGTGCTTCAATTTTAGCTCTACTTTTTATATCTTCTATATTTGCTTCTCTAAATTTTAATTTAGTATTTGAATTTAAATTTAGTCCTATATTTGAATTATCGTCTATTGGCATAATTTATTTTTTATTGTTCAAAATAATCTCTATTATCAAAAGCATATCTGAATAACATCTTGTATCTACTCTCCATGTCTTGTGTTAGCCTTATTAAGAAATAATCTCCTCTAAGTCTATCTTTAAATTTATTTTTATAATTAAACAATTTACTATTTAATTCTTTATTAATTTGGGCGCAATCATTTATCCATAAAGGTAAACCTGATTTTTCATCTCTTATCTGATTATATAACCAATTGAATGACCACTTACCTGCAATTTCTGATTGTAGTATACTTGTAGATAATGAATTATATTTTGGGTAATCTAATAATTGTTTTTGACTATTTCCTTTTTGAGTTACTAATTCTAATTGACCAGTATTTTGGAAGTTATTATAAACAACTGCTTTATTAAATCCATAACCAACTATATCAGAGAAGTCATACTTATTGTAATATTTTCTAACATCTAAATAGAATTCTACTGTTTGAATTGTTGAGTTAGAAGCCCTTGTTTGATTTACATATTCTATTGTAAAAGGATAAAGCTTACCATAAAATACTTGATACGAACTTAAGAAAGAGAAGTGAGACCAAAGTCCAAATTCATCTCCTTCTTTATTTATTCCTGTTTGGAAATAATCATTATATCCAACGTAGTAATTTGGTATAAATGAGTAATAAGAAATCCATGTCTTTGATAGTGGGCTATAACCTATAGTCCAAGAGCAGTTTTCAAAATACTCAGAGTTATCTAAATCTACAACATTAAATGACCTACATGGTTTTAAGCATAAATTCTCTATTCTGCATGCTAATGGTAACTCTCCTAAGTGTTGAGCTGTTATGCTAAATTCATTAGTCGAAGCGGTTACAGATTGGTTTATTGTATAGTTACCTGATTCTGTGTATACAAAAGTTTCTCCCCCTACAACTACAGTAATTGAATCACTAGGATTATTTATTGTTATAAGTAAGTCCATTTCTACGTCATAGCACTCATCTGGTACTAATACGTTTTGACTAATTACTCCTCCACTTGTTCCTATATAAGATATTATTCCAAGTGAAACATCCCATGAAGTTAATGGGGGTACTATAGTCCAACCTGTTGTTGATGTTAGGGTTGGGTCAGCTAATAAGCTGTCATCAATACAATCGTATTCTTGTATGTTAGTTATTAGTTTTCCATCTTCGTAAACTACTTCATCAGTTCCTGTATACTTATAATCTATTTTTGTTAGGAATACTCTTTTTAGCCTATCATCCCATCCCATAGCTAAACCAAATCCATTGTAGTTATTATCAGTATCTACTTCTGGGAATGAGTTTAATATTTTAAAGGGTAGATTTTCTTTAAACCACTTTTCTAGTGCTAAACTTATTTCATTTAGGCCTTTTCCATTTACACCTAGTTCAAATATTTTTCCTCTTTTAGCATCTGCCCAATAGTGACCAAAATCACAGCTAATCATTTGTGCATTCTGAGTTCCAGCGTATCCTAAATCAGTTTTATTGAAATTAATATTTCTTCCTTGAAATATTCCTCCTGTGCCTATTTGTTGTTGCTCTGGTGCAATTCTATCTTTTATAACATCTGTTGCTCCAAATATGGTTACTCCATTTGTGAATCTACCTAATACTTGCTCTGAACCAATGTCATCTAAACTTATTAGGTCTCCATAACTTAATGGGAAATCATAGAAATCTAATGCTCTATAATTTAACCAAGGATCTTCAATTGAAGTTTCTGATTTATCTACTCTTGAATATATAACAGAATTTCCTGGAAGACTTTTCTTATCAGACAATGCTCTTTCATAGTTAAAATCTAAAGTATACCAAGGATACCTTGTATGAGAAGATGAGTAAACAGTATTATAGAAATAAGAATTTTTCTCTCTAATGCTTACATTTTTTTCTTGTGTAAAGTTTACTAGGTCTCTAGTGTTAGGGTAAAAATTGTCAAATGCTTGTCTTCTAGCGTATCTAAAATTACAGTTTATTATACTTTCTGTTAAGAAGTAAGGAAAGCCATAAGAATAAACTAAAAAGAACGCTGGTGGTTTTACATAAAATGTAAATGGGTTAGAGCCAACATTATATAAATAATATTTAGATTTTATTTGTGGAAAATTAAAAATTGAAAATTCATCTTCGTCATCAATTAAATAATTTAAATAAGATCTAGGTTCTAATGAAGTATCTTCTATATCATAATCTGGATATATATTAAAATAGGCCGAATGTTTAAATGGCGTAAGTGGTGCTAATCCAAAAGCGGTTTGAGTAAAAAGAGGAAGTTTTCTTTTTAATGAAAATCTAGATATATAAGTATCTCCTCCAAAAATTGCTTCACAATCATTATTTTCTAATAAGTCTCCACAATATCCAGTATTAATCCATTCTATAGAATTTATTGAACCATATTGAGATGGTAAGTACTGTTTTAATGATACATATGGGGATGCAACATTTCCTATATATGATACCTCTGATTTATCTGTAGGCAACAGTTCGTTTATGATGACTTGTGGAAATTCTCTTGTTCCTACACTTACATCTGAATTTTCCCATGTTGTATAATTTGTTGGATATACTATGTTCCTAGTGTCTACTTGTTTAGCCGAAAGTCCTAAAAAAACAGAGGTCTCTCTATCTAAGTTGTTTACTTTTAATTCTTCACCTTGGAATTCATTTACAATATTATAATTACCTTCATCTAGGTATGTAGCTATCTGAAGTGCTCTATAAGCACTATCTGCTACGTTATTAGCCTGAAAGTATGAATAGTGTCCTAAAGAAACTGTATACTTAGCAAAGTTTTCAGGGTCTCCTAAATCTCTAAATATTTGAATCCATTTACTTTCTAATGTTGGCTTCTTGAAAAGAAGGGCAAAAGCTAATTGTGCAGCAGAAGCGATTGCTGCTATTGCTGTACCACCTGTTGTTACAGATGTCAATACCTCTAGAAAAATTTCGGCAACTGCTAGTAAACTTGCTGTATCATAAGCTTGTTTACCTAAAATAATGTATGTTGGGTAATCAGCTACATTTGCAATTGTGTTTCTTGATTTACCAAATAAATAACCTTCAATATTCATTTCGTTTGGTAAACTTGGTTTATAGAAATGAATATCTGGTGAATGAAAAGTAAATAAATTATTTGATAAACCATTAAATCTAGGTGGTAACGAACCATTCCAATAATCTTTACCAAAATCATTTAATGGGTAGTTTGGGTAATATACCTTATCATTATCTTGGTCATTATCATATTCTCTAATGTCGAAAAGTAACCCTTTTGCTATAATAGATTTATCAGTTCTTCTATCGCCTCTATATATCTCGTATTTATTGATTTTAGCTCTTTCTTCAGAAGAAATTAAATTATTATTAACAGCAATATCTAAAAATGCATTTATAACAGAATTATCTATTGTAAACCCTATAGGATATATTACACTATCTTGAAAAGGTGTCGGAGCCTGTGACTGCTCTGCCATAAATGAAGAAATTCTAGAATCTGGGAATTTATAGTGTCTAATTCCTCTATCCATAAAATTTGCTTCAGAATTCAATATGTAGTTTCCGGATAAAACTCCACTTGTATAGTATGTTTCGAAATCTGTTTTATCTGCTAAGTCTATTGTTGCTAAATCTGATTCAGCTATAACTAGGGTTGATGAATCATATAATTCCGCATTACATGGATATTTCTCTACTGATTCCCAATAAGAGAAATAGCCTTTTTCGTAAGGTACAGGATCACAGCCTTTATACACAGGTTTTACATAAGTACATTCTGCTTCGTATGTTTGTCTTTTACCAAATGTTAAATTTGTGAAATCTATTTCAACACTTGTTTCTACATCTCTATCGAATAAAGAAAAACATCCACATGGTGGTCTTAATGTAAAGTAGTTTCTAGTTATAGAAAATACAGCACTTAAATCTGGTGTGTTTTGTACATAACTAACAAGTCCTACTTGACTAAAATCCATTCTAAGATTTAGTTCATTTGTAGATGATGTTGCAATAATATTATGATTTGATAATATAGCAGCAGCATGAGTTGATACAAAATTATTAAGTGTTGTTGTTAAATTTCCTGTAAAGCTTATTGGGTATAATATTCCATCTATAATTACATCTCCATCACCAGATGTTCCTGAAAATGTAAGTGTATAATCGACTTCATGGTTTATCGCAGAGTCTATAGCTATATAGGCAATTCCTGATGGAAAATCTGCTGCGTCTAAAAATACAAATTTATCTGGGTCATTTACTAAAGTGGTGTCAGTTATTATTCTACCATAAGAAGCAATGTCTGTTACTGCTGAACAAGAGTCAAAAACACTAATTCTAACAGATGGGTTATTTATATCATCTGGTTCTGTACAATTCTCTGCTGTAATTTCAAACATTGCAAAATCTCTTGCACCAAAAGGTATTCTATACCAAATTGCGTTTGAATGTAAATTACTTAAATATTCATTACCAGAGGTTGTAGATACTGTTATTGTACTTTGCAATAACGGAGGCAGGGTGCTTGACCCATCATAATCTAAAAAATTTGATGTATAAGTTGGAAGTGCTGGAATTAGAGGTGTTGCAAAATTTGCTGATGAACATGTTAAATTAGAAGGTGTTAATCTATCGTAGACTATTTCTCCTGGTCTCATAAAAGAAGTCATAAATGTTGTATCTTCTATAAGATTGTCACTACTATCTCTTTCAAACATTTCGCAAGAAGGATTTGATGGGGTATGCTCATACCCATCTAAATCTGGGACTACAGTATTTGTTTGTGTATCTGTAGATATTGCGAATATCTCTTCATCAATTAAAGACTCAGGTCCACAATTATCTCCAAAGCTTGGAGTACAAGATTCAGGATAATCTGTCGGATCCTCTAATATATCTTTTATAGCCGCGAACTGTGGGTCAGTTGATGCAATAATGTCATCAGCATTATCGTTAATATACTGTATTAAGTTTACATTTTCATCGATAACTAAAGTTCCAGATGCTATTGTGTCTACAACAGTTACTTCTCCATCTGGTTCTAAAACTATACATTCTTGTTCTTCGGTTTCTACAATTGTTATCTCATCTAGACCAGGTGTAGCTGGTGGCAAACATGTGCCTATTACTTGGGCTGTATTTTCAAATTGCCATCTTTTATCTCTACCTATTTCTTTACAATCAGGAACTATAGCTGTTATTGATTCAGTATTTGTATCTTCAGGAAAGTCGACTCCTAATTCTTCAATTTCATCTGGTCTAGGTGGTCTTGGAATAAATGGGAAAACAGCTGATTCATAACCCCCTTCAAAGAAAAATCTTATTGCTAGAGGATAAATCTCATCTCTTGTAAAGCCTGTATAATTTGATACAAACTCTCCTTCTTCATATAAGTCCTCATTTGCTAATACCGATTCCCATTTAACAAATGCTCCCATTAAGTTTACAACTGGTTGTAGGTTTGCTTCTCTTTCACTTTCTAGTCCATATTGGAATAAGTAACCATTTGCAGATGCAATACCTCTAGCTTTTAAATAAGAAGGTCTTCTGTTGTATAGCTCTAAACTTGATATTTTTTGTTTATCCGTTAAAGCTGATATTGTTACTGTTGTTGTATCAATGGGATATGTTCCGTAAAAGAAATATGAGGTTGCTTCGTCTAAGCCACTTTTGTAAATTACACCAATATTGAAATATTTATAGTCTAAATCAATATTATCAATACTAATTTTAATAGCTTGAGAAGTTAAATAGTCTAAATTAGTCTGATCTAAAACATTATTGTTTCTATCGTATACTGGTGTTGGATTTGTAAGGCTGTACCAATTTGATATTGTATCTCCTTCTTCAGAAGCGTATGCAATAATCATTTCATACATGCCTGCTCTTAATGCACCACCATTCTGTAAAGTTTCTACAGTTATACAGGGTTTATCAAAAAGAGGAAATATTCTTAGCTTATCACATTGTAGGCAGGTTTCTGTAACTGTGCCTTCGCAATCATCAACTATTTGATAATAGTCATCTATTCTATCTAGATTTAAATATCTTTGTGGATTTAAATTATCTGTCCAATATAATATTTTTCCTACTTTTTCGTCTTTAATAATAGCATTGTTTTCTTTTATTGGATAATCAATGTTAAAATTTAAACACTTAGGAGCATCAGGAAATCCGTCACAGCAATCTGAAAGTAATGTAAAATATTGACAAGTATCTTCTTGTATGACATTTTCTAATCCATCTTCTATAACAACAGATATATTACAATCACATTCTTTTTCAACTGGTTCTAATCCTGATATATTTGTTAGAACATCTATGTATCCTATTTCAGAGCAACCTGTTGTTGGGTTTGTTAAAAAGAAATAGGTTCTATCAGAGTTTATGTCAAACTTATGTCCGATAACCTTATACCCATCTTTGAATCCTGTACACTTAATGTTTGATGGTTCATTTTGTAGTATTACTTGACCATTACCATGTTCGTCTTGGAAATTAGCATTTAGTGCAAATGAATATTCTTGATTTGATAACTCTCCTGGATGAGAGTTTCTATTCATTCCTTTTTTTGGTACAGATGTTCCTTTTTTTACCATGTCAACGATGATTCATATTGAAGACTCTCTAATCTATTTAACCTCTTAATTCTTTTTGAGAAAGAAGGTCTAATATTAGTAAGTTTTAATTCAGAACTTGCTTTTCGTAATGATACTTGCTCTTCTCTTTTGTATACAGAATACATATTAGATAATCCCATTGCATCATTGTTGCCTAATAATCTTTCAGCTATTCTTCTTTTTAAATAGTATTCTAAGTAAGTTTCTAGATGTCCATTTTTAGTTTCTGGAATATCGATATTTCCATTCTCATCTACAGGTAGTCCATAGTATTGCATGTAAATATCTCCCTCTTTAAAGTTTGCTTGAAGTGTTGTTCCAATAATTACTATCTCGTTTGGATTATCTTTTACATACTTATTTCTACAATTTGTATGACAAGCATTCTTTTTAAATGTTCTACCTAAAGAAAGTAGCTTTGGTCTGTAGTAATAAAATTCTACATTTTGATTTCTAAAGTATAGATTTTCTCTAATTATGTTTTCTTGTTGTTCTTGGCAACAAGCATCACATTCTTTCCATTTGTTAGAGGTGGTAACTCTTTCTTTATATATGTAAGAGTTTTGTAAGTCATCTATTACTACTTCATTAGTCCTAAAACCTAATGGTTCACATTCGTATGCAATATATAATGAAAAAAAGTTATTTGGTAATTTCGCATATCCTTCTTTAACTTCTAATACTGTTTCATGTACTTCCATTATATCATTGCCAAATCTTTTTAAGCCGATTTCTATGTCTCTATAAAGAGATGTTTGATCAATCAATCCAGCATCTGAATATTTTTTGAAGTCATTTCTTACTTCTGCTATGAGTGCTTCAACATTGCTCATCTTATAAAATTTTCATTTTCTTTAATGTACCTAAGTAGTTTTTGTAGCAAAACCCACTATTTAATTTTTCAGATACACCTTTTCTAAGTTTATAGTGTTTATTACTTATCATATGCCATTCGCTATACCTTTTTGTTGGACAGAATGATATAGTGTATCTTTTGAAGTCATATTTTGATAAATTTATTTCTTCCTTATCTTTTTTTGCAATGGTTATCATTTGTTTTGCAGGTACTCTAAAAACAAAAAAGTAACCAAAATTATTAATTACTACTCCTCCTTCTTTTTCTATAATATTTTCTTGTATTGTTGAAAGTATCTCTTTTGCTATGTTTAAAAAATTACTTCTATTTTTAATTTTTTTACCTTTAGTTATTTTATTATAGTGAGTATAGAGTTTATCACATAAAACTCTTTTTAGTCCAACGTTTTTGCTCATTATTTAACTGTTGCTGTTTTTTGGTTTTCATCCATATTTGGATTTTCGTCTGGTGCTATTCTTCCTCTAATACCAGCTATTTCTTGTAAAGTATCTTTTACAACTAAATCTAAAAATCTATCTGGACAAATAAATTGGTAATCCCAAATTGATTTACATTCGTCTTTGTCATTATTACATTCACAGGCTTCTTCTGCTTCTTTCTTGTCCAAAACAAATAACCTAATCTCTACTAATTCAGTAGTAGAATCTGGTAAATAAAGATATCCATCTTTCACATAATAATGTCTAGACCCATCTCTTTTATATTTTCTATTAGTTAGCCTTGCGTAATCTTGTGGTGTTATAAATGTATATTCGTGCATACCATCTACAGATGTTATACTAACTATCCCAGCTCCGTTTTTACCAAAAATACCCTCTGGTAACTTTTCAACAGAACGCATTAAATCGTTACATAATTTAAATTCAAATATATCACAAGATTTGTGCGTAATCCTATGTAATCTAAAGCAGTCGATATTAGTGATAATACCCTCTTCTTTGAACATAGTCATTTCATCTAGTTTTTGGCTCATCAAAAACTTTGACTTATCTTTTCCAACTCTTAGGATAAATCTTCTACTAATGTGAGTATCTTTAGAGATTGCTCTAATGTTGTTAGCTACTCTTGAAACAAAATCGTTATTGGTAATCATAATATACAAAAGTAACTATCTTTTAGTATTTTGACAAAAATATTGGGTTTTATCACATTTTTAATCTAGTATTTGCATAAGAACCCCTTTACCCTTGGAGAAGGGTCTTGGAGCCAAATTTTATCACTACGTTTTTCTATATTATATATAGAGTAATAGTAGGTAGATTTTTTTGGTTTTTCTCCCTAGCCCATTAGAACTTCACCCCCCTTGGACGTTTCTTTGAACGTGTATAGTAGTCGCGTCATAGACCCTATAACTTTTAGGCCATTTATACTCCCCTACAAACCCTTGTAAGGACTCCAATTTGCCATGTTGTCAGGTTCTTAGGACAGAGCATGGTATTTGAGGAGTATAACGTTTCCTCTGAGCACCTACTTCTATTTTTAATTCCCTTTTTAAATTTATAACTGTAGGGATGCTTAGAACAGTTTGAAGTAAGTTTATATGTCATCAATTTGCAAATATAAAAAACTTTTTTCAAAAAAACAAATCCCCCAACAAAAAATTGAAGGGGGATTAAGGGCGAATAGGAAAAAACCAACTAAAAACTATTCGCTAAATATTATAATTCTGCTCTAAACTGCAAAGTAAAGTTTAATATTACATTTTCTGTTGGACCAGGAGAAGAAACAACAACGGTTCTTATTTTTACTGTTCCATCTGTATCTAGTAGAATTGTTGAATTATTATTACTTGTGAATGTAGTGTAAGCTGAAGCAGCATTTACAAAGTTTGCATAAAAATATTGAGGTTGTGATGGACGAAATCCAACAGGTAAAGTTGTAATTAAGTCATCACTATAAGAACCTGGAGATGTAAAATCTTTATCAACAGTACCTCTTACTAGTACCAAATCTCCAGAAACACAATATTCTAAAATACTTGCTGTCCAACTATTTTGACCAGGAAGTACTTGCCATGCTCCAAAAGATGTACCAGGTATATTAACCTCTGTTTTAGAACCAGTATCAGTTACTGTTACACCATCTCCAACAAAATTAATTGTATCTCTTTCTGTTAAAGGAGTTCCTTCATCTTCAATAATATGTCTTGGACATATAGCAGGAGTAGCAAAGTTAATTGTTTCTATTACAGTAGCACCAGATAATAACTCTATTGTAAAAGATCTAATAGTACAACCATTTAAATCTAATGTATCTACAAAATTAACCGTAGAACCATCTATTACTTCATT
>Ga0208794_1001262_pt1 | contig 11724 bp, 12 predicted proteins | sample 32_taG_FD_184106 | JGI IMG/M metagenome (GOLD analysis project Ga0208794, IMG submission 184106) | Marine viral communities from the Gulf of Mexico - 32_GoM_OMZ_CsCl metaG (SPAdes) (version 2) | ecosystem: Environmental > Aquatic > Marine > Oceanic | place: Atlantic Ocean: Gulf of Mexico...
CGCCAAGTTAAAAGTTTAGCAACTGCTATTTTGGCTGATAAGTTTCGCCCTGTTAGCCCTGTAACGTTTGCCCTTAATGAAAAGTTGAAAGTAGTTAATGTGAACGGGCAACATACGCTACACGCTATTATTAATGCTGATAAGACAACTCGTTTATTGATTAACTTTACCCCAGAGGATGCTAGGGACGTTTACACGGTAATTGACAACCACCAAAAGCGCACCGTTTTTGATGCCGTAAACGCCATTGGTAATTGGGATGGATTATCAAATAAAGACCTTAGTGCGTTAGGGTCAGCCTGCAAGATTTTAGCAAATTTTAACGTGAGAACTTTAGAGAATGACCCGTATGTTTTGTCTAAAGTAATGAAAAAATACATGCATAGTTATGCGTTGTATAAGAATTCAATTATTGGTCAGGGTGGGGTTGGTGCAATGTCTAAAAAGTTGTTAGGCCGTACACCAATGGCCGTTGGTTTAGCGTTATTTAATCATTCTGGAACGGGCTTACACAATACAATAAGGGAATTCTTTTATCGGATTGTAACGGGTGATTGTGAACATAATTCCGTTGTGCGGAGCTTGCACATGAAATATATGTTAGGTCGGCGGGGGTCATGGCTTGGCACTTCTCAGAATGAGATAAAAGACATCTTGGCAACTTGGCACATGTATAACACTACGGGCAAAAGATTGCAGAATAGAAAAGTTTTGGCGATTTGGCAATTAGACCCTAATTTATGGGGTACTAATGTAAAATTCATAGACACGCATAATTAACCCGTTGACCAACCGCCCCCCAATGTGATACAATAAAGCCTAACCGATTGGTTAGGCTATTTTTATTTGGAGCAGACATGAGCAAAGACCCCCAAACCTCCGTAGCAGAATGGCTGGCAACCCGCCCCGACTGCGAGCGCATAGTTGAGGAAATGCCAGAACCTGAATTGAAGAAGCTGATTTACAATTGGCGATTTTGGGCAAGGCCTGACCAACTGCCACCACATGGGGATTGGTTCTGCTGGCTCATTCGCTCAGGACGGGGGGCGGGTAAGACTTGGACGGGGGCAAATTGGGTGATTGAGCGTGCAATGCAGGGTTATGGGCCAATCGCCTTGATTGCTCAAACCAAAGCTGATGCAAGGGACACAATGATTGAGCTTGGCCCGTCGTCAATTATGAAGGTTGCACCGCCTGACTTTATGCCAGAATATGAACCGAGTAAACGCAGGCTAACCTTCCCCAATGGCGTAACTGCAACCGTGTTCAGCGGTGACGAACCCGGTCAACTGAGGGGACCGCAACACGCCTCCGTATGGGTAGACGAATTAGCCAAGTTCAAATATCCAGACGACACTTGGGACAATATGGAGTTTGGCCTACGGCTAGGCGACAGTCCGCAAGTGTTGGTCACGACAACCCCCCGCCCCATCCCCATAATTCGTAGGCTGATTAAAGACGACAGGACAATTGATATTGTCGTTTCCACTTTTGCCAATCGGCACAACCTCAGCAAACAATTTCTCAGCAGAATAACAGACCGCTATGATGGTAGCAGGCTAGGCCGTCAAGAACTTTATGGCGAATTGTTGGATGACACCCCCGGCGCATTGTGGACAGCCAAACTGCTTGACGATACAAGAGCCGCCGACTATCCAAGCCTTAAGCGGATTGTGGTGGGGGTTGACCCCGCAGTATCTGCCACATCAGCCAGCAATGCAACGGGCATTGTAGGGGCGGGGTTGGGGCACGATGGGCATTTGTACATTATTGAGGATGCCACCATAGTCGGCACACCTAAAGAGTGGGGGAGCAGTGCTATCAATTTGTATAAAAAACTGCAAGCTGATAAGATTATTGCTGAATCTAATCAAGGCGGGGACTTGGTAGCCTCCAACATCCGCCAAATAGATAAATTTGCGCCCGTGCGATTGGTACGGGCAACACGAAACAAACAGACAAGAGCCGAGCCGATTGCAACGCTATTTGAGCAAGGCAAAGCCCACATTGTCGGCAGGTTGCCAGAGTTGGAAGATGAGTTAACAACTTGGGTACACGGGGAGAAATCACCCGACAGGCTTGACGCTATGGTATGGGCTTGCACTGAATTGATAACGGGCGAATGGGGCTGGACATCAGGGAAGGCATAACAAAATGGAATTAAACGGAATTAAACCAATTAGCGCAATGCCACCGGAAGACGTTGACCCAATTGGGCAATCGGGCTATCTTTGGCAGACGAATGAGTATTTTCAATATCAACGAAAAAGTTGGTCACTATATCGTATCCCTCAATATTGGTCGCCTGACAGGGATATGGCGTTAAGGTATCAATATCAGAACAATGGCATTGTATCGACCATTGTGAGCAATGTTGTAAACATTATAACGGCTGTGCCTGTTAACGTTCTGCCAATCGACGCTGAGGATGAGTACAGCCAAGAAGTTGCAATAGCCGAGACTATGCTCCTACGGAATGCGTGGTGGCAGGTAAGCCAGCAATTCATGACAGACTACCTAACCCTAGACAATGGGGCGTTTGTTGAGATTTTACAAGGCGACACCACAACCGCCGACCCCCTTAGCCCACTAGAGCCAACCACATTAGCCAATGGGTTAGTGGTGGGGGCTGTTGGATTAAAACACCTTGACAGCCTGCGGTGTCAAAGGACAGGCGATGAGGAGTACCCCGTAATCTACCATCATACCGATGGCAAGAAATATAAAATCCACTTTACACGGGTTGGTTTCCTATCGGATAGCCCTAGCCCCGATGTAGAGTTATTGGGGGTTGGCCTATCACCACTTAGCCGATTCATTGAGAAGGCAATGGGGGCTTTTGGCTCGTTGGCTTGGGACAAAGAGCGCAAAGGTGCAGGCGCATTGCCTAATCAGATTATCATGGGGCTTAATATCCCCCGTGAACAGTTGGAGGCGGCTTTTAACCTAGCACGGATGAGGGCGGAGGACAGGGGCAATGAGCAATATATGGAGATACCTATTCTCGTATCCGAGAACGCCCCGCCGGGGTCTAGGGTTAATGATATATTAAAGTCGATTGAGTTGAGCAATGTTCCGCCTGATTTTGACATACTCAAGGATTTAGAGACAACCTTTAGATTGGCCGCCACTGCCATAGGGATAGACCCCGGCGAATTGTGGAGAGGAACAACCGTTGGCGAAACAAAAGCGGAGGCAGATGTACAGCAATCGAAGGGTGACACCAAATTTAAGGCCAAAACTTTTGGTGTGCTTGAACATTTGTTCAATTACCACTTCGTCACTCAATTGAGTGAAGTGTCATTCGATTGGATTAACGATACACAAGACGCTAAAGCCGCCGAGATTTCCAAATTGGAGCAAGAGGGCTATACAATGGCCTTGAATAATGGCACACTGACCAAACCGATTATCTGGCGGTTGATGCTGGAGAACGGGCGAATCAATGAGTTTGAGTATGATGATTTGATGATGGCTTACGAAGAAGAGCAGGCTGAACCCGACCCCGTTGAGGTTGTGCCAATGGTTGACGAAGAGCCGGAGACCATTGACGAGGCCGTAAAGCGGTTGACCGCTAAAAAAAAAGAACTTTCAGACGAATTCAACTTTGAAATGTCGCGCTTGATTGAGCAGGCTGTCAACGGGGAAATAACAGAAGATGAGTTTGAATTAGCAATGCTTAACTTATCTGAGGAGTACGCCACCGACGCATTTTATGAAGGTATGGGCATTGACGAAGGCGACCCATTAACCGATGAAGAGCAGGAGCAATTTGATTTGAAATTAGCCGCTATGCTCGCCGCCATACTGGGATTGAGTGCAGACATTTATAGCGGTATGTATGAGGACAATCTGTCATCAGCATTGAGCAGGGTTGACAAATGGACGGTGACAATACAGTCAATCCGCAACTTGGGCAACCTGTTTGAACGTGGGGCGGATGAGGTTTTGTTTGAGTGGCAATATGACCCCGTCAACGACCATTGCAGGGATTGTATCGAGTTAGATGGTCAGGTTAGAACCCGTGCAGAATGGCGACAATTCGCTATCGAGACGGGCAAATATCCTCAGTCGTATGATTTGGAGTGCAGGGGCTTCTTTTGTAGGTGCGCTTTGGTGGAGGTGGAATAATGGAAAATCAACATAAGCCGCTATGGGTCAACGGGCGACAGGTTTACAAGGTGCGGATTGTTAAGGGGGTTGGGCTGTCAATCTGCGTCAACAATCGGAGCAGAAAGCAGGGCGGCGCAAAGTATGTGGTCGTGCCATTGTCTGAGATTGCTCGGCAGGTTGGGCGGGATAAATAAAAAAAGCCCCCTCAATTGAGGGGGCTTTGGTGGTTACTTTCCACAGAATAAGCCACAACTTACCATCTGCAATTCATCCGCCTGATAAGCAAACATATTAAGCTGTTGCTTTGAGCGGATATACTTGACTATATCCTTAACCCGTTTTGTTTTTATTTGGTCGGCTCGTTTTATCAATTCTCGCAAACTGCCATTTGTGCGAATTGTGAACCCATCAGCCCCCACTTCATTTTCTAACTGGCAAGCCTCCTCAAACAAGTCTGGATGATGTTCCCATAGGCCAATAAACTCGTATTGGCGTTGATAAAAGCAATTGTAACAATTTGGACGGGAACGCCAAGAAAACAAAACTTGTTTCTCTTGCCTTGATAATTCCCCAATAATATTAAAACCAACCTCATCAACTACCCTATTGTATATTTCAACCCAATGAAAACTAGGTGGCATTAAGTTGAGATTATCAAGAATTGAGTAAACCCCGTTAATGTTTATGCCCTCCTCAACCAATGGGTAACGGGGCGTTATGTTGGCTCGTTTGCTTGTTTGGTAGCCTATGCGCTTTTCATCTGCACGGATACCAAAGTAAACGGTAGTTGGCTCTTTGCCAAAATAATCCTCCATTGGGTAAATTTTGGATAGGCGGGTACAAAACCTGACCTTTGGGGAGGGTAGTATGCCTTGTTCATAAATTATCTCGGTTAAGTCTTTGCCTATTCGCTTTATTTTAATACCAAGCGAAACCTCAACCTTATCAAGCCATTGGTACGTCTCAGGCAACTCTAAACCCGTATCATTAAAAATTGCTTGATAATCCCCACCCTTTGATTTTTGCACAATGTAAGCGGCTAAACTGTCTTTGCCGCTAATTGGTATAATATGTTGCATAATTACCTCCTATCAAGATTATAACATACCTTTTGGTTGTTTGAGTATTTAAATCGGTTAAGGTTGGTTAAATCCCAATATTGACAAGCGCAAAAAAGCCCCCTCAATTGAGGGGGCTTTTTTAATCAACTACTGATATAGAGTAATATATGTTTTCAACAATAAAACGCCGCAACTGTTTATTTGATTGTGGTGTGTCTTTGTCCACATAAAAGTTATACCTATACCATTCAACGGTAAAAGTATCGAATGCTGACAATTCTACCACTAAATTGTTACCTTTTACTTGTATGTCAACATCTTTTATCTTGACACCAAGAAAATTAGCTACATCTTCAATTGCTTTATTTGTTCTCTCAATTATCATTATATAACCTCCTAAGTTAAGCATATTATAATCTATCTTTATTGACAAGCGCAAAAAATACGATATAATAACTTTATAATTTCATAAAATCGAGAACCCATAAGAGGTCGGCAAGTTGCCAGCAATGGCGATTAACCGACCTTTTTTGTTTGGAGAATAATTTATGGCAAACGCACAAAAACTGCCCCCTAACGAGGAAGCACTAGCCACAACGGGGACAGTGACACCAAATAGCCGAGACATCCGCAAGGATTTGACAATGACGGGTAATGTTACGTTGAACCCGCCGGCAGGATTTTATCCCGGCGATAAATATGATTTTTACGTTACTCTCGGTGGCAACACCTTAACCCTTGATGCCGCCTACGTTTCAATCCGCCCGGTTGCACCAACATTTCCAGAGCAATTCATTTTGCACGCTGTCACAAGAGCCGATGGTCTTATTGATTATTGGATTAGTCCAGACAGCGCACAACCCACTATTGAAACATTGGCGACAACGGGAACAGTAACGCCCAACGATGTAGACGTGTGGAAAGACCTCACGATGACGGGGAATGTTACCCTTAACGCCCCCCCTAACTTAGCGGTTGGTGATGAGTATCTATTTTTTATCACCCTCGGCGGCTTTACCTTAACCCTTGATGCCGCCTACGTTAGCCGATTGACAACCCCGCCAACAATCTTGGAGAATACCATCCTGCACGCAGTTGTTACGGCTGGGCCAGTACTCAACTATTGGCTAGAGGAAACGGGCGCATAATGTCTATTCGATTTTATTTAAGGCCAGCAATGGCGCAAACCTATTGCTCGGCACTTTCACCAACAATCGAATTGACCGAGAAGGGCAAATTCTGACCAATGCCGCGCATAAGGATTTCATTCAATATTTGGATGAACACCCTGAGCGTGCGCCAAGCCTGATTTTGTGGCATTTAGACGACACAAATCTAAGCAATGGCAGTGCGAAGGCTTGGTACTATAACGCAGGCTTTGTCTCAATGATTTGGGAATTGTCAGAAAAATCGGCGGAATTTGTAGCTAACTTCGATAAACTTTTTAATGCTGGGATGTCACACGGCTTTAATGTTCTGCGTTTCGATGAAGCGGGGGATATAGAGCAGTACAGGACATTTGAGGCCAGCATTTTGCCACTAGACAAAGCGGCAAATATATACACAGACATTAATTTCATAAAGGAGCAAGACGACATGACTGATGAACAAATGGCAAAAGCCATGCAGGCATTTGGGGCGGAAGCGGCGTTGAAAATTGCCAAGCAATTGAACGAAGCCGAAACCGTAGCCAATGAACTTGACCAGCAAGGCATCGCCAAAAAGGAAATCAAAGAAGACTCGGCTGAGGTTGAAGAGATTGAAGAGACCGCCGCCGATGAGGAAACCACAATCAATGATGAAGCCAAGTTAGTTGAGGCGTTAACTGAGCGTGACAACCGAGTTGATGAAATTTTGGCAAGCCAACAAGCACGGATAGACGAATTATCTGACCAAGTGGCAGAGTTGACCAAACAGCTAGGCGGACGCAAGCAGGCAGGTGCTACCCGTGCAAGTATCGCTAACTATTGGCAATCAATCAAAGGGCAATCAATCATAGGCAATGAGGCGGCGCAGGTTGACGGGCGCTCGACATTAGCCAAGAGTAAGCCCAAAAGCAACGAAGAAACAGAACATGCCTTAAATGGCATTTTTGACGGCTCATTCTTAGGAGGTAAATAATGCCTAGCCAAACCGCAGAAAATAGGATAAATGAACGGTCATTCTTTTTTGACTGTAATATCGAAAGCCCCGTATTAAATACGGTTTTAGTACCGCAGGAATCATTCTTAAACTACCTTACAGCAAGCCCAACATTAAACGCAACACGTGTTTATAACTCGCTTGTGGCTGTTGATAACGGGATAACGGGTAGTGAACCAACAGATGAATGTACCGCCCCGCCTATCATCAATGAGGATTTTGATTTCTGTAAACTTCAATTCGACTTGGGGCGGATTAATCGGCAGACCAAAACATTGGAGGTAGACACCCTCATTGAAAAAGCCTGCGCCCGTGCGTTTGATGACCTTTACCTTGTTGGCGATTGGGCAATGCAACTCCGCCAAATGTCGATGGGTGAGATTTCAAGCCAGCGTGATTTAATTGTTCAAATGGCAGTAATGAAACAAATGGCGTTATTGGGCAACGTGTTTAATCGCACAATGGCATCAATGCTCTGGAATGGGGACACCGCAAACAATGTTGGTACGGGCTATGAGGAGTACTTTGGCCTGTTGCGCCTCATCACCGATACTTATGGCACGGACGCAACATTGCCCGTAACTGCTGAGAGTGGCACGCAAGCCGATTGCGCTACCCTGAATAGTGACCTAAAAGATTTTGGCTCTAACTGTGTTGGTGGTGGGGTTCTTTCCTTGTATGAGTACTTGTACGAGTTAGAGGAAACACTGTATATGCGGGCAATGTATCAAGGCGTTGAGATTCGTGATGCCGCATGGGTAATGAACCCGCTTTTATGGTCACAAATCACCAAACACCTACCCTGCGAAATTGCTGGTGACGGTTGCGCCGTTGGGCAAGTAAACGCCAATGACGGCGGCTCTGGAATGTTCGCCCAAACGATGCGTAATGAAATGCGCTCCCAGCGCTTCCTTGAATTAAACGGACGGCGCTGGCCTGTTGTGTTTGATAACTTCATTCCCTACACCTCTGGACAATCACCACAAACTTATACCTCAGACATCTTCTTTATCCCGATTACAGTGGCTTCCGGCGGTTCACTCGTTGACGTTACCAAGATTGAGTACAAAAACTACTCAGAAATTGAGCCTGCGCTTGGTCCCGCCAATCGCTCTGAGAATGACGCTAAAGGTTGGACAGACGGCGGACGCTATCACTTCATTATCACCAACACCCGCCGCTGTTTTGAAATTGATGGCAAGGTAGAGCCAACATTAGTTTTCATTGCTCCACACTTAGCCGGACGAATTCAAAATGTAACGGTTTGCCCATTGCAAGCTAAACCAGAACCCGACATCACCGTATAGGATAGACTATGAGATTAGCTTTTAAGCTGATTTTGCTAATCGCAACAATAGCCCGCCTCGTTCCAATGTGAGGCGGGCGCAAAACCAAAACTGGCGTGACCAGTGACAAGGTGTTTGATAAAATGACTAATAGTGAATATGCAGGCGTTGAGGGTTTTGTTAAGGTGGTGTTTACCACAGGTTCAACCACAAACCGGACTGCGCCGTCTCCAACAAGAAAAATACGAGGCCATTATTATTTTGGTGCTGATGGTGCAGAAATTTGGGTGCATCAAGACGACCAAAAAGCACGCCCCGATTTATATAAATTGATTGAAAAACCAAAACCAACCACAACCCGCAAGCGTAGAAAGCGGAAGGTTGAGGAGGCTTAACGATGCCATGTACATGTGCTAATTGTACCAGTGGAGTGAAAGGCGGGGCGGCAACTAAGGTTGCCATTTGTGACTTAAACCTCGTAGAATGTGGGGCGCAAATACCCGGACTTGGGCCAGTGACGGGACAAATTGAGGCCGCCCCCGCCTCTATCGCCTCACCATCAGCGCAGGATATTACCGATTTTTCGGCGGAAACGTGGACGGGGGGAAATTGTACGTTTGTTGATGCTTATACAACATGGTCTACCGATAGAGACAATATTTTATTAGATAATGGTTTAGTTTGGCCTATCGGTGATGCCACCAATTACGATGAAGGATTGTTTAGGGTTGATTTTGACAATCCTTTTGCCGTGTGTCCAGAGGCAACAATAAACCTAATTGATTTTTTACTTGTTTATGAGGCTATTGTAACGGCGGCTGATGGTGTTGTATTTCCCGGAGTTTGGGTGGCTTGGCGCAAGGCTGACAATAGCTTAGTGCAGTTAGTTGACCTCGGTGGCACAAACGACCATGGAGTACCCGTTAGGGTTTATGTGCCTGCAACGGGTGTGATAACGGTTGATGACTTGGCTAATGGCTACGGTTTGATTGGGGTGAATTTGGCAAACACATGTTCGGGTTCTTTTGATAATAGCCGAATTGATTTTGATTATATCGGTGCAAGGTTTACATACGATGCAACGGTCTGTTATGACCCAAGTGACCCCGCCTCCGGCGGAACTAGAGCATTGCCCGTTTCGATTGTCTGCAATTCAACCGATGCCAACCCCGTTGCACCTATTCCTACACTTGATTGGGAAATGCAAAGCGGTACGGCAACAGTACCAGCGGCTGGTAGTGTTGTTGTAAACACAAACCCAAATATGCATGTAATGAGCGTATACAATCCCGGCGCAAATTCCATAACGGTTGATTTTACCAATAGTTCAGGCGGCACCTCTCAGCAGATTATACCCCCGTCAAGCAACTACACTTTCGGCGTGGGTGATGTTTACCTAGCTTTTGGAACGGCCTTCACCTTTAGCAATGCTGGCGGCTCAAATATTGATATTATCTGGAATGTAAGCACAACAGGGGAATAGAATGGAAGATATACCATTAGCGATTTGGGCTTATGACCCGACCGCAACATATAACAATGTTGATGGTACTTATGATAACTTAATATGGATACAGCCCGGCAGTAAGCCAAGCGAAAACGACCTAACCAACGCCTACAATACATACATCAACACCGCCAACTATAAAAAGACGGTATGGTTTGAGGAATTGCAACGGGACGCGCAAGAGCATTTGAGAAGTCTCCTCGATGGGCCAAACACATATATTGTGCTGACCGCATTATGGCGCAATTATAGGGGGTTATCAATCCCCGCAAGGTATGAAGCCTATGGCGATGATTACGCCGACAAAGTTGTATCAATTCAGCAGGTGGTAGATAGCGCTCAGGATGCACTAGTGGCAATGTCGGGTGTAACAACGGTTTCCACATATCAAACTTGGTATGATACATACTTGGCACAAATTGAGGCGGTGACATGAGTATAAAAGCAACTTTTCAAGCCATAATCAGGCATTTGTTTGCCGACAGCTCAAATGTTACGTTGACCGATGACGGGGTAACGGTGACGGGTGACTTGACAGATACAGCCGTAACGCCGGGCAGTTACACAAATAGCAGTTTGACCGTTGACCAAAAAGGGCGATTAACCGCCGCCTCATCTGCCGCCAACACTAGCAATTTGCAGGCGATTGACCAAGATTTAGCCACAACTGATGACCCAACTTTTAACACTGTCACATTAACGGCGGCTAGTGGCTCAACCATCAATACTCAAGATATTTTGGCGCTAGATTATTCAGTGGCTAATAATGGACAATATTTGGGAGTTGCGGCAGGTGCATTAAGTTGGTTGGGTGTTGGTGGTAATATTCAAACCGCAACAGTACAAGAAACCCAAACATTAGGAACAAATGCAGGGGCTTTTACTAGCGGGGCTTGGAGAACACGCACATTAAACACAGAGATTGACCCCAATTCCATTGTCTCATTGTCGGCAAATGTTGTAACACTTGATGCAGGTGAATGGATTGTAATTGCGTGGGCTCCGGCCTATAACGTTGACCGTCACAGATTGAGATTAAATTTTAATAGTGGCAGTGCATACTATTACAGCCAATCCGCATATTCTCGAACTAGTGGCAATATACAAAGTCTGGCATACTTGATAAAAAATTTTAATGAGGTGTCAAGTTTTACATTGTCCCTAGAACATCAATGCGAAACAACACAAGCCAACAATGGCTTCGGTGTGGCAGGAAGTTTCGCCACAGAGCATTATGCCGAGATATTTATGATAAAGATTGCATAATGGATATATTAATAATTACAATCCTAGCCCTTGCCACATTTGGCTTAACCGACCTCATTACCAAACAGAATGGCCTCCTCAATATCTTCAAACGGTGGCGCAATTTCCTAGCTCGTCAACGGCCTGAAATTGACGAAGCCTGCGAAGATGATGATGCATGGGCAATGTATGACAGGCTGTTTAATGCTTGGGAACGCTCACCATCAGCCCACCTGTATGAGCTGTTCAGTTGCCCTTATTGCTTGGGCTTTTGGATAGCAGGGTCTTTTGTGGCGGTATACACTGGTATAGGCTGGTATACGTTGATATACTGGCTGGCGGTTTATGGGCTTCACTCGATAATTTGTAG
>Ga0208794_1001267_pt1 | contig 11697 bp, 12 predicted proteins | sample 32_taG_FD_184106 | JGI IMG/M metagenome (GOLD analysis project Ga0208794, IMG submission 184106) | Marine viral communities from the Gulf of Mexico - 32_GoM_OMZ_CsCl metaG (SPAdes) (version 2) | ecosystem: Environmental > Aquatic > Marine > Oceanic | place: Atlantic Ocean: Gulf of Mexico...
CCTCCTTCTGATTTAACTTTTCCACCCATTCCTTCAGCATTATCTACATGAACACATGTTTCAATAGTATTAGGTGAATCTGTATGAATATGTTTTTGTTCTGCCCAATGAGCATCACATGTATGTTTTCTAGTTTTATAAATATCAGGTACTTTTCTACCAGCTACTTGTGCATTTTGCATTATTTTATCTGGACATGTTTCATCTGGATTTGGGTCTTCTACTGCTTTATCTGTACCATGATAGGTTGCTCCGTTTTCTTGTGGTTCTCCTCTGTTATTCTCTAATTCATCTTCTTTCTCTCTTTCTTCTTTAAGAGCTTCAGCTTGTTCATCTCTACCTTCTGGTTTATTTGAACCTGTTACATCTGCATATGGTTCACCGTTTTTGAGTTTATCAGCTACATTATGTTGCATGGTGGCAAATCCTTTAGGTCCTTTCCATCCTTCATCTCTCATTCTATGTTCTGTATCTGAAATATCAGAAAAGTCTCGTTCTTTTATCTTTTTACCAGATGGATCAGAAATAACCTGATTTATTGATGGGTTTGGTGTATTACCTGCATTTACTTTACCCCTAATAGTATGATCTATATCTACCTCGTCAGTTGTAGCATGATTTGGTGCAGTTCTAAGTTTACTACTTCCGTCAGGAGGAGTTAATTTCTTCTCTTTAGTAGTTCTAATACCCTCTGTTTTTCCGTTCTTATCTGGATGTGTTTCATTCTTCCACTCATCTAATACGGTTACTTGGGTGTTATCATCTTCATCATCTTCTATCTTAATTAGTGAATCTTTCTCTATAAAACACTTGAATTTATCACATCTAATACACATTTTACCTTCTCCTCTATCTGTAGTATTACCTGCCATAGCCTTTGCTATTTCATTATGTTGAGTAATTAATGCTAATGGTACTGCTGGCTCCTCACATACGGCCACCTCGTACTGTTCTAAATCTTTCAAAGAATATGCTACGGATCCATCTTTCTCTAAAATTGGTGATCTTCCTGACTTTGTAGCACCACCAAAAGATAGTCCCTTATATTTGCCTGATTTGATTGCTTTCCATATCTCATTATCAAGTTCATAATCTCTAAAGATTTCTCCTTGTATAGTTATTGCTGGATATGTTTTTCCTTCTGCATCTGTTACGGTTGTTGCTGCATAATTAATTCCTTTACCTACTACTCTATTAGAATGGGTATCTGTAATAGGTCCTCCTCTTGCAATCCATATTGGTAAGACTTTAAGTAATTCATCACGAATTGTGATCTCACCTTGCCTATCTTTCATTTCAACTGTTAGCACCCCTTCAAATAGTCTTCTAGAGCTGTCAACCGCTGTTAAGTCTTTGGTGATCAGTTTGGAAAAAAATAGACGTTCTCCCATAGAGTTTTATATATGTTATAGTATTTAATAATTTCTCTAGGAAGATACGTTTCTATGTTTGACAATATCTGCTAGAATAACTCCACCTAGAGGACCCAAAACAACGCCCAGTGCTTGTACATCTGGTAATGGGATCTTGTCTAGAACAAGAGCTAAGGCAGAAATGCCTGTATATGCCCATAATGCGTGGTAACGTAATGAGCCTTTGTTCTCGAATACCATACAGCAATTACTTCAATGCTGTATATAAACTTTAAACGGCAGATTTGTCTTCTCTAGGCAGTATTTCACTGGTTAGTAAATCTATTACTAAATCTTCAAAGTCAGAGTCAACATCGTTATGATATTTTTTACTTCCTTTATCTAATCTCTTTGATAATATGACTAAAACACGTTTAATATTGCATATTTCATCTTTAAGTTCGTCTATTTCAGCTTTATTATCATAAATAGTCTTCTTTTTTTGTTTAAAATAGTTAAAAATATATGCACCTATAGATGAAACTACCAATAATACGGAGCCTGCAATAATTTCCCCTAAAAATTCAACCATATAATATTTAATAAATAATCATATTTAAAGAATCTATCTCCAATTATGGAACTGGTCTAAGCTGTTTATTCTCGATTAACTCAATAATCATCATTTTATTCCTCATAATTGAGGTTGTGAATTCATCATGAATGTTTGGATATATTGAGAAATAGCCACATCCCCAACAAAATTTGAACTTATATGTTCGTACATATTCACTTCCATAGTCCTCAATCATTCTATCTATCTCATATCGACTGATCTTTCTATTACATTTTTTACAGTCGTTGTACCCCATACCCTTATATATTGACCGGGTATATTTAAAGTATGACAAATATATCCATGTATGCATATAAAAATTTACAAGAATACATAAAATTATACCCAGGAAAACAAGATAAAGTTCTAGAAGATCACCTATGTTCACTATGGATTAATGAAAAAACTGTTGTATTAGTTAATGATGTTAGAAAGGGTGCAGCTAATTATAGGCCTGATTTTAGTAAAAGTATAGTATATTTTGATGAGGGCGAAGAGGCTTTTGAGAAATATGAAGATAAATTTGAACCTGTTATAGAAGTGAAATATGATCAAAAACGTAATATGATAGACTTTACAGGTCCTAAACACACTAAATCTTTTGCATGTGCTAGATATTTAGGAGATAAAATAGAAGGACATGTTAGAGGATATATATTATATGATGATAGTAGACCTCGATTAAATCTTATAATGGAAAAGGTTTAACGTCTTAAATTCTCGTCATAACCTCTTTTCATATAGAGATCATTACCCATTTTACGCCTCATAGACTTCCAAAATGGATCTACTTTGGTAGTACCACCTGCTCTTCTAAAGTCTCTAAGAGTCTCTCTTATCTTATAATGACAAGAATAACATAATCTAGCATTCATTTGTTTAATATCCCATGTAAATTTACCACAGAACATACACATATCCCAGCCTTTATCTGCTACTGCAACTAGTAAAAATTCATTACCTCTATTCCTTCTACAATGTTCACAAACGTTAAATAATGTAGCTGAAACAGCCTTTTTCTTCTCACATTTCCAACAAAATCCTTCCTTATGTTTATTTACATGTTTCTGTTCGTCTTCCTGGTGCATCTTCCATAGCTTGTCACCTATGGCCGTACCTCCAGTATTTACACATAATTCGTCAGCCATTACTGTCCTCTCCATGCATCAAATGCTTCACCTACTTCTTTACTTACTATTGCTAATATGGCTTCTTCTGGTATATCTGTAAATTTTTTCAAGTTTTCTACTATAGTATTAGGATTATTAGAGTGTAGCCCCTGCATTAAACATTCTCTTACAATATCAAAATTATCTTTTGTGATATAATCATATGGTTCTTTTTTCTTATTGAACATTTTTCTTATTCCATCCCCTATATGCTCCATCTACTTCACATTTTAAACATCTATACATGTAACTTGGCTTGCCACAAGTATCACATGTGTTTAATTTTCTTAAATAATCCTTACCACTGAATGATTTTTTCAAACCTTCTATGAATCCTCTAAACATCTGAATCCTCCAAATCTTTTATTATATCCATTAACTCAGCAACCTCTATAGTATCTAATGTATCCATCACGTTTAAATGTTTGGTTTTTTTACTGGTTAATTTAGTCTCAATATTCTTGATTTTTATCTGTTTTTCAACAAAACTGATTAATTTATCTCCTTGTACATCTAACTTGTTTAATTGTTTTCTCATGTAATTTGTCTTGATAGTTAGGTCTTTACTAGGTCTTCTTATCACTATTGATGTTATATGCATTGGATCATCTCTCATTGCATCTACTGCCTTTGTGATTAAAAGTCTCTCTTTTTTGTTTGTTTTTAGCATTTTGAATATTTTTGTAGGGTGTTGTGTAAATGCTGTTATATCATCTATTAGTACTAGATTGTCCTCCGATTCTAATGTAAGGCCCTTAACCCTACGTTTACTATAAAATCCTTCTAATACTGAAGCTCCTTGAACTTTATCTAGGTCTTGTGTTATAACTACTACTTGTTCTCCGTAACCACGTAATATAACGTCTGATTGATCTCCAGTGTAGCCTCTGGTTATTAGAAATGTCATGCTCTGATACCTTGGAACACCTTTGTAACACTTGCGTTTCCTGCACTATCCTTTAGGTCACGCCTGAATACTTCAGTTACTCCGTCGGTTTCATAAAATATCATCTGAGTACCTTCTATCTTCCAAGTACCATTTTCAACATGATAAATATCATGTAGGTGATTTGATACATCCAAAACATCATGACCATTGCCTTGTATATCATCATAATTATCTCTTCCAAGACCATTTTCGTTGATAATAGTATTTACATCTATTGATATATTTGTTAATGTCCCAGTAGCGCATGAGTCATCAATTTTTACACCATAACATGTTCTATTTCTAATTACACTGTCATATATCTTTACATCTCTTGTTGTATTACATGAACTTGCCTGTAGGTGTAAGTTATTTTTACCTGAGTTTTGGAAGTTAGCATGTTCAATCCATATATGTTCTGAATCTAATACATAAAAATTTGCCCTTACAGTACAGAATACTTTGACATCTTCAAATCTAGAATCTGAACTTCGTAAAGTCATCATCCCAGGTCCTGCTGATTCTTTGACAAATACATTTGAAACATATGCTCTGTCTGCACATTCAATTCTAATCGCTGAGTTTGTTGGTGGTCCACATGCATTTGTAGTTAGTTCTACCCCACTGAATTCTACATCATCTGCTGTTATTCTTACAGTATGTCCTCCAGTACATGAAGGGCTAAAAATGATATTGGTTCCTGCTCCTCTTACTCTTAACGTAGGTACATCTATCTCTATTCTTTCTGTGATAGTAGTGATTCCTGATGGATCTGTTGCAAGTATGAATATAATATCTTCAGAACCTGAAGTTGCAAATGATTTTGCCACTGCCCAAGTCTTAACTGCTAAAGCTGGTGAACATCCTTGTAATCCATCATCTCCGCCATATGGATCCCAATATATCGGTCTACCATATGCAGGTTTTCGTTTTGATGATTCTATCAAATATTTTACGTTTGTATCATTTGTACCTGTAATGGATGGAGATAATGAAAGTTCTACTGTTACTTGTGTGAATGATGATGTTGCTATCGGATTGTTACAATAATCATTTTCTGCAATTAGATTTCCGCCTGCTACTCTCATTTGTTCAAATGCTGGACCACATCTGTTTTCAAATCTTACTCTCCAATTATTTAATAGTTTTAATGTTATACCTGTAGAGTTCCCTCCTCCTAAATCATCTTTTCCTGTAATATCTGCAAGTTTCTTAATATCCATATTATCTAAATTATCTTCATAATCCCTTATCTGATTTGTTAAATCTTGTACTGTTACCTCAGTTTGAGGAGCATCTACCTCTATAATCCTGGTAGATTTAAAAAAGGTTAACGATGCCATACTCTAATAAAGAGTTATAAATATATAAGAATTATTGATGTATTATATTGAATTGGTGAGGTCCTTTATGTCCTTTTTTATTCTGACATTGATATTTGAACTGTTCTGTGCCTATAATTGTCTTAGCTGGACAACGCATTTAATCGCCCTATGGTAGGTCGACTACAGTATCGGTAGTTCTAACAGCACCGACTGATGCTCCAGTTGAACCAAATGTTGAAGTTGTCTGGAATGGTAGAATACCTTTCTTTCTTACTTTAACAATCAAAGGTATATCTGATACATAAATTACACTGTTTGTTGTAGTTGCTCCACCTGATGCTTCTTCGATGAATACCACAAAGGCGTCATCGTTTGCAGTTAATGCAGTACAACTTGTAACGTTTCCGATTGTACCTGATGTTAGTGTAAATCTACCGGTAGTTCTATCAACTGAATTATATGGGAATCTAAGGAATAATCCTGGGTTATTTGGATCTTCTACTCTTAATACACCTGTTGCAGGTACATCTTGTGCCATTGGTACGGCTCTTGTTGCTGTTTTTAATTCTATGATAGAATCTGCTGCTCCGTTAGCACATGCTCCTGGTGCACAATCTACTGCAAACTCTGTTGTACATATAACTTCAGCACAAGCACATGCGTTAATTGCTCTGAATACTGATACACTGTCACATGCTACTAGAGAAGTAACTGCTAGTGTTTGTAAGTTTGGTGGGTTTCTTGTTGTACCTGCTGCGTCTAATAATTGAATACCTTGAACATCTGATGGACATAATGTATCTTTATCTACAAATATACCGGTTGCACCGAATAATTTTCCACCAGCGAATGATCCGAATGCTGCTGCCTTTACTTCTGCGTAAGTACTAGCAATTCTTCTATAAATTCTACCTTCTGTATCTGCAGATGTACCTGTACCTGCAATAGGTAATGTTGATTCTTTTCTAAGTTCAAATTTGGTCCATTCATATACGTTAAGAATTGGTGCAGCGTTACATGATGTACCACAGTGATTTCCTACTATGTAAGCATTGTAGTTTTGTTCACCACATCCGTCCTCAATATCTCCTGGTACTGTTGTTTGATTACCAGAATATGTTAATGTTCCTGTATAAGTTGCACCTGATACGGCACCAGTAATTGTATTGTTTCCAGAGAATGCAGTACATCCTGTTACTTCTAGATAAATGTCATCTGCTGCATCGTTCATTAAAATGAATCCTGTTGCACATGTTACTGCTTGAGTTACTGTCTCTCCTCTTGTCCATGTACCTGTGGTTGTTCCACATGAAACCTTTTCTTCTACTGTCATTTGTCTTACTGCTGAACAATATCCTGCTACCAGGTTTGCTACTGATGAGAATGTTCCTGTTGCTGCTGATACGGCTCCAGTGATTGTCTCTGCAGATCCAAATTGTGTTGATGAGAATAATATATAGTCTAATGTGTTACATGTTGTGTTTTCTGCTACTACTACTCCTATTGCTCCTGTAGTGCCTCCCGTGATTTCTTCTCCTACTGTAAATCCTCCACATCCAGTATAAGTAATACGATATTGTCCTGTAGTATTGTTTAAGTCAGATGCAGTAGCGAGTGGAGTTGGTGCGGTACCACCGATTGTGGTTGTCTCGAAGTGATCATAAGTATGACCATATCTTCTGTTGAAAACAGTAACTGTTCCGTTGTTAATTAATTGTCCCAGTGCACATACTGATGGACAGATAATTGTTGGATCAGAATTTGTTTTTACTTTAACTAAAATATTGATATTTCCTTCTAACCAGTCGGTTCTAAGTACACTTCCATTTTGTTCTACATAGAATTGTGGTTGTGGTGATGGTGTAGTTGCTGATTCAGTATATCCTTGATCTCCTACTCCTTCAATAGAACCCAGTGTTTGATAGTTGGTCCAAATATTGTCGTTTGTACTGTCTTTGATGGAACCATTCTCTAGGAATCTCATACTGAGATCTGGAATTTGCCATGAATTAATCAAAGTATACTGTTGGTCTTTGACTTGGGCTGACATTGGTACGTCGTCATCCATCTGAACGAGTTCATCGAATGTATCTTGGATATATGTATATAATTCGTTTACATTTCTAACTATATTTAATGAAACACAGTCTGAATAAATACCGCCTTGTAATTCATCTCTTTGTCTGGTTCTTGGTGAACCTAATACATCTGTTGCACTGTCTAATGTTGCTGTAAGATTTTCTACTGATGCAATAGTGGTTCCTCCTACTTGGATTGATTCACCACATGAGACTGTTCCAGTCTTTGCTGCTGTAATTAGTTTACCTGAAGAATCTCCATCGTCAATAATTTGTAACACCCTTGCTTGTACTCCTGAAGTTGCTCCAGTAACCACATCACCTACTGCAAATACTTGACCTGCAACTTGGGTATCGTAAAATATTACACATTCAATAATTAAACTGTCATTACATACAAATGTTCCTTGTACATTGTTAATTCTAAGTGAACCTTGACTTCCATCTGCTGCACCTATATGTTGTTGTACAACTCCAGATTTACAACCGGTTGCACTGATATTTGCACCGTCTGGAATATAAATTGAACATCCTGGAGAATCGAAATCTAGTAAAATACTTGTATTATTAGTTCCTGGTGGGTTTTGAGTACCACTGGTTGTTTCGTTTACGGATGCTGCCCATGTGTAATCACCTGAACCGGTTCCTACGGCATTTGCTTTGGTTGAACCACCAACTTGTAAAGCTTCAGCAGCAGTAAAGTTTCCTGCACCACCACAGAATTGACCATAAATTCTTCCTTGTCCTGATGTAGTAGTATCATTATATTCAATTGCTCTAATAACTCCTGATCTACTTGAAGTTAATCCTGTAACTGTATCTCCTACAGAGAAACCACCGTTTGCCACGGTATCAAAATCTACATATTCTAATCTAACTAATCCGGTTCCATCTACAAATCTTCCAACTGTATTGGTTAAATTTGCTGTTCCTGATGTACCTGTTAATGCACATAATGTTTTTGCTACGGCATTATTACCTGATGTCTGATAAATATAATCATCTGCTACTGGTTGTCCACAAGCAGAACCAGTATCCCAGTCTAGGTTACCGTCAATATGTGAAATCTTTTTGTCAATATAATCTATATCCCAATCATCTGAAACTGCCATACATTAATATTACCAATCGAGTATATAAAGATAATTATTTCCAGTCTCCGCTAGGCCAGTCTCCTTTGTTCTTTTTTACCTTTGCTTCCTCTGCATCTGGTGAGGCTACTATTCTACCATTGTTTAATTTCCAAACTTTATATTCAAATCCTGGAATCATTACTTCTTCTGCACCACATTCAATACAAATTTGTAATTTTTTGGTTATGGTCTTACCCTTACAATGTGGACATGTCATGGTAGATTTACACTAGTATCCCTTATAAATCTAACACCCACTGATAAACCAGTACTCGAACTGATAGTTCCTGTAGTTTCGAATGGAAGGTATCCTTTTAATCTTACTCTTACATTTGCTGATATATCTCCTGCTACAGTTAGACTTCCTGTCACTACACCACATGCGTTGGTAGTACCACATAACAATGCTGTATCTCCAGCACTAACAGGACATGTAAATACTCCTACTCTAGCTCCTTGTACAGCATTACCATTCTCATCGTTTACTGTTACCGTTACTGTTACAGATGCTTGAGGAGAGAATTCTGTTCCGTCATCTGATGTAAATACATCTATCTTACCTAATGAATCTAAACCTATTATACCCCATCCTTGGGTAGTTGCTACGTTTCTTACTGTCTTGAATGTTGCACATATTGTTCCGGCACATGATACTCCTTGTAATGGAATTGCATGTTCTGCTCTACCCCATAATATCGGCTTACACCATGAGTCTGTTGTGTCTAGGGTTCCCTCCCCTAATTTTGCTATTTGATGATCATATACCTGCTGAGCAGTTCTATCAACACATGAAATTGCTCCTGCATCGTATACATAATAAAATCTTAATTCTGATGAATTAGTGTATGTTGCACACCATCCTCCTGCAGTACATAAGGTACTACAGTTTGCTACGTTTGTGGTTGTTCTTGATACTATGATACCTGTACCTGCACATGAATCTCCTTCTATGATATGTACTATTCCTAGGTTTGTAGCGCATTGTCTTATAGTGTCCCCTGATGTCAATGTTCCTGTACCCGATGTCCATTTGACCAAACTATGATTATTACATGCAGTTGATTCTATGATGGTTACTTTTGTAGTTCCATCTGCCACTGCTACACATTCTGCAGCACATACGAAATCATCTGTAAGTTGTGTAATTGTAGTGACCTGTCCTTTTCCACCTGTTTGATTAGCGACTGTCTGTGATGTTACGAATGGCTGAAAGCCGTAATCATATGTTTTTAATGCGAAATTAGCATGGGTTGTTAAAGTCTCACATACTCCTGCCCACTCTCTTTTAATTATAGGAAGACTTGCAATACCGCATACATCGGAATTAACTTCATTTACTAAAGCTGCAGAAGGACATACTTCTGTTATCTTAAACCTAGTATTCTGTATTTTTGTACCGTCTGTTTGCTGGCTTGTTGCTGTAACTGTGAATCTTTCTACTACGTCTGAACAAGCACCTAATAATGTTATATCACATGTAGGTGGATCGTTGGTATAGTCTGGATTCTCTAAAATGAAATGTTTGTTATTAGAACATGCCCCTTGAACAGTGATAATATCTCCTGCATTACTGACGAATGTAATATTCTTAAATGTAAAAGTTTCATTGGTACAATTTTGGTTCTCATTCCTAATAGGACCCATGTTAGTAAACAAGACACATGACATGGTTATGTTGTTTCCGAGATCCAATACGTCACATGTACCGTCTTTTCCTGTGACACTCACCTCATCAAAACATATATTGTTCGCAGTAACTTCAAACTGATTAGTTGCCAATACATTCTTAATCTTTACTGTGCCTGTTGTACACGAACCAAGAATTCTAAATTCAGGGTTGTTTACTGATGTTACAAACAACCTGTCTTGTAAATCCAACTGAGCTCCATCTAATACCTCTATTCCTAACTCATTTGCTATCGCTGGTGTAAGAATAATGTAACCTCCAGATACACCTACATTGTTTGCTATATATCCATTTGAGAATCTACCATTATTCTCAACTCTTAGATCAGGACATGTTGCTGATGAGTTATCCACACTTTCAAGTGATGCACCATTAAGTAAAGCAAAATACGCAAAAGTCGGACACGCACCACTGTTACCTATACGAAATTTTCTTGTAGATGAATAATCTTGAACTCGTTTGTTAATAAGACCTAAACCTGTAACTGTTGCTGCATCTTGAATAATATATGATATATCAACAGAATCACATGCTGCTGGATTAGTACACCATGCCTCGTGAACTGTAACTGTTGTAGTATCACATGTTGCACATTCAACTGAATTTATAACATATCTAGTTTCTTCAGTACATGTTCCTTTTCTAATTAAAATCAATCTGTCTGTAAATGATGCAAAACATCCATCTGTATTACCGTTATTACTATTACCACCTGCACTCCATCTGCCATTAATAACTGCTGTAGTTGCAGTACCTGAATTGGCAACACCACACCAAGCAGACGTAGTAATTCTTACACCGTCACCTGCAGAAGTAGTAATTGCCATATATAAATCTATGGCTATGTGAGATTTAAACTTTACCTTTAATCATGGTAATTTGATCAGTTGTATTGATTGACTCAATATCAGATCTATTGATCATACCTGATACTTTTGGTCTTGCTGGGTCTTGTGGTAGTTTTACTATGGTTCCTTTAAATCTAGCATCTGACATGATATTTGTAGATATAAGTTGTGTTAGAACTTTACCATCCTGTGCAAGTAATTCGATATACCAATGATTTTTTCTAATATCAAATCTAAGTCTAGCTGCTACACATTCTTCTGGAATTTCTACATTAGGTTTAATATCACCAATCTTGCCTTTACCATTACCAGTAATCATAACAGAACCTTCACCAACTTCTCTAATAGATTCAATGTTATCTTTATGGAAAGTGAATCTTCCGTGATGAATACCATCATACCATGACCTACTTCCTATTGGTGCAGTTGATGCAATATTCAAAGTATATTCTGATAATTTACTAGAGAATTCACCCATCTTACCAGTTGATTTGAGGGCCTCTAACCACCATCTATGATTATTAGGATCTCTAGCATTAGAATAAACAAATCCTAATTGAG
>Ga0208794_1001271_pt1 | contig 11659 bp, 8 predicted proteins | sample 32_taG_FD_184106 | JGI IMG/M metagenome (GOLD analysis project Ga0208794, IMG submission 184106) | Marine viral communities from the Gulf of Mexico - 32_GoM_OMZ_CsCl metaG (SPAdes) (version 2) | ecosystem: Environmental > Aquatic > Marine > Oceanic | place: Atlantic Ocean: Gulf of Mexico...
TAATACTCCTTGTTGATAAAATATTCCTTGATGGTCTAATATTCCTGCCATATATAATAATTTCTTATTATATAAATATTACATCAATAAAATTCAGGAAAATTAAATTATTTTTATTATACTTGAAATATATAATTTATTAATATATTCTTGTATTATTCTGGTCCTTGTAATAATAGGGATAAAATATTAAAAAGTCAATAGTTGACAATAAAAAAATTTATAAACTACCTCCTCCTACCATAACACTATTACTTTTTGAAGTGTTATTTCCATCAATAGAACCTTTAGCATTGAGAAACATATTAGACACAGTTTTAGATATTCTATCTTCCATTCCTGATAAATCTAACGAAGGGTTATTAGATTCTAATTTAATAGTGGCGTTAAGATTAATGTTTTGATTTGTAGTTTGATTTGTATTGTTATTAGTTGTAGTTGTTTTATCACCACCTTTAGTAACTTTATCTTTTTGTATAAAAAAAGCGTAGTCGTTAACATCTGGTTTAATTACCGCAGACATAGTACCTTTAGGCATCCTAACTAAACTATTTCCACCAGGTGACATAATACCATCTTTCGTTTCAGATTCCACAATAGAAGTCTTATTCATAAAACTAGTCATATTTTTATTCAATAAATCCAATCTATCTTTTAAAATGTCTATTAAGTCTGCGTCACCAACCATTATATCATTAATAAATTCGTTCATCGTCTCCAATTGAGTTGCAATTTTCTCCCCAAACTTATCTGCGAATTTGTCAGGGTTAGTCATTATCTCCGACATATCTTCACCCACTTTACTTGAATCTTTTAAAATTTCACCAGTATTAGTAACTAAATCGTTAATTATAGAAGATAAAGCTTCTTGAGGTTTTACCATACCCTTTTCTAAAACTTCATAAAAATCAATTTGTAGTTGTGTTTGTGCTTTTAATTGTTCTAATGATTGTTTTGCAATATCTGCGGTGGTGAAAGTAGATTTTGCGGTTTGTAAAATAGGATCTTCATCAGGTTGTGTAGTTAACATACCCCCTTTTACTGCCTTTTCAATATCTGCAGTATTTTTAATAGGTATTGATTTACCGTCAAAATCTACAACCCATTTACCCTCTTTAAATTTAGCCATAGATGCAATTGCAGATTGTTCTTCTTCACTAAACATATTTGAACCATCAAATGCCTCTCTAATATCTTTTAATTTAGAAGTTTGGAAAGCCATATCAATTACATTGTCTTTAGATAAACCTAATTTTTCTGCCATAAATGTTAATTGTTGTCTAGCTTCTGGAGGTAGAGTATATTCACCAGTTTCCTCATTAAACACTGTCATGTTTTGAGTCATTTCTTCTAGTTTTTTGGCTAATTCTTCTGGTTTATTTCTAGCCATATACATAACCTCAAAAGGATCACCAAATGCCTTTGCGATATCCCCCCCCATTAATTGTAGTTCTGCAGCCGCTTCTATCGCAGCTTCGGGGTTATAGAATTTATCTGCCATACCTAACATATCACTAATTTCCATTCTCATATCTACTGCTAATTTAGCCATTTCAGTCATTGCTTTTACACCACCTTTAAATGACATTCTCTGCATTGACGCAAAATTTCTTTGTAATACATCAGTAACTTTTTTAGCGTTTAGCCCTAAAGATTGTGCATCGCCATATACTTCTGAAAGAGAATCATACATTCTACCTACACTAACACCCATTAAATCAAACCTGTCAACTAAACTACCAACCTCTTGATTAGATAGACCCAAACCAACAATCATGTTTGCCATTCTTTTGGTGTCTTCAGGTGGGAAAAAACCTTTAAACCTACCACTTTCTTCCATTATTTCAGATATAGTTTGTTTTAGATCACTAGCATCTAATCCCATTTTTGCGAAATATGGTAAGGATTTTTTAAAACTATCTGCCAAAAATTTAGTTTGGGTTGCACTTAATCCAATATCTCTACCTAATTCTTTATATTGTTCTGCAACTAGTTGACTGTATAAATATTGTTCTTTTGTATTACTTATCCAAGATACTGCGTCTGATAATAATTTTTTTTGTTCTCCCGCTACATAAACCAAAGCGTTTTTAGTATCTTGCATACTATCTTCGATACTTCTGGATAGTTCACTTTGTTTCTCTTTCTGTCTAGTAACTCCTTTTTCTAAATTAAGATAATCACTTTTTTGTTTTTTAATATAACTTTCTATAACCTCCCTTGCTTCCGACTCTTTACCACCAGTAGTAGTACCATCTAATATATTTAAAGCTTCTTCTACAGTCAAAATTAATTAATTTATTTTAATGAAATTATTTGCACATCATTCGACATTCTATTTCCTGTATATATACCGTTTTTATAGTTTAACTGTAGTTGTACTCTAATATTACCACTAGTTCTATAATTGTCAATATACATTAATAAAGAAACATTATTTGGTAAACTATTATTTTTTAAATTTAAAATATACCCTTGAGAAGTTTTTTTAGTTGTAACCACATCAAATTTTTCAGTATTATAAGTCCTATATGTCTTTTTATATTCTTTACCTCTATCTGCGTTTACAACTAATTTAAAATCGTCTTTAAATTTTACTGTAATAGTATTAAAAGTATCAACTGTACTATCGTAAGTATTTGTGTCGTATTCATCATAAGAATAAGAAGATAATTTGGATCTTATCCTATCTTTAATTCTTTCTATTTCATCAACATCACTTTGTATATTATATGAAACATCATAATCTGATTTAAATAAATCTTTTATTTCTTGTGCAGCATCCACCTTTAAAGAAGATATTTTATCTTGAATTTTTTTCTTTAAAAGATTTTCTCCACCATTCCTTAAAAATCTATTTATTAATTTAGGTCCAAAATATTTTGACGCTATTGATACTAAACCAAAAACCTCATTTATTGGTTTTTTTTCATTTTCACTTAATAGATTATCAATTTCTGAAATTATATCTTCGATTATTTGATTTTGTTCATTTATATTCATTATAATAGTTTTATTAATAAATATCTAAAAAAACAAAAAACTATTCATCGTTATTTGGATATAACTGTGTTAAAAAATTTCTTCTCATATATGTAGGCATAATCATAATGTCACTATATGTAAAATTACCATATTTAACTAAATGAAAAACTTCTTGTATTATTGATGATATATAATTAGAATTCAGGCCAGAAAAAAGATTTTCCCAGTCTAAGAAAGCAATCTACGGACTCCTCCTCCTCAGTCCGCGCAAATGTATTAAAATCTAATCCAGGTTCACTATCACTAATGAACTTATTCAACTTCCTACTATCCATAATAGTCATCTTTTTTTCGATAAAATTAGTTATTGCCATTTTATCTCTATTCCCATCAAGTTCCATAATCATTTTACCTAATTTTAAAGTATTGTAAAATGACACATCTGTATTAAATTTTTTCTTAGTAAATTCATCTTTTTCTGTAATTTCTTTTTCGTCTTTAGAATTTAAAAACCTAAACTTAATATTTTTTTTGCTTTGAGGTAAAACAAAGTCAAATTCGTTTTTCTCATCTGGTTTTATTAATAATTTTTTTTGTTTTAACTTTGATAAATCTATGGTACCCTCAACAACCTTTTTTTCACTATTTAAAACGGCTTGTTTATATTCAGTACCAAAAGCAGTAGTCCTTAAAAAAACTATAATAGCTAATTTATCACCCTCTAATAATTCTTCAACAGGAAAACCTAAATCTTTAACTTTTCTTTCTATTAAAACATCTAATACTTTACCACTACCTAATATATTAGGTGAAGATAAAACGTTTTCATCCATAGCGGTTAAATATTCTATTTTAACACTACTTTTTTTATTTGGGTATAATAAACCTTGTGAAGGTAATTCTATAACATCATATGGTACCTTATATTCATCAGGTACAAAATTAGGGTCTAATGTATTTTCCATATCTAAAAACTTTTATAATAAATATACCTAAAAAAATTTTTTTATAAATACTATTCACTAATTTCCTCCACTCATAAAATTATCCATATAATCTTGAATTTGATCATCTGTCAATTCAGTATTCAACTCTTCTTTTACGGAATCTGTAAATTCTTTATTCAGTTTCAAATTACCATTCATAATCTCTAATAATTCTTTAACTCCAGTAGAATCTCCTTTTTCAATTAGTTCATCGAAAATATCTTTTACATTTAAATTTTCAAATTTATTTTTAAATACATTTGACGAATCAGAAAAAGTTTCATACCCCTTCAAACTTGCATTTTCTTCTACCACCTCAACCACTCCCTGTATTACTTTCTGTGCTTCTTCCATCGTATCTAAATACTCCTGTTTTGTATTTTCATCCCCAACACCACCATATCTACCACATGGAACCTTTATAGGGGTTCCACTTCCTTCACATACAAAATTTTTACAAAAATTCGATGGTAACCAAGTTTCATCTCCATTTCTTTTTCTTTCACTTTTAATATAATCTTTATATTCACCCTTAGTCATACCATCTACCTTTACAATTTCCATAAGATTAAATTCTTTATCATCCCAAAGTAAACCCTCTCCATCATCATAAGCTTCACCATTTGCGTCAACAGAAAATATACCATCTTCATATTTTTTCTCATAACACTCATTCAAACCAACATTCCAAATTAAACGACTTTGTTTCATTATTTGTCCAGTAAAATAATTTGGAAATATATTTCTATCACTTAATGTTTTAATTATATGTCTAGTTAAATCAAAAAGGTGCCACAATAAACCATCTTGTGCAGCAATTGATCCAGAAAGAATAGAAATTTTATATAACGTACTCATTTCATTAAAAGATTTGATAGTTTTTTTATTAGTTTGTTTTAATATCCTATGAACTACTCTTCCAGGATATAATCCTAATAAATCTACCCAAATTCTAATAGGTGCTAATCCATCTTTAAAATATAAACTAAATATTTCATCACCAGTATTCTTGTTAAAGGATCTTTGCCAACCCAAGAATTTACATAATGGATGATTCCCAGTTAAAGGATTCTTCAGCCATCTCGCCAACCTATCTTCCGAATTCAACCAATCGGCATATTTCTGAGCCCATTCAGTCGCTTTAGACTTTGCTTTCTCTATTGCCTGTTGCCCTTTTATTTGACCAGCTTTTATGATTTTGGCTTTTGCCACCTCTACGGAAGCTGCGATTTGTTCCGCAGTTTTTACATCAGTATTTTTTGCAGCTTTTTTAACAAAGTTTTTAACATCATCTAAGACATCCGCATTTCCATCAGAAGATTTTAAAAGATTTAATTCTTCACCAAAATTCTCTTTTAGTTTTGTTATTACCTCATCAAGACTTGCGTCATCTAAACTATAAACTTTCCTATCTGATAATAAATTTTCTATATTCTCTTGTAAAGAATCTAAAGTTGTTTTATGTGTAGAAATTTCCCATATTTCATCTAAATGTTTTTCTACCGATTGTGTTTGATTTTTAAAAGATACTGATTTACTAATGTCTATACCATTTTCAGTTAAAGTTTTTTTAATACTATTCCATACACCATTTGCCAAAAAATTATCTGGAAGTTTTGCAGTAGCTTTCGCATCAGTTAATACACTGGAAATTTGATTAATTATTTTATCTTTTATATCAGTTTTAATAAAGTTTTGAAAATCAGCAGATTTTCTTAATTCATCTATAAAGCCATTTGCGTTTTTTACTCTATTTGAAAATTTACTCCATTTTTTATTTGATACAAGTTTTTTAGGATGTGTATTATCCAACATTCGAATTAAATCATCTAACCATCCATATCTCCCGCTAGCTGCTTCAGTTACTAAATTTCCATATAAACGACCATCATCAAATAATGATTTTATCCTTTTTATTTCTTCATTTAAATTTTTCATTTTTGTATGTTTTTTAATCCTGCCTTATCTAATGTATGTGTTATATTTTTTCTATTTTTAACCGATACCCAATCGTCTGATCCTTCTTCAATGTACTGATCAAAGTTATATTCAAGTTTTATATCATCTCCAGAACAAATAAATTCACCTCTTGCGTCAAAAGCTTTAAATTTCTTAGTTTCAGTATTATCTAGTATTTTATGAGAAAAAGGGACATCATTTCTATATCTAAATGCATATTCATTATTTTTATTCATAAACTGATATGTTTTTTTAACGTCTCCCTTTGAATCATTTACTGTTATTATACATTTACCTTCGTGATCAAATTGTGAATACTTAATACCGTTATCTCTTAAAATTTTTGCAATACAATCTAAATTATCTGAAGGAAATTTACACATTTCTTTCTGTTCCTCTTTTGTTTTATTTAAATTATAAACAGAATAACCTTTACTCTTTAAAAAAGTTTTAGCCTCTTCCTCATCATCACAAACTTCATTTATGGAATTACCGTATAACCTTTCTTCAGTGAATAAAGATTTAATTCTTTCTATTTCCTCTTTTAATGTGTCCATAATAATAAATATTAAAAAAATAATTAAAGTTCAAAATCTACCAAACCATCTACAACACCGTCAGATATTTCGTCAAAATCATCATCTGTAATATTTGTAGATTCTCCCATTATTTGTTTTGCTTTAATAAATGCCATTGCTTTTTCGTATTCCTCACCGTCTAACATATTAAAACAACTAACACCTTCTTTTTTATTCATTTTTACTGCGTTTTTCTTACAATATTCTTTAAATACAATTTTAGCAGTTTCACAGTCACCTTTTTTCCATTGAGTTTCGCCAACCTTCTTAGTGTAAACCCAACTGTCTTCAGAAGTTAAATCGGGATATATTTTATATTCATAATTACCTCCCGCATCAACTGAAATACCTTTTACATTTATATTTTCATTTTCATCAGCATCTCCTACCACCTCAAATTTTTGATTGCAATTATGATAAAATTTATTAAATAAAGGTATGTTTTTCCATTCAGCTTCATACTCCATATATTCATTTAAATTGGTTAATGTATTATTTAACATCTCCTCCACCTCACCAGAAGTTTTTACATCAGTCTCATTTATCATCATTTCAAGAAATGATATAACATCTTCTTCCTTAGCACCTAACTCTTGAATCATTTTCTTTTTAAATGTTTTATAACTATATATTTGCATACTACCAAATAATAGTGACATTATAATTGATTCAGTTTTTGTGGTGGGTGCAATATGTACCCATAATTTTTGAAAAGTATTTTCACCCCAAGTATCAATACCTGCCTGTCTAACCGCCTTATTTTCTTTATATGAATAAGGTTTTTCCATATATGTTTGGATATTATCCATAAATTCTTTATTCTTTTTAGCTAAATCCTGAAGTTCTGTTATATTTTTACCTGATCTATTCATAAGGTCGTCAAATAATTGTTTAGCTTCCTTACCCATAGTTTCATATTCTTTTCTTATAATTTTTCTAGCACTTTTTTCAGTGACACCATCTAATTTTTGTAATAACTTAGTTGTTTCTTCTGCCGCTTCTCTACTAACTTTGTAAGCTTTGGAAACATATTTTGAAAGTAATGCCCCACCTATTAAAAATCCTGATCTAATCGCAGCATCACGATATTCACCTTTACCTAAAGATATGCCAGCGTTTAATACCTCTAAACCAGTTGCAATTCCCCAAGTTAACGGTGTTGGTATTAGATATAATATTATAGATGTTACATCAATCCAATCTTGTGTATCCCACGTATCAACCCAAGCACCAAAAGCATTTAATGTGTCTATAGGACCTTTATCTTTAATACCGAATTCCGCTTTTAACTTTTTTCTTTTCGCTTCTCCTCCTCCATAACTATTTAAATCTCTAGTAATTTCTTGTTTCCTATCCTCACTAGCACCTTTTATCATTGACTTTATTTTACTAATATCTACAGTACCGTAATTAACACTAAACCAATTTCCATAATTATTAGCACCTGTTTCTTTAGTAAATGCTTCAGAAGTCCAATTTCCATTAGGCATTTTATCGTTGAATTCTACATTACCCAATACTATGTAAGATAACCAAGGATACTTAGCATTAGATGGTAATCTATATTTTTCATCTTTATATTTTTCTAACTCACCATATGCGTCCATATTTCTAATTAAAATTCTTGAATCGTCACCATAATGATCTTTTATTGACCAAAAATAAGCATATCTTCCAGGACTACTAGTATATGGGTATAAATTAGATTTGTAATCTTCTAATTCTCTTAGGTATTTATAACCTACAGTATTAATCATTGAAGGTTGTATATCTTCCCAATTAGGGTACTTAAGAAAAGAATCTCTTTGGTAATCAGGTATAGTGTCCCAACCCCAAGCCTTTAATGTTTTATTACCATGTTTAAATGCGTCTAATCTCCATTCATAACTACCAACCTTTTCATTAAACATTTCACGACCATCTTTTTTTCTATCAGTATCTTTTTCTTTATAATTCGTCAGTTTTCTCCATAAATCATCATCACAATCGCCTATAAAAATATCTCTACCACCACAAAAAGACATATCGGTATGTTCACTATATAAATCTTTACCTTCGTTTCTAAATGTAATTGGTCTTCTAATCCATTTTCTACTACAATCCGCCCATATTCTCCATTGATAATCAAACCCATCCCCAAATGGATCATTTAAGGTATACCAATAAGGTACAGTGTAAGGGTTAGAATAACATGCGCTCCTCCCATCCGCATACTTCTTTCCTCTGTCACAAGCGCGGAAAAAACATTTAGAATCTTCCCTAGTTCTTGGGTTGTAAGTATCTTTTTGTTCATTAATAAAGACACTATCTATTTTTTGAATATCATTTAAAAATATTCTTTTATATTGATTTTCTGTTAATATAATTTTCATTTTAACTTATTTTAAAATTGTTATCATCAATAAATGAAATTTTATCTATATCATTATTACCTTTATTATCTTTAATATCTTTAATATCTGTTAATGCTGGATTTTCCTCCTTAACTTTATTATTTAATTCTTCAACCGCATTTACAATTCCATCTTTATACCCATCTCTAATTTTAAATTTACCACCACTATCTTTTTGTACTGGAGTAAATTTATTATCACTCTTTATTGTATAGATATATCCTTGATTACCCTTATTTAAAAATATTTCACCCGCATTATACCCATTATCCGTATCAAATATAACAGAACCTAAACTGGTTTTCTTTTTCATTTTTTTATCACCACTAAAACTAATTAATAATTTTTCTTTTTCAACTAAAGATTTTTTAGGGTCAGTAATTCCTGCTAATATTGTTAGTATGTCATTTGGTGATTTACCTGCGTAAGATTTAATATCTAACTCATCAGAACCAAAAGCCTCCCAACACCTTTTTACAACTGTATTATATCCAACCTCTTCTGTGGTTTCATCTGCATTAGTATATTTTAATTTATGTGTTTTTAATAATTCCTCCCATGTCATTCCTCCTGGTTTAAACGGACTAGATAATCTATTTTTTTTATCTATAAAAACATTAACTAATTTACCAACTTCCTTTTTACAAAATTTACTTAACTCTTTCCTATATTGTCTTTTATCTTTTTCTATATCTTTATCATGTTTTTGTTTTTCCTTCGCAATATCTTTATCATCTTTTGTTTGTGATTTTTTACTTTTCTTCGCACTTTTTTTAGAGAAAGGATCTTCTTCTTGTTCCACAAGATTACCGAATAATCTTTCTTCGGTAAATAAAGATTTTATTCTATCAATCTCTTCGTTTATTGTTTTTATATTTTTTCTCATTTTATAGTAAATTTTCTATCATTTATAACATTAATATTCTTATTTGTCGTATCGACACCTAAATTATATAATGCATCCATAACACCTTTTTTTGCGACATCATGTATAAAACCATTTCTACGAGGATTTAGTATAGGTACCTTTCTATTTTTAATTATGAATGTTGTCTTCCCATCTTTATCTTTTACTTTTTTAAGAACACCATCAATAGTTTTCTTACCAGTTCTATAGTTTACCCCAATTATATCTACTGAATCTTTTGTTGTTGGTTCTGTTGTTGTTGGTTCTGTTGTTGTTGGTTCTGTTGTTGTTGGTTCTGTATCTTCCTCACTTTTTTCGTATTCTTTTTTACTAATAAGATTACCATCTACGTATTCCTCCTCAGATTTTAAGTTACCACTTTCATCATAAAACTTCGATATACCATTTTCTTTACCATTTTCATAAAAACGTATTTCTTTTAAATTACCATTTTTATAATAAAATTTTCTTTCACCCCAATCACCATCTTTATAAATAGTTTCGATTTCTAATTCACCAGTCTCATAATAATCTTTAGATATTCCCTGTGCTTCACCATCTATATAATTAGTATCATATTCTAATTGACCATTTTGATAATAGTATTTACTCAATCCATCTTTTTTTCCATCTTTGTAATTCACTTCCCACCGCAACTCACCATTTTTATAATATTTTTTTTCTAAACCATTCTTCCTTCCGTCTTTAAGTATATATTCCCTCATCAACTTACCATTTTCGTATTCTTTTTGAATTCCATCCAAAACACTGTCTATGTAAGATTGTTCGCTTTTTATTTTTCCATATCTATAAGTTTTATATACCCCATTAACCAAACCGTTTTTAAGTGGTATTTCCTCAATTAAATCCCCCGAAGTATTCCAACTCCTCTTAAAACCATCAGGCTTACCATTTTTGAAACCAACTACCATTGTTGCATAACCTGCATTACATTCTTTCCATAAACCAGTATAATTGGTTTTATGGGGATCTATTCCATCATTCGGTCTGGCTGCAACAACATCCTCACATTTTTTAAATTCTTTTGGTACCTCAACATTAATTACTTCATCATTATCAATAACCTCCTCAGTACTGGTTTCAGTTTTTAATCTTTTACATTCATCTTTTAATAAATTCATTTTACCTTTTAACCTACTAATAAATCCTTTATCTTTATCGGTTAAAATATTTTCATATTTTTTTTCAACTTCTTCTAACTCCCTTCTTTTACTTTCTATTTTAGATAATGTTGCATCTGAACAGAAGTCTTTTGAGTCCATACCACTAATAATACTTTCCGCCTTCTCAATTTCTTCTTTTATTTTACCTTTACCTAGGACTCTAGTAGAAATTCCACTTAAACCATTATTATAAGATTTCCAAAGACTTAATATTTTTAAAGTATCTTTTTTTATTGGTTCCATAACCTCCTTAACTTTATCAGGACTGGGTTCCGTATCTTCAGTTACTAAATTACCATATAAACGACTTTCACCGAACAATGATTTCATTCGATTTATTTCCTCGTTTAATGTGTTAAGTTTTTTCATAAAGACATTTTTATATAAATATTAACAAATAACAAAAAACCCCTACCAAACTAATGATAAGGATTTTTTTATAAATTTAAATATTCTAATCTCTTAGAATACGTTGATTGCTCTGTCGAAACGAAGTGTACATGTAATGTCTGCCAAATCATTAGAACTGTAATCCAAACTTCCAAAATCTGCGTCATTCAATTGTGTACCTTGTAAAATCCACTTCTGAACAACAACACCAGTTGGGTCTAACATTTCTAATTCTACGTCTTTCTTATATCCCGCAGCGTAACCTTGTCTACCTGTT
>Ga0208794_1001276_pt1 | contig 11597 bp, 3 predicted proteins | sample 32_taG_FD_184106 | JGI IMG/M metagenome (GOLD analysis project Ga0208794, IMG submission 184106) | Marine viral communities from the Gulf of Mexico - 32_GoM_OMZ_CsCl metaG (SPAdes) (version 2) | ecosystem: Environmental > Aquatic > Marine > Oceanic | place: Atlantic Ocean: Gulf of Mexico...
CCCTATATTCAGTACCATCTGTAGGATCTATTCTTTCTAAATAAAACGGTACACCTTGATTATATAACTCAAGCATTTTTTCATCATCAACAATTACTTTATTACTTGGTGTTCCTGCAAAAGGTTTAATTTCTCCATTCTTTACAGCTTGTATATAAGATTTTTCATAATCTTCTTCAGACATTATACCACCATTCTTTGTAGCAATAAGAGGAATTTGTTGTGTACCCTCAACATCTGTCAATCTAACAATCTCTTTAATATTTGAATAATTAACTTCATTAAACTTTTTTTGCAATGCGCCATGAGATATTACTCTTGCTTGTACATTATTTAAAAGTTGTGTAAGTACTGCTTTCTTTTCAACATCTTTGCCGGTTGGTGATTGCCCTAATAACTGTACCTCTTTACGTAACTTCTCATACAATATAGATGGAGCATTTGGTTGTTCATAATCTTTCATATTAACCTGTATACCTAATTGATCAAACACCCCTTTTATATCATCTACAATAGCTTTCCCATCTTGTTGTAGTTGTGTTTGATTTGTAAGCACAGCGTCTACATCTTCAGCTTCTGATGTTAAATTACCATCTGAATCTAAACCTGTTGTTGTAATATTAAGATCTGTACCAATAACTGTCATCATTTCATCCAAAGCCCTATTTAAAGCATTTTCTTGATCTTTTGCCTCTTGCTCTCTTTTAAACTTTCTCCTACTTAGCTCATCTTGATAAAGAAAGTTTTGATGTGCTAAATTCAATGCATTTTGATGAGCAATTCTTTGAAACTCATATTCATTTTTATCTTGCTTAATAATTCTATTTGTTGTTCTATAGTTTGTTACGGCAGCCGTAACATCCTTTTGTAATTGATCTAATATAAAAGCATTGCCAACAGACTGATTAATTACATCAGGATCATCAGAATTAAGCATTTCAACTACATAGCTATTTGCTTCTTCAGCTTGTTTATACTGACTTTCTAATCCTGCTACTTGTGCTAGTATACCTTGATAAACAAAAAAGTCTTGAGTACCCGGAAGATACTTTTGAGTCTTTTGTGCTTCATCATGCTTTGCTTTTAATTCGTTATACATATCAAGATTCTCAGCAATTGTGTTTTTTTGAATTGCTGTGTTATCTGCTATTTCAGAAAGTAAATTTTTATTGTGCATATTAATACCTTCTTCAATAGAAGATGCTTTTTGAGCTTCAAAGAGTTGCTTGCCAGCTCTATAAGATGTTACTTTGTTTAGCACTCTGTAACCTCTTTGAATAGCAGGATCATTTTGAAACACACGCATAACATCATTCATAGCTGCTTGTGTGACATCATTTCCAAAGGTATCTGTTATAATCCACTTTCTGTCATCTGAATATTTTGGAATAGACACTTTGTATCTTCCTTTCATTTCAGGACCTTCTAAGTATGCTTTAACTTTATTATAAAGATCTGGGTCTTCTGTATATACAGGATTAGCCATCTGCAATGCTTCTTCTCTTGATGCATTCTTAAAAGCATCAATCTGCATTTGTAGATCTTCAATACCTATATCCCAATACTTTCTTCTTATGTTAGGATCAGAAGATTTAGCATATCTTTGAGCAAGTGCAAACTGTTCTTGTGCAGCCTTTGTAGCAACTAAATCTTTTACTATTATATCTTCTTCATAAAAAGGTTTAAATATACCTTGCGCAGCCAAAACATTTTGCTGTAAAGATAAATCCAAACCTGATACTTTCTCAAGCTCTGGTCCAATTTTAGTAAGAAAGTTGTTTCTTGCCTCATTGGTATCATCTCTCATAAGATTACCATAAACAACATTACTATAAGCCTTATTAATAGCTTTATAGTTTGTGTTGTACATGTCTTGCCTTTTCTGTAAAACATCACCTAAAAACTTAAAGTCAGGAACAAAAGGTTTTAAGTCATTTACATAGTAAGGTGCATTTGGAATTACTAATGCCATTGTGTATAAGTTTTATTTATATGCCCATTTTACCTGTATAAAAAGGAGTGGCATATTTTTTTATTTCTTTTCCTTCTTTAAATGTTGTACCGGTATTACCCTGCATGGCTTGTACAGCCTTTAATACATCCATGTTTGTATTAGAAGTAGTGTTTTGTCTACCTGATGTATAAAATTTTTCAAACAAATTTACTTTTTGTTCATCTGTCATCGTTTCACCAAATCTAGTGTCTATTTTGTCATACAACTCTAAATATTTATCAGTATCATCTTTAGTATCACCTTTAGATGCTTGTGAAGGCAGACCATCTGTAAATGTAATAAGACCACCAGCGGCTTCATTAATGTTATACTGAGGAAATAAAGCCTCAAGGTTAGCAGAGTTAGCTGCGTTAGTTGTTCCTTGAATTAATGCTTCATACTGCTTTTGCCTTTTCTGATTTTTTTCAGCTTCAAATCTTTGTGCTAATGTCTGATCTTCTTTATAAACAGCATTTTGTAGTTGTGATTCTAAAACATTTTGATTGTATTCAATCTGAGCATTTTGAGCATTTAAGCTGTTAGCAACATTAACATTATAATTATGAGTAGCTGCTATTGTCTTTGCAATGTTTTTAGCATTGTCATTCTGCAATTTTGCAGCAGAAGCCATAGCAGAGTTTCCTTTGCTTGCACCTAACACAGCATCCATTAATGTGTTTGTGCTAGCATTTAATGCATTAACTTCAGCTGTATAATCTTTAAATACTCCAGGTATTGAAACAGATTCTGGTATCATAGCAAATGCACCATATCTAGTAATGTCTTGTTTGTTTGCAAGATCTAATGCTAATTGATCTTGTCTAAACCAATCCATTTTGTTAAACGGTCTCTTAGTGTCAAGCTTTTCTGTTTCAAGATCAAATCCTTCTTCTGTATTCTTATTGTTTTTATCTGTTGTTGTTTCCTCCCCTGGAGTTTCTTGCACAGGTGCATCAGGTTTATTATAAGCAATCCACTGACCAGTTGATGTGTTTGTGCGTTTAAAATCTGTTAATGATATTTGATCTTTAAAAGTAAAAGCATTTTTTGGATTAAATATATTATACGGTTCATCTTTCTTACCGGTAGCCATGGGTTTAAAACCTTGCAAACTATTTTCTAATTCTTCTGATAAAGTACCTTTATCTCTTTCTTCTATCAAATCAACTAATGCAATATAGCCTAACTGACCCATACCACTATTTACACCATAAAGATCTTTTACATTAAGACCCATATCTTTTGTAATCTTTTCATACTCACCCATTGCATTCTGAGACATTTCAGAAACCTTTTTGCCACCATTAAGCTCTCTTGCTTGAAAACCCATGTTTATTTTCACAAAAGTTTTTACAAAATTAATTTTTTGCTCTGGCGTCATATTGCTCATTTGTTGCTTTTGTTTTTCTGTAACATTAGCACCAAATATTTTTCTAGTCTTATCATTTAATAAATTATCAATCTTCTTGAGTAATGCTTTACCAGCTAATGAATTAACAGTAAAGGTTTCATCAAATTTTTCATACATTGCGCGTATCTTATCCTGACCTACAAAAATAGGATCATCAGGATTTGACATTACAAATGGTTGTGTTCCTGTTGTTTGTTGAGCAGTTGTCTGCTGAGTGCTTGTTTTTGCAGGTGCAGTTGTGAAAGATTGTCCATATGTATTAGCAATATCGTTCAATGCAGACTGCAATTGCGCTTTAAATGTAGGTAATGCAAAACCACCAATAGAGTTTCTTAATGTGTTTGCAGCTATAGCTTCTAAATCCATTCTACCCCTTATTTCTTTAAGTATTCTAGGATCAGAAAATAAAGGATTTATTTGAAGTCCTTGCGCTCTAGCAACATTAACAAGCTCGTCAATTGCACCACCTGTTTGCATTTTTTCAGGTTGTTCTCCATCTACCTTTTGCATGTACTCCTGTAATGCGGCTACCTGCTGTTGTTGTTGCATTGGTAATTGTGAAATAACCCTTTCTTGTGCCTCTTGTTGTGTTACCTGTTCTACTTGCGCTGTAAACTGTACTGGATCTATACCTTGTTTCATTAAGTATGGATAAGAAGAATATGGTACACCATCTTCAAAACTTTTCATTGCTTCTTGCATAAATGCTAACTGAGACAATTTCATTTTGTTTTTGTCCATCATTAGCTCTGCACTATCTCTTTGTATAAAATCAGCATATGGATCTTTTAGCTTTCCGTAATACTCATTTAAGTCAAACTTCTTTGATATCTTAGCCGGTGTCATTTTCTTTCTAGTCTCAACACCTAACTCAGCAGCTTGAGATTTATCCATCTTCAGCTGATTAAAATCAGAATAAACAAAAGACTGAGGCGGTAAATACATTGGTACACCACCGCTTGAATGTCTTGGTCCTACAATATCATATAGTCCAAATCTACCATCACCATTTAAATCAGTGAGAACAGTTTCTCCACCTTCAGCTTCTATATTGGCTTCATCTCTAGGTACACTTGATAAACTATATCTTACATCAATACCTCCATTCTTGGATACATCCATAGAAGGATTAGTAGTAACCAATCCATAATTAGATTGATCACCTGTAAGCATACCGCCTGATTGTTTTTTTTCTACAATCTTGCCATATTTAAATTCAAAACCTTCCGGTAAGTTATTTATTCTAATCTTTGCCATATTATAACATTTCTATGTCTGCACCTGCAGCTAATAGTTTTGCAATCATTTCTGAATCTACATCCGCAATCATACCTCCTGTTTGTGCGCCGGGTATATTTCGTGTTGCTAGCTCCATAAACCTTTTTTCATACGTTGCTTTTTCTTCATCAGACAAAGGTTTACGTTGCAAGAACAATTTGTCTCCTTGTCTGCTTGGTACAGAGTATTCAAATCTTTCAGGCATAAATCTAAATCCTGTTGCTTGATTTACAAAGAAAGGATATTGCTTAAAGAGATCTTGACCTTCTTTTTCAGCTAGTTCTCTTTCTTCTTTAGCTTGAGGATTACCATGCAATTGATCTATTAAATTAATATTCAATTGTTGTATATCATCCTTAATACCATAATAGCGCATTAAGTTTTGCAAATATCTTTTGTCAGCAGGATAAAACTGTTGTCTAGCTTCTGCTGCTTGACGTTCAGAATCAAATTTCATTGCATCAGCAGACTCAACATCTCTTTTTCTATACGCATCAAAATACTGTTGTGTAACTGTTGCAGCTCCAGAAATTGGATCAGTTTGATATTCTTCTGGAATTCTTATAGTCTTATCTAAACGTCTAAACTTTTTACCTATTTTTTTTCTTCTTTTAATTTTCTCACCATTACCATTTTGTGCAAAGAAAGGTGTTTGTGATTCACTAAACTGTCCATCTAAAAACTCACCTCTGTAATCTGGTTTTTGCATATAATCCTGACCATATCTTTTGTCAGCTGTTGCATATTGGATTCTTTCTTGTTCTTGATAATCTTTAATAATGTTATCAATATCAGCTATATCTCCGGCCACACCAACAAGATATTTACTTGCTTCAGTAAAAGCATTTCCAGCCTTACTCATAGCATCTTTAAAAGGAGTCTCTTTTGGAAGACCTGTAACATTAAATTCCATGTTACTAAAATCAAAGTCATCATCTCCATCTAAGTAGCTTTGATATTCTTCAGCCTTTGTAAAGTCCATCATTGAGGCATTAGGATAATTTTGTTTCATCCATTCTTCAAATGTAAGCTCACCTCTCATTTGATACATTGGTAAATCACCACCCTTGTAATACATAGACTCAAAACTTTTTCCTTGACGCTTCATGGCATCTTTCATAGTTTTACTATCTAAGTCATTAGGGTCTTCAATATATTCTTGATCATTTATATTATAACTAATTGCATCTTCATATAAAGGCTTCCTTTTTTTGGCAGATGTCATTTTGTTATTCATCTTTTTACCAAGTGTTGTACCAAGCTCAATTGTCTTTCCAGCTATCTGTCCTAAATTTCCAAATATTGTGCTTGGAGTTTTTGCATCTGTATATGCAAGCGCTGGTTGATTAAATTGTGGTAAAAAGGGATTGTTATAGTTCCCTAAAAAGTTTGGGTTGTTTCTTACTGCATTCAACAAAAAGTTACCCGCTTTTTTAAAAAACTTTCCTTCTTTTGCTTGTTCCAGTTCATCTTCGGCAATATCTTCTTGCAGTTTTTCCTCAGTTGTTTTCTGAGGTTGAAAGATTCTTACAATTTGTTCTTCTGTTGCACCCAACTCCATTAAAGCTTGTGCAATTTGTTGATCAGGGATTTCTTTTATTCTAAGCTGATCCAGGACATCTTGCATTTCTAAACCTTCTTCATTTATAAGATATGCAATTTGTTGTGCTAAAGAAGGCTGTTGTGTTTGTTGTTGAGCTTGTTGCTGCTGTTGTTGAGCTTGTTGATTACCAGCAGGACCACCAGCTTGTCTAAAACGGTTTTTAAGTTTATTCATATACCATTCCTGCATTGCAACTGATGTGCGAGGATTAAATGGATCTACATCTTTAGTGTTAATACCCATTTCATCAGCATACTCTTGAATAGTAATATCATTAAACTGTGTCAATCCTTTTGCATTACTGCTTGATACTACATTAGGACGAAATGATGATTCAGCAAATGCTTGACGCATTAATATATCAACAGGTACTGCATCTACATCTCTCATAGGAAGATAATACTCTTGGTATATATTTGGATTTGCTTTTAAAGCTTTATCATAATCCATATTAAATGTATCATCTTGACCAATAATTTTGCTTATGTATGACTGTGTTACTTTAGGAAGGGAAGACATCCAATCTAAAGACATATTAACATCAACACCTTCTTTTTCTAAATTAGATAGCAATCTATTTAGTGCAGTTGGTCCCATGTTATACGCAGCTAATGTCTTAGCCATTATAACATCATCTTGCATTTGAAGCATTTCTGGTGTCATTCTAACACCATATTGCAAATCTTTAAGAAATCCTAATACATCAAATTTTTCTGTATTATCTGTTGAACCTTTCGTTTGGTACTTAGGCAGTCTTGGAAAACTACGCTTTAAACCTTTTTTATTTAACTTTCTCATCCTATTGTTTATATAGTTAATATACAAAATTTATTGCATATATAATTGTTTTCAGGCGTTTGCTATAATATGAGTCATAATATAGTTAGGAGCTGACATATTATTAAGTTTAGATTCTTTGTAGAATATCCTGTTAAGTTTATCATATGCTCTTACAGCTTCTGCAGACTCATCAACACCGTTTATGTAATTCTTATATGTTTTAAGTAAATCAGCATTTAATTGTTTTTTTGCTGTTGAACCACCTTCTTGTTTATTAGAAGGTAAATACTTAAAACCTATAATTGGTTTAGCAAATTTGCTAGGTGCTCTACCACTAGAAAAAAAAGGGTTTACTGCATCTTTATCAGTAGTGAATTCTAAACCTGGTAAATCTTCTAAATCTGGTTGCCATTCATAAGATATTTTAGAAAAGTCTTTTGTTTTTTTAAGTTCTTTATAAACATCAGGATTAAACTTTTTATATAATTCTAAAATTTCTTTTTCAAGATCATCCAATCCTTCTTTACTAAATTTATACTTCTGTTGATTTTTGTTAAAATTAACCAGGGCATCCCTTTCCCTTATAAGATTGTACAAATCTTCCTCAACAGGATTGTTTCTATTATATGTAGGCAACTTCTTTAAATTATCACTTACTAAATTTTTATAAACTTGCATGCTTTCCTCTGCAGTTGCTTTTCCATATTCACTTGCATTTAATGGAACATTTAAGCTTGCTTGTCTTTTATCTAATTTTTCTTTTTGTTTTATATATTTAATTTCATCATCATAAATTGATTCAAAATGCTTTGGAAAAAATTGACCTTCTTTTTCTTTTATAGTAAAACCAAAATCTTCTTCAATTTGTTTTTTTGTTTTATCTAATAAAATTTGTTCTTTTTTTGATATGGGTCTTGTAAAAGACATATTATTTATTTCAAATAATCTATCTTGATATTCAGGTGATGTGGTATCATAAATTTTATTAAATAATTTATCACCTAACCTTCTTTTTAACTCTTTTTCTTGACTCTTTATATCAAAAAAAAGATGTTTCATTCTTGAATCTTCTAACTTTAAAAGTAAAGGTTGTAGATCTTCTAATGTTTCTGCTTTAGCTATTTTAGACGCTAAAGCTGATGCTGTAGATGCCTTTTGAGAAAGCCTATTTATATCAGGTGCTAGAACGTTCCAAAATTCATCATACTCTTTATCAGACATTCCTGACTTAAGTGCTTTTTTACCTGCTGTTTTTTTACTTGAAAATCCGGGAATAAAAAAGGCCATTGCTAACGCTTTACCTGGATTTTGCTCAGCCCATTTAGAAGATGTAAGTGCTGATATAATATCAGATTGAGGCCCTTTATTACCTACATACTCTCTTGCAAACTCTGGAAGTATATCAGAAATTTTAGCATCTCTTCCTTTAAATTTATTTATCGCATATGCTAATGATGCTTCAGGTACTGATGCTAACTCTAAAGCATTCATTCCTATATTTCCTATTGCATCTAATGGTTTATCTAACCCTCTTGATTTCACATATGATATATAATCATCTTCAATTGTAGCCATTGGAAGATAAGTAGCTGATGTATATTCATCATCACCTGTTTGCCTTGCAATGTTCATGTAGTTATCACGATAAAACTTTTGTTCTTTATCTGATAAAGAATTAAATCCTTGTAGGTTAATTCTTTCTACTAAGTTGTTTATATCATAGGTCTGCCCTTGCATTTGATAATTAGGTAATGCACCACGTTCTTGTTTTTTTGGTTTCCAAGAACCCTCTCCAAATTCAAGCGCTGCTTTTTTATCCGTGCCAAAGTCTATAACCTCACCTCTTTTTTTTGCCTCTTCATATACAGGCATCCAATCTTTACCGGCTTGTTCAGACATATCTATCCAAGTACCATCTGGATTTTGAAACAATGTTGGAAATACAAACCAATTACCTTCACCATCAGTTTCAACAGCCATAAGATGAGTTGACTCACTACCATCAGCATTCTTTCTTACACCTATTCTCTTTGGTACTTCTATACCCTTTTGCACTATTGGAATCTCATCTACATAGTCAGCATCAGGAAAATAATAATCTTGTCCTGATTGCATCATTGTAGGCATACCAACATTAGGAATTGCAAATACAGGATACGGCACACCTTTCATTGTAATGTTATTACCGGGTATTCTTGTAATCTTACCTGGGTGTGCATATTGACCATCCTTAGATACAATTATTTCTTGCTCACCACCAACTTTTTTATAACTGCTTGCTTTCTTTGGATCTCCTAACTCTGGATATTCAAGCTTCGATGGTTTTATATATACATTATACCCTTCATACCCAAATATAGGTTTTTGACTATCAAGGATATCAGATATATTACCAACACCTTTATCTAAATCTCCTCTATAACTAGTAAGTCCATGCCCAGACATATAATCTTTATAGTCAGCTCCATACATTACATCTCCATCTTCTGCTTCAAATCTAATACCCCATCTTCCATGATCTAAAGGTATAGGAATAGCATCTGTATTTTCTTCAACAAACTTATTGACATTTTTTTGACCGCTTATAAATGCGCTTTTACCTGTTGTGGGTGAATAAAATATATGTTTAGATACCCACGGATTTGGTTTTTCATCAGGTGCAGGTCTTTCTCTAAATACATCATGCTCTCCAAAGTTATAAACATTGTCTTTTGTTAGAATTTTACTTCCTTGGACACTTATAGGTGTAACAATTGTGTCTTCATTAAATTTATCTATTGTGCCAGCTTTAATTTTACCATTTTCAACAGCCCAATAATGCTGATCTTTAACATTAAATTTTGAGTAATTGCCTGATCCAATTCTATATACGTTTTCTTTTTCTGTCGGAAGTATATTAAGAAAACGATTTCTAGCATTATAATTATATGATTTTAATTTTGGGTTATAACCATTTTCAATTGACATAAGTTCTTCATAATCCTTTTGCCAATTTAAATCTCTATAAAATGAAGCAGGTCTTGATAAAGCACTTCCATCATGTGATATAAAATCTCCGCCAAGAATTTCAGTTGCCTCAAAATCTTCAAGCTGTTCTTCCATTTTATCAGGATCATAATAATTTAAAACAAATCCTAATTCTTGATCTGTAAGATCTTTATAAAACTCATCCTTTCTTGAGTTATATATAAGATTTTTATTCTTAAAAGATTCATTAAGAAGCATATCTTTTATTATAGCGTTCCTCTTTTCTATTGCCTCTTCTTCTGTATATCCTGCTTTAATTAAATCATTTTTAATAGCTTTTTTTATTTTCTTAAATCCTGAAGATCCACTTAAATCTTCTGCATTATATTCATCAAGTATTGCTTGATAGTTCGTGCGGTACTCATCTTTTCTTTTTTGCTTTTCTGCCAAATTAAATTTTTTGACAGTTTCAGGTGTTACTGTAATTTCAGGTAATGCATATGTAGGTATAAATGTATTAGTGCTATCAAAATAACCACCTTGATATTGATACTCAGGAAGATCTCCTCCATCTTGTTTTACAATTAAATTATATCCTGGGTAACCTTCTCTATTTAGGTCTTGTGAATAATAATCTAAAAAGTTTTGCTCTGTCAATCCTGCAGGATTATCACCATAGAAAGCATATCTTCCATTATCCAAAACTATTATTTGAGCATCTGGATTATTTTTTGTAAAAGTATTTACTTTATCAACTCCTGATGCGCCACTTTCTATAAAATTAAACTCAGATTTTTTTGATGTAGGTGAATATAAAATAAACTTACCTTGTGAGCCTACATTTTGATATATAGGATTTCCGTCATTATCTAAAATTCTTAAGCCTCCTTCCTCATTTAAAACAGCTTTTGATATATTTTTTGTGCCATATCTTCTTGGAACAATAAGCGTTTCAGATTTAAAATCTTCTGCTTTACCAACTTTAAATTTATTGTCTTCTATACCATAAAAAGACTCAACATCTTTTGTCTGTAAATTTTGATCGCTATATGTATCCCCTTCAGGTGCATTTAACCAATCTGAAGCTTTTCTTACAGCATTATTATTTGATTCAATAAAATCACCTCCAATTATTGTACGTCCATCACCAAATTCATTTACCCTAGCAAAATCCATTGGTCTATTTGTAAGATCAATTGTTGTATCTTTTGAAGTTAGAAAACCCTGAGATGACTCTATTGGATCTGCAATTCCAAATTTATATTGTACAGCTCTTGGAATAATAGAAGATGATTTTGCTCTTGCCTCCATAGCCCTACGTTCAGCTGCTGACATTGTTATAATAGGTTGAACAGATGTGTTTTCAGAAGGAGGTTTAGGTATATCGGGTAAAACCTGTCCTTTAAATTGATATTTTTCAAGTCCTTTTTGAGCTTCAGGTACATGATACATGTCCTGCATAAATACACCTGTTACATATGTGAATTGCTCATGTGGTCCACCTGGTAGACCTTTTCTTTGTATGCCTTTAAATTCTCTCTTCATTACCTAAATGATAAGTTAAG
>Ga0208794_1001282_pt1 | contig 11543 bp, 12 predicted proteins | sample 32_taG_FD_184106 | JGI IMG/M metagenome (GOLD analysis project Ga0208794, IMG submission 184106) | Marine viral communities from the Gulf of Mexico - 32_GoM_OMZ_CsCl metaG (SPAdes) (version 2) | ecosystem: Environmental > Aquatic > Marine > Oceanic | place: Atlantic Ocean: Gulf of Mexico...
TGTACATTTATTGTCATATCTACAGGGTTTACTTGTGATACTACTGGATTAATATCTACATTTATATCAGTAAATACAATGTCTCCCCATTGCTCTGTAAATTGAAAGTCTCCTTTTATTATCATAGTTCTAAATTCTTAAAATAGCTTTACATAAGCATTTGCATTAGTTTGAGTTTTTACTTCACTTGTCCATGTATCAACACTCCCGTTATATCTTAAAGCGTTTGTAGTAATGTTTTTTTCGGTAGTACTGCACCACATATTTTGAACAGACCAATTAAAAAGCCTGTTATCAATGTAGCTTGGTGACTTAGAATTAGCTGAACTCAAAGACTCGTATTCTGATCTATTAGGACAATACCAACCCGTTTCACCACCTCTTGACTCGGTTAGGGTTAAAGTGATACAGTCATTCCAACTTCTAGCACCTGAACGCCTTAAATACCATCTTCTGCGAGTTGCATAGTCTCTTAATATTTCATTAGGGAATGCTCCTAGCTTTGTGGTCGCTACTCCATTTACATCAAAAAAATTACCTGTTGCTTCATCCATGTAACCACCCGTATCACCTGTATATCTTTTAAAATGTCCCCATTCATTAGCAGTTGATAAAGTATAAAAATCCGATAAATCAGCCATGTTCACACTAGCATAATCACCATTCAAAAATCTGTCTCCATCATCCCCAGTTCTATAACTAGTTTCCTGCCCTGTGTTTATTACATTTGATGTGATAGATGTTATAGCTGGTACTTGTACTGTTAAATTTAATTGCTCATCATTTATTACTGTACCTACTTGTGTACCATTACTATCTTGTACTATTATAGACTTAGAACCACCAACTAAAGCGCCAGCCGTAGCAGTACCATTAAATGTCATTGGTACATCATTGAATATAAAAACAGTATTTGTAGCTGAATCACTATCTATTGTTGGGGTTACTACATTATCTTCTTCATCAAAAAATTCAAGGTTTCTATTAGATCCGCTTTCTGCATTTGTTAAAGGTGTTACACCGTTTAATGTTACAGATACAGGGCTACATTCAGATGATGGTGGTGGTGCAACCCCATCCATAGGGATAATACAACTATCATAATTAAATACATCCCTAAACCTTAAATCAATATAACAGCCTGTATCTCTATCTTTAGTCTTATCTATAAAGGTTTCAATATTAAAATTTTTGTCTATCTCTAAACTAGAATAGTTAGTATCTTGAACCCAGTAAGAAACTAAATCTAAAGCACATTGAACCATTGAACTCTTTGCAGTTGCATATTCAGAGTAAAGTAGTTCATCACCTCTATCTGTTGGTGCTTCTACCCTTGTAACAAACCAACATCTTAAAGTGTATGTAAATTCCTTTGTTTGTCCGCTAAAGGGTAAATCTTCAACAAACATCAAAGGGTATTTAAAAGATGGTGTTTGATCGTGATCAACTATTTGCCATCTTTCCCCGTTTCCGAAGTTCTTTATCACATAGTGATTGTCTGCGAATTGCTTGTTGAGTGTTATTAGCTTTTTGTAACTTAGCATAGTATTCTAATAGTTTTCTATCAGCTTTTTTCATAGTATTCATATCCATAACCTTTACCACCTTTGTACATACCACCCATGTAAACCCCAGTACTAGGGCGCTGGTTCTGCGCTCTTACTTGGTCTGAACTTGTATAAGTTGTATAAAGTGGGTAATTAGATTGATTTGCACACAGGTATCTTTCAATCTTTTCAGCGTATTGCTCTGCTTTTATTCTGTAGTTATCTACAATGTATTTATGCTCATTAAAGTCTATAGGATCACTGTAATCACTTCTATCAGTTAGTACTGATTTATTGCGCATCTTGTACAACATTGTAACTTGTGAATCCATCAGTACATAATTAAGCAAACAAGGCGCTACATAATCATCTACTAAGGTTACATATTTAGCTGTTGTTAAAGTTCCACCATTGGTAACTATTTCATCTTTAATAGCGTTGTAAAGTGGTGAACCTAAAATATCTTGAATATACAATTCCTGACAATCCCACATGACAGGCTGTATCAAATCATAATCAGTATTTTCATCTACTGCACTTGATTTAAAAAAATAATCTTCTTGAAAAAATAATGCTCTTGCCATACTTATTTATTTTCTTCTTACTACTTCAGCTTTCCAGATATGTCTGCAAAAAGGTACATGATTTCCATCTGGTAATGTTCTCCACCCCCCTCTACTTCTAAACACATCTAAGCCCATGCCGTTGTTCATTCTTTTAATATCTTCTAAAGTCCAGCTAGTAGTTCTTGAAAGTCTTACTAACCTTTTACAGAAGTCTCTAGTGGTATCTATAATATCACCCCCTGATACATCTGATCTTAGTGCATATTTGTAAACTGTAAATATTTCAGGTTCTTCATCTAGTTCACCCTCACCTTCATCAGTTACACCATCTTCATCAATTAAACCTCTTTCAATTAAATCATTGTAAACTGGTTCTATTTCGCTTACTGGTCTTTTAACACTCTTTGCAATAGTATCTAAACTTAGTGCAGGGTTACCCATCAAAAGCTTTAAAATGATTATTTCTAAGCTACTTAAAAACCCTTGCTCTTGTGCTTCAGCATCTTCTATATCTTTTGCAAATAATTCATGACTAGAAATAACTTGTAATTCTTCATCATTTATCCCACAACCTGATAGAAAACCTATGATTTTATCATCACTTGTAAATTCTGTAATAGTTTCAACTGTCTTTTGTGCTTTCTGCTCATCTGTTCGCTTTTCAGCACCATCCATAACCCTTAATTCATCCACATCATAAATGTGCATAAGCATTGCTTCACTAAATTCTGGTTTGATTGAATTTAACCTTTTTATTTTTAGGTTTCCTTTAATCTCATTGTAAAGCCTAATAGCATTAATATACTGCTCTAAAATAGCTTGTTTACCCCTTACATAAAATGCTTGGAAATCTTCTGTAGCTGTTCGCTTTTCGTCTGCATTATTGTTAAAGCCATTGTTACCCTCTAAACCTACTACAACAGGGTCAACAGCATGACCTGAAAATATTTCTTCTCTTATCTGTTTGTTGAGGTTTATAAATCTATCATCTTGCCCATTCGGGTTTAGTGGTGTTATATTTACACCATCCACACCCACATCATTAAAGGCTAAAACTGGCTCGCCTGAATTATCTGAACCATGTAGTCTATGTTTCCAATATCCTGCTATCTCTGCTTTTTCTTCTTCTTTTGGCTCACCATTGTAAAAGTTTACTAACCAACCTGCACTAAAGCCGTTCTTGACATTGTTATAAGTGAAATTACTTATTTCATAGTCAGCAGCGATATAGGGTACAGCAGCCGTATATTCAGGAATTGGATATAGGTTTTCTTCATCTTCTGAATAGTAAACTAAATATCTTTTATTGTTGTCTGGTCTTTCATCCCACTTCCACTCATAGAATGTGGTAAAGTCTGGATTTTCTTCTGGTTTCCTAGCATCCCAATCACAAGTGTAATAATAAACACAATCTTTCTTTCTGCCCTGCTCATCATATTCTACCTTTGATCTTCTAACATTTTTTATATTGATATAGTGTGGTTGTATCTTTTGACCTGCTTTATCTGCAATTACTTCAAAACAAAAACCACCTATTTTAGTTAGGTTTAATGTGAGTTTTTTAATTAACTCTGAATCATTAATTTTTGTTGCAAATACTTTAGCTTCTACCTTTTCAATATTACTTAGACTGTTATCATCTACATAAAGACCTTGACCGCAAATAAATGCAACCTTTTTATTTACTATTGTTCTGTGTTTAGAACTGGAATTGTACAACCATTCATAATAATCAGGCTGTCTATTATTCCACTCCTTATCATCATAATCAGAACTGTACCCCCATAGAATCCACTCTTTATTTTTCAACTCCTTAAAAGTTGGTTGTTTGTGGGCGCTCATTTGGTACATCTCGCCATTATCATTCATTAAATACTTCATAGACTTATAACGTGTTCAGTGTAACTAACTGTAATATTATGTGAAACATAGATAGAAGTTTCAGAATCTATTAGCCTAGCTAAAGTGGTATAGACTTTATTTGTTGCTAAACTTGGATCTAGGTTTGTGGTGCTTGACTGCTCATAAACTGTCAAATCATAAACACCAGTATTACCTAAAATTAAACTGCCATTTGTGGGATTATCTACACCCTCTATAATTGTGAATTTATTAAACCTTGCTTTTTGGCTGGCAGTTGCTAAATCTGTACTAATTACTGGGTATGTATTTCCACCTCTTGAAAATACAAAAAGGTAAACAGGATTAGATAAAGAACTTGATTCTGTAAGCTCTAAAACTAAATCTTCATTTGTCGTTGCTTTCTGTAATAATAACATCTAAATCTTCTGTTATAGTTGAATAATACCCTTTGTAAATTTCCACTCTTTAAATATACTAAAAAAAGGTGAGAGCAAATACCCCCACCCTCCTTTAAGTTATGAATAAGAATCTATTAAGACAAATCTCCTGATATAGATAATCCACTTACTACTGTAGAATCTACCTCTAAAGGAAAATGTTTTTCTTCTGCTGTAATGTTAATTGTATAACCGTTCATATCTTGCTTGTCAGTTCCTGTTGCTGCATCCACTGTTAAAGCTTCTGCACCGTTTGAAATACCAATAACAAAATACTTATCATTGTTATCTTGGTAAATTACCGCAACTGGTTTAGACATCAAGAGCTGAAGGTTTACATTTTTACTTGCACTCATGTTAAATAGAGTGAAGTTGAAAGTTGAGGTAAATGATTTAGTTCCCATTTTAGGATCACTTACACCTGCTGCTGTATTACTAGCAATAAACTTTCTTACTTGGTAACGATAAAAATTGGTAGTTGCAGCCTGTGTAATTCCTGTTACAATTCCACCAGCTTCTACATAAGCTTCTACATTATCCCATTGTGTAATGAGAATAGAACCTTGTTTAATACCACCAATACCATCATTACATTCGTAATCAAAACCGTATGTTAAACTTCCGCAACTCATGTAATTAATTTAAAAGTAGGCAAGCGGAATCTAACCGCCTGCCATTATTATTTTATTCTTATGAAGTACCTAACCCCCACTTAACAATGTAGTCAGAGTATTTGTAAGTAACCCCTCTTTTGAATGCGATTAACGAGTGGTTAATTCTATCATCCTTAGAGTACCATACTTCTAAAGTATCTTCATCTGATTCAAGGTCTACACCTACAACGATATTCTCTCTTGTCGTGATAACCATTTTATCTTGACCAGCTAAACCTACTTGAGGAACTAAAACGATATCTGTACCGTAGTATCTTACTTCACCTTCTTCACCTTTGAAGTGGAATAGGTTAGCTTCTCTTAAAGCGATAACATAGAAGTCATAGTATGATTGTGGTAAGAACCAAACCAATCCACCACCATCTGGTGCGCCTGCTCTCAAATCTTCAGGAATAGCTAGATACATTTCTTGCATTCTAGCAAGAATGTTAGAAACAGATGTAGCAGTAGCAGCATCCGAAGTATTCCCATCAATTACAGAAGCATCTGCATAAATCTCTTTAATAAGTCCATCATACTTATTAAGGTTTGCTGATCCGCTTGTTGTATCACCTTGCCAGTCTGCAACATTGATTTGCTTTCTAACTAGGTTTAATTTCTTAGCAGTCCAAGCAGCAGCAATCTCAGCAGGGATAGCTTCTTCACCTCTTGAACCAGCAGCTAAAATTTGTTGCGCCCAAAACCCTTGTAACAACTTAGGGCAAACATCTTCCATAATTGCGATTTTACCTACTGTAATATCTTTCTCTGTGAAAGTAGTAGTATCTGAAGCATTATAAGAACAAGCATCCGTCTGAAAGGTTGCAGTAGTTGTCATAAAGTGCATTCTTTCAGTACCTTTAATTCCTGAACGAACTTCTGCATAAGGAACTAACTCTGATTCCATTTGCAACTGATACATTAATTGTGTATCGTTTTCATCAACATAGGCAGTTAGCCCTGATGTATCTACATTAAAATTATATTTTTTCATTGTTTTTGTTTGTTTAACCAGTTTTCTAACATTGATTCTTGTGAAGCAAATGCCTTCAACGGGTTTGATTTTTCTTTTACTACAGGCTCTTTACTTGGTTCACCTAATAGTGTTTCAAATGTTTCTTTAGTGAATTGTTTAGTTTCAGAGAATTTATCTTCAACTTCTGATAGTTTAGATGTTAAAGCTTCATTTTCTTCTTTTAGGAATTTCACTACTTCCTTTAATTCATCAATAGCACTAAAGATCTTTTCTGATTCAATGCGCTCAATGATTCTCTTAACCTTGTCTGCTTGCTCTGGGTTTTCGTTTGACATTGGTTCTTCTGTAATAGCTTCTTTAATTTCAGCTAGTACACCTTCTTCAGCAACTACCAAAACTCTACCATCTTGCAACTCATACTCACCAGCAGGTGCAGGTACAGGTGTACCATCTTCAGCAGTCAAGACAACAGCAGCACCCACCTCAATAGCAGGTTCAATAGTTACTTCAGTAACCCCATCCACAAGCATAACAGTTTCAAACTTCTCTGATTTTTCAGCTTCTGGTTGTTTTTCAACTACTTCAGCATCTATATCATGAGAAGAAAAAAACTCTCTGACTTTGTTTAAGATTGTTTCTCTCTTGTTATTATCCATTGTGATTTATTTAGTGTAAAAACGTTTATAAAAATCTTTGTTAATTTTTAACCATTTCATCAAGGTCATTAAAGAATTTGTTAAGTGCTTGGTTAAACATTTCTTCTTCTATAAATCTACCCTCAATGCTAAAGCCGTTTAACTCACCCTTTAGGGCTTTGTTGTAAATTTCTTCATTCTCACACCTAACCACTGCAAACCATGATCCATCTTTCTCTTTTTTAAATCCATTTGGAGCGCCTATTCCCATTTCACTATCTAATTGCCAATGGTGTAAAACATAAACCCCTTCTATTAGTTTGCCTGTTTGGTGCATCTCATTCATGTTCTGGTTAAGTCCATTCTTTGAGAAATTTCTAACTATCTTATCTATTGATTCTTTAGGGAATACAACATTGTAAGCACCTCTTGATTTATCAAATCTAGGTATCTCTAAATCTGCTATCATGAAGTAACCCATTAACAACTTCTTTGATTTATCAAACTCTTTAAACTGGAAAGCTTTTGATTGTTGTGCTGTGAATGTTTGCCAGTCTGATTCTATTGCTGGCATATCTACTAAGCCTACTTGAAATTCTATTTCTTCTTCTGTTGGTAGATGTAATGTAATTAAATCCATATTCTAAAAACGTTTGATTTTTTGTTTGTTAAAATTTGGATTTATAAAATATTTTGTATTACATTTGTCTAACTATTAATATTTAAATAAAAGTTAAGTTATGAAAACAGAAGTAAGAACTATTGATGCTGATATTGCATCAAGTATTTTAAAGAAAAACCCAAACAACAGAAAGCTAAATAATAGGCATGTTAATTTTTTAGCCAAACAAATGACTGACGGATTATGGAAGTTTGACGGGCAACCAATTAGGCTAGATAGATATGGTAGGTTATTAGACGGGCAACATAGATTAAATGCTGTAGTTACATCTAATACAAAACAAGAATTTCTTATAGTTAGTGGATTACATGAGGATACATTTAAAACAATGGATACAGGTAAAAATAGAAGTGCTGGTGATGTTTTATCTATTGAAGGCTACAAGTATCACAATGAATTATCATTTATAGCTAAGTTTATTATTAATTTTGATAAAGGTCTATCTAGTCATGCTGGTTCTGGCAGAATAAGTAATTCAGAAGTTTTAAGCTGGGTAGAAAAAAACCCAAACCTTGAATCTGTATTAAGGCAAGCTGAATCATTTAAAGATTCTTTTAGTAATGTTCTTACAAGGTCTTTTATATCATCTCTTATTTTATTGTTCAATAGATATAATGTTATTCAATCTGAAGACTTCATGAGAAGGCTTTGTACTGGTCTTGATCTTGAACCTAACTCTCCTATATTTATTTTAAGAAAAAAACTTATAGCAGATAAAATATCTAAATCAACACTACCTAGAACAGAAAAACTAGCTTTAATTATTAAGGCATGGAATTTTTATAGGCTAGATAAGAAAATTAAAGTTTTAAGATGGGATAAAGAAAAAGAAGATTTCCCAACTCTATTATAATAAACAATAGCCTAAAGCCGTTTAGCATTATGTTAGACGGCTTTTTTAATTAGCACAAATTTTATGCTCTAAGCTAAAACATAGCTCTACCCAATACTCTTGGTTATTACATACAATATTCCAGCCTTCTTGGTCTGGTTCATCACACCAAATTAAATCATCTACACTAATTAACTTTAAAGCTAAATCATCATCCATAACCCAAACCATGCTACCCTTCTGTATAAATTCTATTGGCTTCATGCGTTTATTTTAAAAACGGTAAAGCCAAAAATGTGTAAATTATCCAAAGGTTGCAGCTTGTTCAATCGCTGCTACATTCCCTTGTGTGGCTGTTATATCTGATTCAACTACATAAACCTGTTGAGGTTGGTTTAATAAAGTAGATCCAAATTGTATCTCATTTAAATCTGGTGTTTCTTCTGTACCTGATGTATCTGCACTTGCACCCGTATCTGTATCAACTGTTGGTATTTCTACTGATTCACCTAGTACTTGTGAAGCTTGTGCAGCACCACTTATTACCGCTGCTATACCTGATGCAATAGCGCCCAAGTTAGCAGGGAAAAGCAAACCAGCTCCAGCAGCAATAGCACCACTAATCCCCCTTGCTGTATCCGCAGCAATTTGAGCAAGTGCAAAGGCTTTATTAATTTTATCCTGTCTTTGAAGTCTTTTAATTTCTGATTTAGTAAGTTCTTCACCTCTTTTAGTTTTCTCTTGTAATCGTTTTAACTCTCTTTGGCTTTGTAATTGTGCAAGCTGTTGCCCTGCATTTAATAAATCTTGAGCGCCTTGTTTGGCTAGTTCTACTGATTTTTCTCTAGCTGCATCTATTTCTTCTTGCTTCTTTCTTTCTATTTCGGCTTCTTCTTCTGCTTGCCTTCTTTTAATATCATTTAGTTGTTCAGCTAAAGCCATTTCAAGTATAACAGTATCTTCACCGTATTGCTTTGCTTCTTCTATTAGATTAAAGTATTTATCCCTTACTGCATTTTCTTCTCTCTGAAACTTATCTAATTGACCGTCTAAAAATTCATTCTCTGCTGCTTCTAGTCTATTTAAAAAATCGCTTCTTAAATCTTCTACTTCTTGTAAGGTTTCCTCTACTTTCTCTACTTCTTCTTTAGAGTTTTTTTCCCTTATCTGCCTTTGAAAATCTATTAACTCGGTTTCTGCTTGGTATATCTTTCTATTCTGCTTTTCAACAAGTTCTAGGGCTTCTGCTTGTAAAGCTTCCAAGTCAATACCTTGACCTTTCATTTGCTTAATAAAGTCCTCTCTTGATTTACCTGACATTACAAATAAATCTTCATAGTACTTTGTCCAGCTTTCTATCTGCTTATTAATTGAATCAAGTACAAATTTTTCATGCTCTAATTGATCTTCAATTTTAGCCCTTTTTAAAGCATCTGAGTTTTTACCCTCTGCTTCCATTCTGGCTATATCTAAATCAAATACCTCTTGCCTATCATTGAATGCTTCATTTTCTGCATCCATTTCAGCTTTGATTTGTGATAGCCTTTCTTTATGTAGTTTGGTTATTTCTTTCTGTTGTGCTGTTCTTTGCTCATGTGCTTTTTTCTCAGCCATTGAAGCTGTCTGAATCGCATCTTCTGTACCTGTAAAAAATTCTATGATACCATTAAACAAACCAAATATAAAGTCTCTAGCATCTCTTAAACCATCTATAAACTCATCCCAATAAGTAATTAAAGCAGCTATACCAGTACCAATAGCAGCAATAATAGCAACCAGTAAAAATATAGGTGAAGCTTTTAATACATTATTAAACAACTTGAATGCAGAACTGAACCCCTCAATAGCACCTTTAAAAGCCATTGATACACCTAAAGCAGTTTCAATGTTCTTTGCCATTTCTTCTAGTGTTTCATTCTCACCACCTAAAAGAATCATAGCGCTAGTAACATCACCAACTGCACCAGCTACTGAACCAATCTCAGAAGCAACCTGCTCATTATCTAAAGCTTCAAAACCTAGTTCTAAGTTCTTAACTTCTCTATTGGTTTCTACTAATTGCTGGTTAAGTTTCTTGTATTCAGTACTACCTATTTCAGCACCCCTTAAAGCTTCATTTAACTGTTCTGCTTTTGTTTCTAATTCTCCTAGTGTTTTGGCTGCTGGTGCGCCATCCACTGTAAAATCTATTTGTACTTTTTCTGCCATTATTAGTAAGTTTTATGAAGTACAAAGTTTTGAGAAAATATATCATCACCAGCATTAATAACATTCCATTCTACTGTGATGTCTAATGTATTTGCTACAGTGGTGTCAATCGTCTGAGTATCTTGGAAGATGTAACCAAAAACTTGACGGCTACCTGACCTTGTATAAGCAAAATTACCGTTGGTAGCTATTGAACCCGTTGCACCAATAGCCAAGACAGTAAAGTCAAGCTCGCATTCCCACCCTTGATTAGTTGCTGTATCTAAATCAAAAATTCCAGTTGATGCAAGTACGGTTGTACCAGATTTGACTCTGATGATAATTTCAGAACGGCTACCACCACCAGTTGCATTAAGACGTCCTCCAAGTTTAGCATGATAAGAATCACCGACAACAAAACCATTTGCTGGTACTGATAAACTTCCAACACCCGTTCCAACTATTGATTGTTCTGGAGCTGTGTTAATAACTGCACTTGCTACCGTCTGACTGTATAAGCCAAACAGAGTGCCAACAGAACCACCCCCAAGAATCGTATCTGTTCCAGCTGAATCCCTCAGGGTGTATTGATTTGCATTATTCGAATCTATAAAGACGAAAAAATCTCCCGTTGGCGGGTTTCCTATTGTTGAACCGTCTGCTGTTTTTATTTGTATTATAGCCATTATTTTAGTATTAAATCTCCGTTTATATTTAATTGACCGTTAATAGTTAATTTATTATGATTAACCATTTGTTTTTTTTCTTCAATAGTGTATTCTTCATTAACATCTATTAGTTTAAATCCAGCATGATGATCTGTTTCATTAGCTATAGCATCTGGATTAACTTTTACCCCATCAATATAAGTTACATTTGATTCATCAATAGTTAAACCGTTTGTATTAATCAATGTTACATTTTTAACCCCTGCATCTATTGTATTATTATCGCCTTGTATCTTTATATTTTCTGCTTCACTCCACACCCTATTTCTATCACCTTGTATTTCTACATAAAACGAATCAGGCGAAACATAGTTATATTGACCTTGTATCTCTACACCTCTTTTAGATGTATTATTATAGTCTAAATTTTGTGATGTTCTTGTGCCTTTGGTTGCTTTATCTTCTGTAAAATCTACAGTACCACCATCTGTACCTAG
>Ga0208794_1001283_pt1 | contig 11538 bp, 14 predicted proteins | sample 32_taG_FD_184106 | JGI IMG/M metagenome (GOLD analysis project Ga0208794, IMG submission 184106) | Marine viral communities from the Gulf of Mexico - 32_GoM_OMZ_CsCl metaG (SPAdes) (version 2) | ecosystem: Environmental > Aquatic > Marine > Oceanic | place: Atlantic Ocean: Gulf of Mexico...
ACTTCCTCGCTTGGTGGTTTGACAGTTACCTTAGTCGCTGTCATTAATGCTGATCGTCTGTACGCTAATGCCGCGCTAGGTATTGCCATAAAGCTAACTCTTTAGCTTAAGTTTAACGTGCCCCAAATTCTTTAGCAGCTTTTTCTGCTTGACGATTTTTTACTCTAGCTATTGCACGACTTCTTGCTTGCTGTGCTTTTGATATATCAAATGCTGCGCCAATATCTCTGGCATATTGCTCAGCTTCTATCTGACGGACGTTGGTCATAGAACCTACATTCGCCATAGGAGGTAATGCTTTAGCCAGTGTGCCTTGTAGACGCAGACCTTTAGTCTTCGCATCTACTAACTCTGGCATTTCAGGTAAGCCAGGCAGTTCAGGCGCATTAGGACTGCTGTATACCTCAGGGGGTATCTCCATAGGAGCAGTTACAGGAGCGCCGTAGAACATTAGTTAGAAACCTCGCTGTAGACCTTCGCCCACACAGCATTCATAGCATTCTCAATAGGCTCAGCAAACTGAGGGTCATCTTTAAAGATTGCCGTAAGCTCACGCATTACTCGGTCAGCACCAGCAAGGATAAGCCCACGCTTATCTGTTGTCTTGTTAAATCGCTCAGATGTCTCAATATGACTGCGGAGTTCCTTTTCTAATGCAGCCAAACGAGCAGCTCCATCACTGCCTTTAATCTCTCCACTTGTCACTGCCATACGCAGTTCTTGGATATCACTGTGCAATGCACTGATCTCACTATTGAGAATTCCTCGTCTATCCAGCTTCTTGAACTTCATCTTGACCCAACGCCCTAAGTCGTTGAATGTTCCTTCGTATCCGCAGATTCCTGCATATACCCAAATTTCAATAATGCTCGGAGTGACCTCAGCAAATTCTCTGAAGCTTTCGGACTCAGAGGCAGGCAAGCTGTCGAGCCATTGGTCCACCGCAGTGAGGTAGACCTTTCCCGTAGATGTAGTCGTTGTCATTAGAAGGACCTAGCGAGAGAACGGGAACGTGCCTGCTGACGATTGGATTTCTTAGCTGTGAGCTCATCTTGCTTATCCAACGTCTTCCGGTTGTCGTCACCCTGTGCTCCAATCTTACGAACATCTTGATCACCTTGTGCGCCGATGTTCTGACGATCTTGGTCACCCTGAGCGCCAATCTTTTTGACGTCCACATTACCTTGAGTGGTGATGTTCTGACGATCTTGGTCACCTTGTGCTCCGATGTTGGCACGCTCGCGTTCACCTTGAGTCCTTTGCTGAGTAGCGATGTTCGCACGGTCTGCATCACCCTGAGCGCGGATGTTGCCTACCTCACGATCAGCTTGCTCACGCTGCTGAACTCGGATGTTCTGTCGGTCTTGATAGCCCTGAGCTCCAATGTTGGCTTGTTCCCGAGCACCCTGTGCAGCTTGCTGGGTCGTGATGTTTAACCTGTCTTGCTGACCTTGCGTGTTGATTTTACTGATGTCAACCTTGCCTTGGGTCTGGATGTTTTGTCTGTCCTCAGCACCCTGACTGCGAATCTTGGAAGTATCTACATCGCCCTGTGTACGAATGTTCTGTTGATCAACTTGACCCTGGGTTTTGATATTGCCCTGCTCGCGTCTACCTTGTTGCGTTTGCTGCGTTGTGATGTTTTGCCTGTCCTGTGTTCCCTGAGCGTTGATCTTGCTCACATCGACTTGACCTTGTGTCTTGATGTTTTGCCGATCTTGCTGTCCCTGAGCACCAATGCTCAGTCGGTCCTGGGTGCCTTGATTGATCTGTGACAGACGGTCTTGCTGACCTGATGCTTGAAGATTTAAGCGATCTTGAGTACCAGTCGCGTTCAGCATACCGACGTCACGGTCATACTGTGCATTTGCAAATTGATTCTGATAGTCAAACTGTGCGCCCATTGACTGCATACCGTAGTCAAATTCTTGAGCACGAGCTTCAGCCTCATTACGCATCTGGAGGTCAGCTTCTTGCGTAGCGAGCTGGGAGGAGATGCCAGCTTGCGTCAGAGCCATCTCTTTGGCAGCGTCGGCATCGAAAGCCTTTTCTGTCAAGTTACCTGCCATCGCCATCTTTTGATATTTAATATCAGCCTCTCCCTCACCTGGCTCATACGCAGCGTACGAATCCATAATCTGCTGATATCGGTTATATCCAGGGTCAGTAGCCATCTCGTCTGTCAGCTAGTCAATATGACTATTCTATCTAACTACAATGGTGGTATAGATAGTATGCGATGAGATGCGATTTAACTCTGTCAAGCGTGGTAACTTCTCTGGATTAGCAAGATCTGTTAATCGGAATGCTGATGCCATTTTTAAAGCAGCTAGAGATACTGCTGTTGACAATACAGCTATTGCTAAAGAGGCAATCAAAGGACGTTCAATGGAGCGTCGTGCTGCAATGGAAGCAGAAGGTAAAGTTGCTCAAGCAGGTTTAAAAGCTTTTGCGAATTTAAAAGATACTAAAAACAAGATTGAAAGCGCTGACAAGATTAACGATATCAAACGTCCCGCAAAACGTATGGCTGGTGTAGTTGCTGGCTTAGGTGCTATCAGTCAAGCCGCTGTGATGAATAAGAACCTTAAGGATGATAAACGTGAACGTGCTGAAATGAGGGAACTTGACCAACAAAACTTTGATACTCAAATGGAAATGCTCCGTGGAGAGAGAGAGGCATCGAAAGCATTATTTGAGAAGTACAAAAATTCTATTAATTCAACAGAAAATGATACTACAATCCCAGATACTAATAAGTCAGAGCCTACGAACTCTGGCTCTACTCCTGTTTCTACTCCTGTTTCTACTCCTGCTGCCCCTACTTCCTCTTCAACATCTCAACCAAAAATCCAAGCTAAGGTCTCTCCTGATTTCAAGGGTATGGTAGATATGGCGACACGAGCTGGTGCTAAATATCCTCAGCTGGTTGCTGCTCAATGGGCTCTTGAATCTGGATGGGGTAGATCTCCGTCTGGCACAAATAATTACTTTGGTATTAAAGCGACTTCAGGCGAATCAAGTACTAGTAAGCAGACTTGGGAAGTCTATGATGGCAAAGAAGTTACTACTTCAGCCAACTTTAAAAACTATGCCTCACCTCAAGGAAGTGTCAATGATCTTGTGAGTAAGTGGCACAAAGATTATAAATCTTACAAAGGTGTTAATAACGCTTCAGATGCATTCTCCGCAGCAGATATGTTGAGACAGCAGGGATATGCGACAGACCCAGCGTACTCTGAAAAGCTTAAGAAGATTATGCGTGATCAGGGCTACTAAATAGCAATACTAGCGCCTAGAGTAGAAAGCCCAGCCATCATCTGCTGGATCATTGCTTGACGGTCCTTGCGGTCAAGACGACTTTCTTTCATATCCATACGACGACGCTCCAGCTGATTGTTCATCATCGCTATCTGCATCTGATTGGACGCACGTTGTTCAGCTAATCCCATCTGACCAAGAGCCAGCTGGTTGGTCAAGTTTTGCTGTCTTAATTGATTTTGATAAATAGGGCTTTCTAGATATGCAAGGTTTTCTTCTGTTCTTTGACCAGCACGAGTAGCCCGATTAATTTGAGGAATAGGTGTATCAATGGTGATGCCTGCATCTGGATTAGCATCTTGTCCAGCAGCAACTACTGGAATTTTTGTATCGAATTCAGTTAACTCTTGACGAACATCTTCAACAGTATCTGTATATGTTGGTTTAATTTGGCGGTCAGAAGCGCCAATTTCACGCAACCCTTGGTTTGTCCTACTGAGTCTTCTACCTAAAGTGTCATTAATATTTTCAACTTGTAATTCACGAGCACGCTCTTGAATAGCTTCACGATCATTGCCCATTGTGAAATCACGAAGCTGCTCAAAGAGACCACGATTGATTTCACCTTTGTTATAGCCTTTCCCTTTACCTTGATTAAGTTCTTCGCGGGCAGCGGCGTCCACGCCCATATCAAGTTCATCTTTGAGCAACCGAGCACCACCAACACCTAACGCACCTGTACCCAGTAATGCGGCTCCTCCAAGAATTAATGGAATGGGCATCAGACTAATCCTCCACGTTGCAATGCAAGTAATGCTTCTTCTAGTTTACGCTCTTCTGGAGACTTACCGCCTCCGAGTAAGAACTGAGTTCCATCGCTAACAGTCTTACCGAGGCTAGCTCCGATAGATGCACCCAGTGGTCCGCCTAAGGCAAAGCCTGCAGCACCACCAACACCCATAGCAGCAACGTCCATACCTTTGTTAGCGATGTTCTCTTCACCAGTAATGATGTCTCCGACGTCAGCAATGTTCTGTACAGCGGAGAGACCAGGAGCAAGGCGACCGGCAAAGCGTCCTACTTTCGCAGCGGCTTTGGAGTTAACGCCTGGAATCATCTTCGATAAACCGAAGACGTCTTTAGTCACTGCCCGTTGAGCAGCATCAGGGCGATTACCAATGAGATATTTGACGAGTTCGTAATCGGTTAAATTCATTACTTAACCCCTGCTAAAGCGTGGGCTGCTTCCATCCGTGCAACACGGGTTTCAAGCTGTTGTACGGATCGAACTAGCAAGCCAATGAGTTCACTAGTATCAATACACATTTTACCAAGTTCTTCATCATAGTAAGTTGCGTCAGGCATTACCTTGGCATAGTCCTGAGCAATGAAGCCGTGATGCATACGCTCAGGGCTCATTGAAAATTCTTCTTTGTAGTAGAAGGTGACAGGCTTCAGTTCGCGGAGAGTTGATAATGCATCTTCAATACGCTCTACCGTGTGCTTGGTGCTTTCATCTGAGAGACCGATCAATGCACCACCGATTGAACCAATGGCTCCAAATGCGGACCCAATCATTGAACCTCTGGCTTGTGCTTTAGCAGCTTTCTCTTGTGCTTCAGCAATCATTTGATTTGACTGGACATCAGCCATAGTGCTTAAGCCTGTAGCGTGTGCTGCAGCTTCCATCTGTGTAGCGGTCGCACGCTCAGAAGCACGGTTAGCAACACTGGTTGCGGCTAACTCGTCAAAACGTGTACCAGACCTCCTAAGAGAGCCGTAATTATTTCCTAGGCTGACAGTATCGCCAAGACTAGAGTTAAACCCTGCCCCACCCTGAATAGCAGGTCCTTCGAAAGTACCTCCATCTTTATATCCTGGTCTAAAACCTTGTGAGTAACTGCGTGCCATATCTTTATAGATAACCTTTATCTAGTTTATCAATCTACCATTTGAAGTTGTACTTATTGAATGATGGCGCTCCTCCGTTCGGGAAAGAGGTCCAGCCACTTGGTGCGGGACTGCTAAGTGAGAAGCCGCCTGAACTAGTAGCGCCTCCACCTCCACCGGTAGGCATTGAACCAATTCCGCTAGCAAGACCGCTGACCATACTTCCAATACCGCTAGCCATTGAAGCCTGACCTTGAGCTTGACCACCAGCAACAGTTGCATCAGCTTGTGCTTCAGCAGAAGCAATCTTCCCTAAGCTCTGTACACCAGCATTGGAAACCATACCTTCGCCTTCCATTACAGCTCTACGTTCCATTGAACGTCCTTTTGCAGAGGTACCTGCAATTTGTGAGTAGTCCATCGTCCCACCCATAAAGTTAGAAAGTTGTGTACCAGCAAAACGCATAATTACCTCAGGTATTGTTCGGCGTTACCACCTTCTAATTGTACGTTATTTGAACCAGCACGCCTCCGCATCTCTTCAGCAATAAGACCAGTAGCGGCGCCAGCACCAAGACCGGCCATACCGCCTAACAAGCCACGTTTGATTGGACGCTTACGCTTCACACCTTGTGCGTCAGGTGATTCGTTAGTCACACCAAGGTATCCACCAGCTAATGCTCCTAAGTAAGGGACAAGGGTTGTGGTTACAGGAAGGCTACGTCCAAGGAACTGAAGTTCTGGTCCGTGTATTCCATCAACGGTGGCTTTGAGTACACCAGCGGGCAGGAGGTTAACGTCACCATCGCTGATGTCGTAATCCATCTCCTTGTCGTACTTGAATGCTTTGTATCGGTTGTATTCACCGATATCTACATCAGGACGATATTTCGAGAACTCTTCGTACGGCAAGAGGTTACCAGTACGTCCCAAGATGTACTTTGCCGCTACTTCGCCAATTACGTTTCCTGTTTTTGTTGGATCATCCTGACTAGGCAAAACAGCTTCATATCCACCAGAGCCGCCCAGTGGATTAAGAAGGCCGATACCTGCGTTGATAGCAATACCTGTAGGTATCATCAGTGACGCTACATCGCCAGGATTGTATTTACGTTTGGTGTATTCTCCAAACTCATTGACCCTCACACCTTTTCTCCTATTTCCTGCCTTATCGATCATTTCTGTTTCGAGGGCTTTACGATAAGCCATCTCATTCCTGGCTTGCTGCTTTTTGGTCAGTCCTTCAGTTTGTAGTTCGCCATCTCGACTAATAAGTACCTTCGGGATGCCTCCTTTTGTACGGACGCTCTCTCCAGTCGCATTATTCCTTTGAACTGTGCCGAAGTCTGAGAATGTAGGCGTATCGTGCTTAAACAGATCAGGATTGGCTTTAGCTAGTGCTAGTTCAGCTACTACGTTGCCGGTAGCTTGTGGGGCGTTCAGGAGCCACCACAGACTGCGGGTATGGTCCTGTGTAAGGTCATTCGCCATTGTCCCCAGAATCTGACCAGTTCTTCTTGGTCCTGGTTCAGCTAGACCCATACCAGCGTCTTGTCTGGCTTCACGGTGATCTTGCCTAGAGCCCATCCAGTCAGGAAGCTTTGTTTCCGAAACTAAATCACGTACGGTTGTGAATGTCGGGTTGGTTCCCAGAGTTGAGCCAATACGTGTACCTTCAGGGTCTTTTCCTTCACGTGAACGACCTTGATAGTAGGCAAGGCGGTAGTCCTCACGACCTTCGCCAAATCTGTCGCGGAAGCCTTCTTTGAAGTCGTCAAACCACGTCATTAGTTAACTCCCATACCTGTGGTCGGGTCCATCGCGTATTGCTCCCGGGTTCCAGGGATTAGTCCGTATTCTGTAAGGATTTGGTTGCGTAGCTGTGCTGCGAACTTCTCTTGCTCTTCCATGCTCATTTTTTCGTAAGGGGTTTGTCCCTTACCGCCACCAAGCATATCTTTGCCTCTCATGAGCTGATCACCGATAGCCATACCGGCATAGTCACCACCAACAGAGCCAGCCATATCTAAGAGCAAACCGGTGCCTCCTTTAGCTCCAGTTAGAGCGGTTAAACCAACACCACCTAACGCACCGCCTACAGCTTGTGTACCACCGGCAATTAATTTGTCTCCCAAGTCTCCAGGCGTCTGAGCTGCGGCTAATCCACCGAACAAGAGGTCAAAGCCAAACCTACCGGCGTAATCAGCCAATGTTGGGTCTTTACCGGCTACTCCACTAATCGCAGTCTTTAAGCGGTCCCCTGCCATCCGAAGTAACTTACCTTTAGCCATTATCTTTAAACTTGAGGGGCTCCACCCATTTTAGCTTGATTAAATGCTTGACCTTCATTTGATAGTTCAAACATCTCCATCCACGAATCAGTACGTGCACGTTCATCTGGATTAGACAAGTACTCCATAATTCGATTACCCATTTCACCAGCCATACGCTGTTTGGGTTTATCAAGGGAGGTGAATTGATTGACTCGATCAGCTCCACTCTCTGTGGCAAAGGTATTGGGGTTCTCCTTCGCCATATCTTGGTTAGCCCGTCCTTGGACTACTCCTGCGTCTGTGTAATCGAAGTTCATGATCAACCCCTCCTGATTTGACGACGTCTTTCCATTGCTTTTGCTATTCGCTGCTCTCTCCTATTCACCTTGATTTGATTTTCAATTCCTTTAATATCTTTATCAGCTTCGTCATAACGTTCAGTCTGACGGAGATTTGCGGGAGTTCTCTCTTGAATTAACTTTCGTTGTTCCTCGCGCTTACGCGAGTCCCGTTTTTCACGTTCTTCTACAAGAGAAGCTTTAACTTGCTGACTTCTGAGGGCTTTTTCGTCCACAGGGCGTCCAGTCTTAGCAGCACGCTCCTCAGCTAAGCGCCTGAGGTTTCCACGCATCTCCGCGCCTGTTCCTGTGCCTCCACGACGGAAACGATTGACCCGTGGCTTCTCACCTTCTACTTGTCCGATGAATGGACGCTGTGCGTCTTCACCTTGAAGCTTCTGGAGCTCGCCAACCACATTCTTGCGCTCTATCTTACCTGTCTCATCGTTTTTCACGCCAATAGTCGAACCTCTCGGCATTCTTGCGACTTTTGCGTTCCTTGACTGCCGATCAATGGCGTCAGCTGAATCAAAGAAGATATCTCCGGTGTTTGGAAGCCGTGGACCGGCTTTAGTCATCCGAGACAAGTAGACACCGGTCGGATTTTGGTTAACGCTGGATCTAGAGGCAGCATCAAGCTGATATAGCGCTTGACCAAGCTGACTTTGCTCTAATTGCGTTAATCCGAGTGTCTGAAGGGCACCGGAAACTACATTTCGACCGGCAGGTATCTGTTTGCCCGGATTTTCGGGGTCAGCCATCATTAAACGACCACCTGTTGACTCAGAGACTCTCTGAGCGACCCTCTGGAGCTCATCAATGGACCTGATGTTCGAAGGCACGCGGACATTCGCACCGATATTTGCTTTTTGGTAGAAATCACGGACTTTATTAGCAGCAGTTGTAGTCGCTGTCGTGATATCGACCTGTGGGACTTTGTCTGATTTTTTTACGTACGATAATGTGTTATCCAAGACACCAGTTACCCATTCACGCGCAGTTTGCGGAGAATTCAGCGCATCTGAGGTGCTTCCATTGTTAGGAGTGCGGTCACCAGCAAGAACTGCAGGTAATTCGGGACCTTGAACAGCGATTGGGTCGTTAGTAGCTGGATCCAAGAAGACACCATCGTGCCTACGCAGTGCCTGACCCTTAATTGCGTCATTTGCGGTGCGAACCACGTGTGCGGTCTCTCCGATCTTGCCTAATGAGCGGATCTCAGCGATACGACCGATCGAATCGTCTGCCATCGAGCCAGATCCGTAGCCTCCGAAGAATTCACGGGCGATTGCTTGGGATTCAGCCTCGGCACGGTTGTCGTTGTACTCACGCATCTCCGGATTGAAGCGAGCATTCTCTCTTCGAGCGGTCTCAGCACCTAATGCTGCGTCTGCTCCACGGTCAGGTTGGATACCTTCCTCTAATCGTCCAGCAATATCGGCAGATCCGGCTAATCCGTCGTAACCACTCTCTGATGTAGCTGATTGAATCCTTGATAGTGCGTCAGTCAGTACCGATTTAGGCGCAACTGCCCCGAAATCACCCCGTGTTTCTTTAAATGTCTCCCTTCTCAGCAGTCCAGTCTCTTCATCTTCGGTAAATCCACGGTCATTGGCGCGATATGTCTGCTCATCGTCCGCACGAGTGGTTTCACCTTGGCTGTTGTACTCGACATCTTCGCCAAATGCGAAGGCAACGTCGTCATCACCTTTGTATCCAACGCCTTCTATCTCACCATCACCCCAATTACCCAGGGATGCCTGCTTTTGTGTCCAGGTGCGCTCCGCTTCAGCCCTTTTAGTGCGGCGAGCACGGATAGCAGCGCGGGTATCTTGCCGGCGATACTGCCGAGATACAGCAGCAAGCGTCTCTTCTTCCGATAATCCCAGTTCTTTGCCCGCAGCGGCTAGGGAAGCACCCTTAATCAGCAGCTCATTTGCGTCATGTGGCTTCTGTGCTGGGTCATTACTAGAGGATACGTTCCCAGCATTAGAAATGAAACTGTTATGAATCGATTGATTACTTTCTAAAGACACTAATCTACAGCGTAAACCTACAACTATTGTAGATAATTTGGTTTACACTTTGTCTTCCTCTTTTTCCTGTACTTCTTTGATTTTTGTTTGGAGGAATTCTGACGGATCACGACCCATCATTGCGGCATTCTTAGCTTGCTGCTGCATGCCTTCTTTGGCTTGTACCAATTCACCGCCATAATTGAACACAGCCTGCCCGTCACTGTTCTTTCCGTAGCCAGCTTTGGCGTTAGCAGCTATTGATGCCTTGATAATGGGGGTATCTAGGTCTAAGAAAGTGCTGCGAATTTCATCACGGCGCTTTTGTTCCGCAACTTTTCCGGGATCTGGAGCTTCAGCTTGAGGTTGCTGGGCAATGCGGTTGTTGTTGTCCTTCTGGAAACCACGGAAACTACCGTCATCGCGGGCATTTTTACGCTGCATGCGGATTGTCCGCACAGATTCAGCAATATCAGGTGCCGATGACGTGCCGTCTTGAGCGTTATTCGGCTTACCGCCAGTAGTACCAGGCACGGTGGGAGGAATAATGGCGCCTGCTTCGTCATCCCAGGTACCTTCTTCCATCGGCATAGGCTTTCCGTCTGGTCCAGTCACCAGTGAGCCGTTGCCTTGTTGTCTTGCTGCTTCTTCCGTAAGGGGCAGAGCTTCGGAAGTGAACGTTGCTTTGATATCCCTAACCTCTTCACCCGTGAACTCTTTGGTGAAGGCATTCAAACTGCTGAGGTCTCTGCCGTAGGACACAAGACCGTTGGCGTTAACGCGAAGTTCACCAGCGCTGTGAGGGGTCATCCCTCCATCCGGTGTGACGCTATATCCACCTTCTGGTGCGTTTACAGGTCTACCTGTAGCTGTATCGTAAGTAACTCCAGCAACTGTATAAGTCTTAGGTGTTTCAACCGGCTTCGCCGGGGCGGCTCGTTTTTGACCAAGAGCGTATCCCTCCAACTCAGGATCACCAACAAGCAGCGGGCTAGCTACACGTGGCCTTTGTTTTTTCTCCTGCGGCTTGCGACGGCTGGGTACTTGGTAAGTGCTGTCAACACCGTAGTAATACTCACTATCCTTACTTGGTGATACGTAACCCATTTTTAAACACTATTAATCTTTGACTATTGTATCTATTTAATTGATACTTTCCCGCCCATCTTTGTGCCCATCTGCTGTATACCAGCAGCATTGACACGCACATCACCTCTTCCGCCTACATCCGGCTTCGCCGGGGCGCCGGGGTTTTGCACTTCTGGGGCAATACTCTCTTCCGGCGGCTTGGTCTCTCCGTCACCACCACCCATAGACAAGCAGCGCTTCAACGTGTCGTTCCACCTATATCCAGGGCGGCACATTCTTTCGTCCATTAATTGCTGTACGCTTTTTTCCATAACTACGAAAGCTACGCTAACTACGCTGAATTCCATACTAACTATTTCAAAAAAGATAGGTAGAGAGAGTAGCTGCGTATTTCCATTAGGGGTTTATAGAAAACGCCGTAGCAAGCGTAGTTTTGTAGCTGATTCCAAAACATCAGAAAAAACAAGCAGCGCGGTCAGCATTTACAATCACGCAACGCAGCCTATATAAGTAGTTGTACTAATTCTCAATAAGACTAGACGAATTCTCAATAAAGGGGTCTGCTTGTTGGCGTGGGGCGAAAAACCCCTATAGGGGGCTAAAAATGCTACAGAATTTTTGACACCTCTAATACCCTCTGTACCCGAACTTCTGGTCGAACAAAAAAAATAT
>Ga0208794_1001286_pt1 | contig 11530 bp, 8 predicted proteins | sample 32_taG_FD_184106 | JGI IMG/M metagenome (GOLD analysis project Ga0208794, IMG submission 184106) | Marine viral communities from the Gulf of Mexico - 32_GoM_OMZ_CsCl metaG (SPAdes) (version 2) | ecosystem: Environmental > Aquatic > Marine > Oceanic | place: Atlantic Ocean: Gulf of Mexico...
GGCCCCATTGCCATGCCAAAAGACTCCATGGCCTGGTCAATTTGCGACGGCAGTGCTCCTTCCTCCAGCATGTACTCACATTGCTGACGGTAGGCAGCGTAAAGTCGGTTGCCGATAAAACCGAAGGCGTTGTTTGCAACGATTGGCAGTTTGCCCAGACGCCTGGCGAGAGCAAAGCCGGTGCTGACAGCGGCGGGCGCGCTATACATTCCGGAAATCACCTCAACCAGGCGCATTACGTTGGCAGGACTGAAAAAGTGCATGCCAATGACTTGCTGAGGTTTCTGCGCGGCCTCGGCGATCTGGTCAATATCCAGATAGGAGGTGTTTGTCGCGAATATTGCGCCATCACGGAGCAGTGGCTCCACCTTGCGTAGCAGCTCCTGCTTCACTTGCAGGTCTTCAAAAACAGCCTCAATGACGAATTGGGCTGCCGACAGCTGGGCCCAGTCGACAGTCGGGTTGAGTCTGGCCAGTGCATCATAAGCTGATGCCTGAGAAAGACGGCCTTTTGCGACGCGGCGCTGGTACTCCTGAGCAATCCGCTCTTGGCCGGTTTGCAGGGCGGTCGGGTTCTGTTCGAGCAGAATAACCTCAAGGCCAGCTTGCAGCAGCGCCAGTGCAATGCCGCAGCCCATCGTCCCGGCCCCAATGACGGCAACGCAGTTCACTTCAGCCCCAGGCACACCATCCAGCTCGAGCCGTTTGCTTGACTGGCGTTCGGCAAAGAAGAGGTGGCGTAGTGCAAAGGCATCATTTGACAGTCGCAGGTCCTGGAAAATGCGGCGCTCTTCCGCCAGTGCCAGGTCGGCTGGAGTGCTAGCCGCGCTTTTAATCGCATCGATGGCTGCGATGACTTGCGGACGATGTCGTCCTGCTTTGAGTGCCGCAGCCGCGGCCGCCTCGATATCCTGGGTCTCGGCGGCAGGCGTCGACAACGCCAGAACCTGACGTTTGCTGCCGAGCGTTCGCAGGTAGTCCACTGCGAAGTCGGCCAGGTTGCCAATGGAAATGGCATCAATAATGCCCAGGCGGTGTGCTTCTTCGGCTTTGAGGCGGGTGCCCGCGCAAATCAACTCAATTGACTTGGGTATGCCGACGAGGCGAGGCAGGCGCTGCGTACCGCCTGCGCCAGGAATCATGCCAAGGGTCACCTCCGGCAGTCCAACCATGCTATCGATGGCGGCTACCCGGGCATCACAACCGAGGGCTAACTCCAGCCCTCCACCCAGTGCAGAACCATGAATTGCAGCGATCACCGGTTTGCTGCAGCGCTCAATTGCTTTGATTACGCTGGGGAGCTGGGGCTCTTCCAGGGGCGCGCCAAACTCCTTTAGATCAGAGCCGGCAATAAACGTTTTTCCCGCACCGATAAGGACGGCACCAATCAGGGCTGAATCATGCTCAACCAGCTCAATGGCCTCAAGTATGCCCCGTCGGACCGCCAGTGAACCTGCGTTCACGGGCGGATTGTTTATATAGACCAGCGCAACGTTACCGTTGCGCTGGATGCTGATGTACTCACTCATCAAAGGCTCCTCAGGCGATTCGGATCAGCGCGTCCACGGCAACCACGCCGTCGCCTTTGCCTTTCACAAGCAAGGGGTTCATTTCCGCTTCAATCACAACGCAGTCGGTCTGCATGGCCAGTTTGGAGAAAGCGCTAACAGCTTCAGCGATGGCTTCGAGGTCACCTTCCGGTCGTCCGCGATAGCCTGCCAATGCCTGCAATGCCTTCACCTCACTCACCATTTCCCGTGCTTGCTCAACACTAACCGGCGCCAGGCGCATGGCCCGGTCGCAGTAGATCTCCGTCAGGATGCCGCCAGCTGCGAGCATGACGAGAGGGCCCGCGTCGGGATCGCGGCGATAGCCTACCAGCACCTCACCAAGGCCCTTGTCCATCGCCTGAACCAGCACTCTTTCTATCGTTAGTTCTGGCAGATGCCTGCCGACGCTGGTGACGATCTGCTGCATCGCTTGAGCGAGCTGCTCGGCGTTCGCGACTGGCAGCACGACGCCGCCGACGTCGGTTTTGTGGGCGATTTCATCGTGCAAAACTTTGACGACAACCGGGTAATCAAACGGGAGCTCCGGGACCGGCTGATTGACATCCAGGACTTGGAAAGGAGCATGGGTGACGCCAAGAGGCTTAATCATCCGGTAGGCGTCACACTCGTTCAGCATGCGTTGTGCGCCTGGCTCAACGGCCGGCAGTTCGCAGCTATTCGGATGGCGTCGAGAAAAGGCGGCGGTTATTGCATCGCCGCATGCCTCAGGAGTGCGGAAGCACGGCACGCCGGCGGAGCTCAGCAACTCGAGTGCTGCAGGCGCTTCAGGCACAACAAAGCAAGCCAGCGGCTTGTCACTAAAACTCAGCGAGTCGACAACCGGCTTGACCGCAAGGTCTGCGTTGAAGCGGGCAGAGGAGCCGACGGTAGCCAATACCATGTCGAACTCAGGCGCGGTCAGCATGACTTCCAGTGTCGCTTTCATCACTTCATACTTGGTTCCTGCCAGCGTCAGATCGACAATCCCGCCCGGGTTGACCTCGACGCCGCGAGCAGCCATGCGGGCCAGCGTTTCAGCAGAGGGAGGCACCACGGCCAGGCCGCGCACCCCGAGCTGATCAACGGCCATGGCGGCACCGCCACCCGTGGTGGTAACGACACCGATAGAGGGACGTTTACCGGAACGGAGGCGAGCGTTCTCCAGCGGAATGCGTGACAGCAGCGGAATAGCTTCCAGAAAGCCTTCCAGGGTTTCAACGCGTGCGATACCGCAATCTCTGAAGAAGGTCTCAGCAACGGCGTCTTCGCCTGCCAGCGCTCCGGTATGAGAAACTGCCAGCTCCGCTGCTACGTCAGAGCGCCCCAGCTTGTAGGCCACTACGGGTTTGCCTCGCTTGGCTGCAGCCAGGGCAAAGCGTCTGAGGTCATTGGCATGATGCAGCGACTCGAGAAACAGCATGTAGCCGGTGATCTTGGGATCATCCAGAGTGCTCTCGCAAATACTGCCAATGCTGATGTTGGTCTCGCTTCCGACCGATATCAGCCCCGCAAAACCAACGTTCTTACTTTTTCCGCGCGATACCAGGGCTCCCAGCATACTGCCACTATGAGATGCGCAGAATATGCCGCCGGTAGGCAGGTCGGGTTCAGCAAACGCGGCGTTGGCTGTCAGAATCAGACTTTCGTGCAAATTGACTACGCCAAGGCTGCTGGGCCCGAGGATGCGGACGCCGGTCCGTTCGGCGGTTTCGAGCAGTTTCAGCTCGCGCGCCTTGCCTTCCTCTCCCGACTCTGAGAAGCCGCCAGCCAGAATGGTCGCCACCGGAATGCCAAGGCGTCCGCATTCTTCGATGGCGCTTACTGCCAGATCGGAGTTAGTCAGGATAAAGGCATGCTCAGGAACTTCCGGTAGCGCACTCAGGGAGGGGTAGGCCTTTTCGCCCTGCACCTCTGAGCGGCTTGGGTTGACGTTGTAGATAGTGCCCTGGTAGCCGGCAGCCCGGAGAAAACGCAGTGGTCTGGATGCCGTTTTACTGCTGTCATCAGAGATGCCGACGAGTGCAACGCTTTTGGGCCGCAAAAGCGCATCCGCAACCGAAGAAGTAAGGGGTTTAAGCATAAATTCTGCTCCCTGCTCAGGCTTTCTTGGCGCGTTGATCGAAGCGGCGTCCAAAGACATCCTCGGCGATACGGTTCTTTAGAATTTCAATCGAACCGCCAGCAATCATCCAGCCGCGGGTCCGTTTGACACAGTACTCAACCAGCGCTTCTGACGAGTAGCCATAGCCCCCCATCGCCTGCAATGCGCTGTTCGAAACCTCCCAGCCAGCCATGTTGCAGGCGTACTTGGCAACGCTGGTTTCATAGGCAGACGGCAGACCGCCATCGGCGTTTGCCGCGGCCCGGTAGAGCAGCATCTGTGCCGACTCAAGCTTCACTGCCATTTCCGCAAACATCCATTGCAGACCCTGGAATTCGCACAGCTGACGACCAAATTGCTCCCGGGTCAGGCAGTGCTCTTTCGCCACGTTGAATGCGTGACGACCGAGCGCCAGTGCTCGGGAAGAGTTACCGATACGCTCTACGTTAAAGCCGGAAATTTGCTTCTTGAAGCCGCCGGGGCCAAGCAGCACGTTGGCTTTCGGGATTTTGCAGTCGGTGAAGTACAGCTGGCACCATTCCTCCCCGCTCATGAACGAGGACGGCTGGCCCACTTCGAAGCCGGGCGTGCCTCGCTCCACGATGACAGAGCCGATACCGCTCAGGCCAGGTCCGAAGCGAACGTAGATGAGGAAGGTGTTGGCGTGCGGGCTGTGGGTTGAGAACACTTTTGAGCCATTAATGATGAAGTGGTCCCCATCTTCAACGGCTGAGGTTTTCAGCTCTGTTACTGCAGAGCCGGCACCAGGTTCGCTCATGCCCAATGCCAGCAGGCTCTTACCCGCAATCAGATCAGGTAGAAAGCGCTCTTTCAGCTCGGGAGATGCGTATTCGGCAAACGTGCGGATCGCACCGAAGTTGCCGGCCTGCACAACGTCCGCACTTTTGGGGCAGACCAGAGCCAGTTCCTGAATGGCAATGACGGCGTCCATCAATGAGCCGCCGATGCCGCCATCTTCCTCTTTCACGGTGATGCCAAGCATCCCTTGGGCGGCCAGCTTGGAGGCTACATCCCACGGGTAGTCGTGGGAGTGCGCTCGTTCCAAAGCGCCATCAGCGAGTTCGCGCTGAGCGAAGCGTCGTACGGAGTCTGCAAAGGCTTGTTGTTCTTCTGTGAAGTGGAAATGCATAGATCTAAATTCCGCTGCTTGGTGAATGTGACGCCGATGTTAGTCAATGCAGTAGTTATGAGGGTTTACAAAAAATCATCCTGCCATGACATATTCGAAAGCGGTTAACAGCGCGCTGCTGGCTACTATCGCCGCTCTTTCAATCGAGTGGAGCAGGCTTATGGCGACCTACATATGCGATGCAATCAGAACACCAGTTGGCCGCTTCGGAGGGGCACTGTCTGCAGTGCGCGCCGATGATCTGGCTGCCATCCCGATCAGAGCATTGATGGAACGCAATCCGGATATCCCCTGGGATGCTGTGGACGAGGTGATTCTCGGCTGCGCCAACCAGGCTGGTGAAGACAATCGGAATGTCGCACGGATGGCCGCGCTGCTGGCAGGGGTGCCCGTCTCTGTGCCGGGAACGACAATCAATCGTTTGTGTGGATCAGGGCTGGACGCACTGGGCACAGCGGCTCGTGCGATTAATTCGGGTGAATGCAGTTTGATCGTTGCCGGCGGCGTAGAGTCGATGAGCCGTGCGCCCTTCGTGGTCGGCAAGGCGGATGCGGCATTTTCACGAGGCATGACCATGCAGGACACCACCATCGGCTGGCGATTCGTCAATCCGGCGATGGCTCATCTTTACGGTGTTGATTCAATGCCGGAAACCGCCGAGAACGTGGCCGACGAGTTTGCTATCTCTCGTGAGGACCAGGACCTGTTTGCCTTACGAAGTCAGGACAAGGCGGCCGCGGCCATCGAGAACGGTGTACTCGATTCCGAGATTGTGCCGGTCGTAGTGCATCAGAAAAAAGGTGAGCCGAAAGTAGTCTCGCGAGATGAGCACCCGCGCAAAACATCGCTGGATGCGCTGTCCCGCTTGAAACCCGTGGTGCGCGCTGGCGGCACCGTTACCGCGGGCAATGCCAGCGGAGTGAATGATGGTGCTTGTGCCTTGCTGTTGGCTGACGAGCCCACCTGTCAGCGGCATCAGTTGCAAGCGCGAGCCAAAATTCTGGCAACAGCAACGGCCGGCGTCCCGCCAAGAATCATGGGGATCGGTCCGGTGCCTGCTACTCGGAAAGCGCTTCAGATGGCAGGCCTGAATATCGCCGATCTGGATGTGATTGAGCTCAATGAGGCGTTTGCCAGTCAGGGCCTGGCTGTGCTCCGTGAGCTTGGCATCGCTGACGACGACGAACGGGTTAATCGATACGGTGGCGCCATTGCGCTGGGACACCCTCTTGGTATGAGTGGTGCACGACTGGTCACTACTGCTGTTAATCAATTGGAAAGAATTAATGGCCGTTACGCCCTGTGTACCATGTGTGTTGGTGTTGGACAGGGTATTGCGATGGTCATCGAAAGAGTGTCATAGCTCGAATAGTTATTAGCTAGGTGCCTGATATGTAACGCATTCGAAATGTCTCACGGTGCGCGCTTATCAGCACCCTGCTACTGGTGGGGATTCTATTTGAAGGCTTGCGCAAATGCTCCGGTACCCCTTGGTTGGGAAGGAAGTTGCAAGCATATGAAGGCAGAAAAAGAAAAATCGAGAGTATCTCTGGGTGCTGATGGGCACGCGCCACGCACGCGCGCTCCTGGGCGTCGCCGCAACATCATCCACAGCCCTGTGAGCGATCTCTTTTGGGTGATTTCAGTTGGTCGCGACAGGCAGGAGCCGGCCAGGAGCAGTCGATGACGACAGATAAAAATTGCCCAGAAACGGCCCCTAAAGGGTGTCTACGAATCTAGAGAGATTCAGCCTCTACCGCATGTTTTACAGAAGATCCCATCGGCAACATATTGGAAGTATGCATCCACAAGCTACCCTGCTGGGTCGGTGCTGATGGCTGAGTTGGGACAAAACTCTGGAATGCTGCCGGGCGGGCGCTGGTAAGAAGCCTGCGCCCGCCCGGCGACATGTTACATCTGGATTTTGGTTACTCCAGTACAGTTGTGGGTAGAAAGAATAGTTTGCTTGAATCGCTGCAAACTACGGCGGCCACTTGGTGAAATAGAAACGGTAATGGGCCGGCTGAGAGAGGGGTGAGTCAACTTGCCGTGTTTGCCACCTCGCTGATAACCCCATCCGTGTCGCAGCAGGCACCGTATGACGAGATCGAAGTCTTTGTTTGAGCAGTACTTCCTCATGATGCCTCCCCCGGTGCTGTTGTGTAACGGGAGCTAAAGCCGGCTGAGTTGAAGCGCATTTCGGAAAAGGCTACGGCGGCACCGGAAGGTAAAATCGGTCGGCTGTAGAGGTAGCCTCCTTCCCCGGCTGCTTGGTTTTGGAAGAAACGGCCATATGGGTCGACCATAAGGTACGACTCACACATGTCGCTATTGTCCTCGACGCACTGGATTGACTGGAAAGCGCCGTGTCTTTCCACAAAGGCTGCAAAGGCCTCGTCGCTGACGGCCAGGGTGTCATCCACTACTGGCAGCATCCGCAGCAACTTCCAGCGCTCCGGGCGAGCTCGCGTGATTAGTCCGCTCAAGTCTTCATCGGCATTTAAGGCGTTGACGACGGTATTAATCTTGATCTTGAGTGCGGGGTTCATTTGACGCGCATAGTCCAGGTTCGCTGTTAGCTCATTTAGACTCAGCTGTCGCCCGCTTCTTTCTACCCGTCCTATTGCAAGGTTGGTTCCAGAGTGTGTGGAGTCTAGGCTGATACCTAGGTAGGTCAGTTGCGGTGCGAGCTGCTTTATAACGTCAGACGTCAACCTTGAAGCATTGCTGATAAGTGAAACTTCAAACCCTACTTGTTTGGCCGCGCGGGTGATGTCTAGCAGGCGCTCTCCAAGTATCGATGGCTCTCCGCCAGCCAGGTTCAGGCGCAGAGTGCGCCATGCGAGGGCATCACGCAGAGGATTACTGGTGTTTGTCGGCTGAAAATACTGGAACAACTCCGCCAGCAATTGCTGGCTGCGGTCGCGATCGTGAAATAGCTCGCGGGGACAGGGCTGGTCCGTCCATTTTGCGTAGCAGTATTGGCAGCGGTAATTGCATGCCTCTGTCACGTGCCAGTTGATGGTCAGAGCGTCAACGTGGACGGGCGCTGCTTTTACAGGGCTGATGGGGAAAATCAAATTATCTTTGGACATACGTCAACTCCTTGGCGACCGCAGTCGTGCGGTCGGTAAAAGGTTCTGCATGGCGGACGCAGGACGTCAGAGTTGGAGCATCAGGCTCCGGTACGCCGTGTTTTTTGATGAAACGAGGGTTACGGATTGCGCATCATATTGCGCCGTGTCTTGAGGGCCCCCTCGGGATTGATAGGAAGATTGAGCGCGCGCCGCTGGCTCATGAGTAGCCGCCATTCAGCGGCGATCAACCCGCGCTTGTAGTCCTGAACGCTTTTTTTACTGTTGGTTTCCCGGCGCACGGCGCGATAAGCCTCTTTCGCGACATCCCGGACGCTTTCATCAGGGTCGAACTGCCGGGTAAAAAAGACGGTTTTGTGCGCCTTACCGTTAGGGTCAAGGCTGATTTCCAGCAGCGCCTTCAAATAACCTTGGCGCCAGATAGCCGATTGCTCGGTCACCTGGCTATCGGCGTAGCGCTCATCTTCGGGCTTTTTTTCGCCTTTGCGCAGGCGCAGGCGGCTTAGGCAAAAATCGATTAGATCAAGGGCGAATGACTGGTAGCTCTCTAGCTCAGCTTGTTCGTATTCCTGCGGGTCAATAGGCGTTCCGTTGAGCTTTTTTGCGAACAAGCGCCTGGCTTGCTCACTCAGTGGGGTGTACCAACTGACAACCATGTCGCTGTTAAGGGAGCTGAAGCGGGAGAGTGATTCGTCGACAAACGGCACGTACGACGAGCGCATGAGCATCAGGCGATGTCGAAGTGCTTTCCGCGGGTCTAGGTGCGATAGCCTGCCCAACAGTGCATCTAGTTGGTTGTTCAGATCAGGCTCTGCCGCATTCGACAGTCGGCTGCGCAGCAGTCCGAGGCTCTTGTCGATGTAAGGTAGCACGACCTCGTCACTCAGCCTGTCAATAGCGGCAACAGTCCATTGCGGGGTTAGAGCCAGTGAAAACTCGGGGTCGTGAATCAACTTTTCGAGCAGGCTATCCCACCAAGGGTGAAGCTCTCGAGATACTGCTTCACTGGGTAGCCGGAAAAGCCTGCAGGATAGAACGGCCAATGCATCTTTAACGCCCAAGGCATGGATCTCGGCTTCTAACTTAGCTTTCCATATGGCCGAATAGTCCGATGCCCACCACTTTCGGCTGCTCTGATCATACAGTGTTCGGAACGAGTCCGGCCTGCTCTGCAATGTTGTTATTACATCGCTATGGACAGATTGCTGAACCCAAGCCTCAGCTTTGTCGGAAGTGAGCAGGGAGAGTATCCGGCGAAGGTGCTGTTGCTCGACGGCATCCCATTCCTTGCTTGGGTGTTGAACGGCTCGCTTCAAGACGCATTGGTCAAGCTGTGAAGCCCAGTCAGCAAGCTGTCCTTCATCTGCATTGGTGAGATCCATGTGGATCGCTAACGTTTCCTTTAAGTGCAGTTCCAAGTCGTTGAGCCAATTCATGGCAGAGTCGCACAAGGCATTTACATCGCTGTCGCCTGAACGTGGCGTCTCTAGCTCAGACCTTAGTACCCCCCACTCGGTATATAGCTTTTCAAAAATGCCTTCGTACGGGCTGCGCAGTCTGCCGGCAGCCGCATCGGATTCAACCCAAGCCTCCAGAAACCTGACCCTCTTAAGCCATTGGTGTGCTGCAGGTGTTGGCGGGCCAGCATGTTGTTGCAGTGAAGCAACTGAAATCAGAGTTGTGGCCTCGGGACTGAAGATCGAGGCTAACTCAGTCTGGCCTTCCAGCTCATCCTGCGGCAGCGCGGGGAAGCACGACCACAGCACCCACTCCCTTTCCTGCTCTACTTCTGCAATAAGCTGTGGATCATCAAATACTGCACGGTGGAAGCAGTAGTCATTACCGTAAAGCGCTTGAACAAACCACTCGTAGCGCGCGTGGCAGAGCGATTTTGCAGCTTTGAATCCCTTATACAGCGTGTAAGGCGATTCTTGGAACAGGATTTGAGCTAACTCTTTGGCAAACGTGAGTACTTTGGAGTTTGGTTCGCTGTTAGCTACTTGATTCGCAGCGGAAAAGAGCGACCAATCTAATCGACCTGCCAGTGAACGAGAAGAGAGTAACGCCGCAGCCTGGCCCTGGGGCGAAGCTTGCGTCCGCGCAAGAGCCAACGTTTCTTCCAAATGGTCGATAGAGCCGAATATGTGAGGCCAATTGGGAGCAAAGTGTTGCGTCAGCAGCGCGCGTACGGGCTCTCTGATCCCATTCTCGTCGAGTGCTTGGATAAAACGCTCGGTTGGGTCTGACTTTTCATCGAGGTGGAGATTGCCGAACTCGGCATCAATTCTGCACATGGTTGTCTCCTAGTGTTGAGGATTAGGTTTCGTTACGCACCAGATTGAAATCTGATCTGCAGTTGAAACCTCCCGTGCGATAGAGGGGGTCGGATGGGTGGTTAACCCGTGAGCATCAAGCTCGGTAGCCGACTGCAGTAAAGCGCAGAGCAAAGGTAGATGGGGTTGCATCTTTGGTCAAGCATTGGTCCACAGGACGTCAGCTCGCCTTACCGGTTACAGTTCCTGACAAATTTTCTCCTGACTAAGCCCCGTAAGGGGTGTGCCGACCAGTGTTTGGAACACCGACTGACGGCTAAGCATCAACGCTATCTCGGGTTTGCTGGTAGGCCGGGTAGGCCGATACGCGCCAGGCCAGCAGCGACGCCGGCAGGGTGATAACAGCGTAAATCCAGGAAATGTCGGCGATTGTGCTCTCAAACAGATACAACTCAACCCCGATGGCAATCGCCTGAATCGTCAGCACAAACAGCAGCAGTGACGCCCATGGCTTCAACCGCAGCAGCGCCGTGATACTCAACCCGGCAGCGCAAGCACCAGCGTCACCACAAAGCTGAGCGCACCGATGAGCAACAACTCCGACCCCACAGAACGCGCCGCCACAGCGACTGCGATGGCGTGAGCCACTGCGGCGAAGCAGGCCGTGATGAGGGTGGCCGGCAGCAGGTGGGCTAGGTGTTGCCGCAATTGGCTCATGCGTTTCCGTTCATGGTGGGGGCAAGTTGTTTAGGGCGGTTGGTTGAGAGTGTGGCATCTTGAGCAAACTCAGGGGCTGCTTTCGGACGATTCTGTTGAAAAAATCTGCCATCGTTAGCGACCGATCCAAGCTGGGTAAGACGCAATCAATTTCGACGCGGCCATTTAAAGTCCAGAACGAAAAAATACGGCGCAAAAGTCGGACAGATTTTGAGTACGCTGTTTTTTTGCCGAAAGTGTTTACGGGCTTTTTCAACAGAATCGGCTGAAGCGGAGGGAATTCTAGTACCTGGTGATGCCACCTCGTCACTACTCTGGACTTCGCTCTCTGTCGCTTTCAACTCAGTTGCAAAAGGATCCGGCCTCCTCTTTCGAGAGAGTCGTTTATGAGGCAGCGGAGAGCCTTACTCAAGATATAGCAGGGTGCTCAGCGACCCAGAGCCAGCGAAGGAGGGCCTCCCACTGTCTCTGCGATATAATCAGCGTGCCGGCAACCCAGGATCAATTCCGGTCATCGCAATAGAAACGTCCCAGAGTCGTTTGGCAAGCACCGAGTCTTCAGCCTGCGGCGCTCGTTTGGCCTCACCAGCAACACCTCTGATTCCGCCGAACCCTGTCGGACCGTAATAGCCACCTGGTGTGAC
>Ga0208794_1001289_pt1 | contig 11507 bp, 13 predicted proteins | sample 32_taG_FD_184106 | JGI IMG/M metagenome (GOLD analysis project Ga0208794, IMG submission 184106) | Marine viral communities from the Gulf of Mexico - 32_GoM_OMZ_CsCl metaG (SPAdes) (version 2) | ecosystem: Environmental > Aquatic > Marine > Oceanic | place: Atlantic Ocean: Gulf of Mexico...
TCAGCGACTCCAGGCGATGTACAAGGCCGCGCGCAACCAGACGATCCAACGCCCGATACACCTGCGCCGGCGCATTAAAACCAGGCCGACTCAAACGCCTGAGCAAGGCATATGCCCCAAGCGGCGCCTGCTCCTGACGCAACGCAGCCAGCACCGCCGTCTCGTTCGCAGTCAAAGCCACCTGGCTCTCCTCTCGCCACAAACAATTGGTTATAACATAACATTTTACGCAATCAAACCGCACCCGGATACTACGAACACCGTTAGTCAGTCGGTACCCTGCAGCCCGCAGGCGGCGCTGAGCGAGCCGGCTCTGCGCGCTATCAGCAACTCGCTGAACGGTTTGGCGTGGCGCTTATTCCGCCCCGCAAGCGCTCTCACCTGCCTGCCGGATGAGCGCGCAAAATGGGGCGGACACGATGATGTCTCGTTACTGTTGCGGCTGCGGTTGAAACGGCAGCGATGATTGGTGCAGCACGATCCTCACCCTACCGTCGTCACACATCTTGAAGACAAAACTCTTGTTAACGAAGATATGACTGTCGTCTTCGCCGATCAGATGAACGTTGCATTGAACGATTGCGAGGTCGCCGTGCAGCAGGTAATCCAGCTTGTTGAACCAGACCTTCATCCAGGGTTTGAGCTTGAACCCGGTGTCATCGGGAAAGTCGGGGTTACCGCCAATGAAATACGAGAGCGCTCCCTCCTTGGTCGGACGATAGGTCTGCGGGCCGAAGGTCAAGGTCGGTTTGAACAGCACCTTGCCTTTGTCATAGTCGTAAGTGTCGGTGAGTATCTGCGTTGCCGCGGCAGTGACATCGCCGCCTTCCGAGTGGATCTGACCAATGCGCACGACGTTGTCGCACCAGCGCTGAACGCTATCGACGACCATCTGGTCGGTGAAGGTGTTGCTGGTCATATATTGTCCTTCTGTCAGTGATTCGAGAAAACGCTGGCCCGTCGTGGCAGCCAGTTAGCGCTGCTTATGAGCGTCCTGGCGATGATCGAGTGGTGACGCCCTCAGGGCCGATAAAGGGTGCGCTGCCAGTATCCTCGGGCGGGCTGCCCGCTGGCGGAAAGCGATGGTGGGCAGTCAGGAGCAGCCGGCGCAGTGCTGTCAGATGCGGAAACTCGACCAGCATGCCGATTACCAAGGCAGCGTAGAGCAACGGCTGGTCCGGTAGCGCGGCCATGGTAATCGCCAGCATCAGCGGCGCATTGCGCGCGGCCACCGTCATGGTCAGCAGTGCGTGCTCGGGGTAGCGCATCCGACACAGGCGACTGATACCTTCGCTCAGCAGGAAGGTGAGCACGAAAAACACGAACACCGCCAGCAACACCCAAACAAAGACCGCACGGTGCGCCATCAGTACGGAAATATTGGCGGCAAAGATTTCCATCACCAGCAGGGCAATGACCCAAGGCGTGGCCTGGTCGATCCGATGAAGCACCCGCTCAAAACGGGCCGTTTCCAAACACAGGCGCAGTAGCTGATGGGCGACCACTGCAGCTACTAGCGGCAGCAGGAACCACTGCAGCAAGGTGCTGCCGATCATCCCCGCCTCGACCTGCACAGCGTTATGCGTGAACCATTGCAGGTACCACGGATACAACAGCAGCTGAACCGCCATGTTGAGGGGAATCAATGCCGTACCGAGCGAGACATTGCCGCCGGACAGCCGCGTGAAGCCAAGGAACCAGTCGGTACAAGGCGACAGAAAATAGATCATCAGCCCGACCATGATCAGCGGATGATCGGCCAGAAAGAGCGAAGCCACACAGTAGCCAATCCAGGGCACCAGCAAGAAGTTGGCCACCAGGGCTATACCGAGAAAACGCAGGTTGCCGACGGCCTGTACCAGCGCGCCAAAACGCACACCAAAGAACAAAAGGGTGACCAACGCGAGCAACGTAGGGTCCACCCGTTCACCCAGCCATTGGCCGCCCGCCGGCAACAAGAGCCCAAACAGCGCCCCGAGCGCGATGCTGGCCATCAAGAGCACCGAGGTGACGGTAACACCAGGCAGCTGTGGTTCGGAGGATGAGCTCAGCATTGGCAATCCTCGCAGCAGTCGCTGTTACCGAAGGGCCCCCAGGCCCCATATTCGGCAAGCAACGCCGAGTCGTCGATGTCCAGGCGTTCGGCAATGTGGCCAGCTATCGCGGCAAAGCGCTGGCGAAACTTGTAGACGAAACAGTAGATCAGCGGATCGTGACGCACCTGCGGCCCCACCAGAAACAACCCGGGGCTCCGGGTCGATTCGTCCAGCTCACTCAGCACGGGACGGCCTTCGTCGTCCCACGCCCACAGCTCGGCGATCTGCCGTGCTCCGCCCCCTTTGAGAAAGCCGGTGCCCAGAATGGGAGGCTGTGGCTCATCCCAGTAGCGACCGTCCGCAGCGTGGATTCGATACTGTCCCCCTGCTTCCTGCGTGACGGCCAATACATCTACGCCGAACACGATTTCCAGCCGCCCGCTCTCCTGCGCTCGCAGCAGCCGGTTGCGGGTGTAGGGCGACAGCGACAGGCTGGGGTCTTCCGGACTATCAGGGTCCCAGCTGCTCTTGCGGGCCAACAGGCGTACCGTACGGCCGAGCTTGATCAGCTGTATGGCCGCGTCGACGCCACTCTCGTAGCCGCCGATGACCGTGTAGCACGGTGCCTCAAAATCGTTCCAGGTGCTGACCTGCGCGTAGTGAGGACACCACTGCGCCCCCGAGAAAGGCGCAAGATCAGGAAACTGATATTCGCCCGTTGCCCAGATCAGGAAGCGGCAGTGCAGTACAACCTGGTCAGTGGAAAGAACGAACCCGCCCTCCTCGGCCGGCACCACCTGCAACACCTTGCACCCCTCAACGATAGGCAGGGCATGCTGCCGGGCAACCACGCTCAGATAGCTGGCGTACTGCTCACCACTCGGGTGTTCAGCGCCGCTGACAATGGCCGGTGAACTGACCTCGTCGACGGCATTGAGATCGGCCAAGCCGAACGGATTGCTATGGAAGGAAGGTGTGATAAAGCGGGTCTGCTCTGGCCACTGACGGAAGGATTCGCCAATACGGCCAGCTTCCAGCACGCCAAAGCTGAGCGACGGCAATTTGGCCAGACTCAGCGCCATACCGACACCGGCAGCGCCAGCACCAACGATCACAACCTCAAGACTACGCATGGATAACTCCTGTCAGATTGGCACTCAGCCGGGCACCCTGTGCTTGATACAGACAGGCCCCCACCTGGGCGGTGATTCACGCTCGGATAAAGGTGCCAATGCTCGTTCCGCGCACCGCTTGCGCGATGTTTGATAGGCAGAGCCGGTTCAGCATCAGTCGGATGTACCGGTCCACAGCGCGCGGCTATCACTCAACCACCGGCGCCGTGGACGTTCGGCTCCATGCTCGCTGCCAACTGCTCGCTGTTATCCATCACCGCCATCAGGGCGGCGACCCGGTTGCGGAACACCGGCATCTCGTTCGCCGGTATGCGCGTGGCTGTGGGGATATCGGCAGTCAACGGATCGACGGGCCGGTTATTGACGTGCAGCTCGAAATGCAGATGTGGCCCTGTGCTGCGGCCGGTGTTACCCGACAGGGCGATACGCTCTCCCCGGCTGACCCGCTGCCCTCGCTGAACCTGTACCTGGCTGAGATGCAAATAGCGGGTTTTAAAGTGCCCAGGATGCTCAACCTCGATATACCGTCCGGCGTAGGGATGATTGCCGATTCTGGACACCACCCCATCACCGGTGGAAAGCACGGGAGTGCCAACAGGCATGGCGAAGTCAACACCATGGTGCGGCGCGATACGCTTGGTGACCGGGTGCAGGCGACGAAGGTTGAAGGGCGAGCTGACGCGGTAGTTGCGTTGCGTCGGGCGGCGGAGGAACGCCTTGCTCAGGCTCTCACCGTTGCCGTTGTAATAGTTACCATCGGAGTGCAGAAAAGCGCTCTGGGCAAGTTTAGCCCCTTGGAGCCGAATGGCTTCTATGCGGGTTTGCCCGGTTGCACCGGCGTCCACCATTTCTCGGCTCAAGACAATCTCGAAAAGATCGTTCTTGTGTATGTCTCGCTGGAAGTTCACCCGCTCCTCGAGAATACGTTGTGCTTGCAGGATCTCCCCGTCGGTCAGCCCCGTTTGGCTGGCCGAGGCGTAGAAACTACCGCGAATCTGCGCACTGAACACATCCTGCTGCCAGCGGCTGGGTTTGATTTCCTCTGCAAACTCGAAGCTCCCGTCAGGCAGCCGGCGATAATGAATCGTTTTGCCGGGATGCACGTTCAGCGAGAGCGAAAGCAACTCACCCGACGTGGGCGCTTGCTCGAAATACAGCGTATTACCCGGCTTCAAGACATCGAGTGCGAGTAGCTCCTGGTCAGCGGCCAGTACCGCATTCATGGTCGCCACATCAATGTTCCGCTGGGAGAATATGCCGCTCAGCGTATCCCCTGCTTGAATGACCCAAGCCTCATCCACTGCAACCTCGGGCTGCTCAGGAGAGCGCGGTAACTGGGCAATGGAGCTTGAAGATGAGGGGGTTACGACGGGCGAAGAGGCGACATCCGGCACAGTCGAGACCTGGCCGCGGGGCCACAACCAGGCAGCCAGACACACAGCACAGACCAATACCAACAGCGCCAACCGGCATTGATTAGCCCGGCGGACAAGGATATTTGCGCTCTCTGGATTCGATGCTGCTCTTTTCTCGCGCCGAGAAGCCATGGGCGGAATCGTCCTCATATCAGTAGAAGCAGGCTGCCAAGCAGACCCGAAAAAGATTGTTATAACATAACAAAACAGGCTATAGAAAGTGATATGCCCTTGCCTGCCCAGCCCGCGCTAGCCGGGCATATCCCCTTCTAAGGCGCAGTTTTTTTAAGCCAGGGATCGTTTGCCGCGTCGTTTACCCACCCAACGAAAGGCAACAGTCCCCAATCAAATGGCGATCGGTTGGGGGAGACATATTGGTACTGCGGAGAATTCTGGGACAGACCTCGTGGCACGCACACCTTGCACCGGATCAACGGCAGGAAGCGTTGAGGCTGAACCCTTTCGACACTTTTTCGACACTTTCCGAAGCTGGAAAAGAAAAACCCAGCTTGCGCCAAGCTTCTTCGCTGTCTGATAGAGAGGGATTACTCGGCGCTGAGCGCCTCGCCCTCGGCAGGGCCAGCCTCGGGTCGTCGTCGCTGCGCTCCGACGTTCCTGCGCCAGCGGTGCTGGCTCCGGTCGAACCGCTAGGGTTCTCGTCCGTCTTTTCACCGCACAAACAAAAAAGCCCCAGCGCAAGCTGGGGCTTTTTTGTTTGTCTGGCGGAGAGAGAGGGATTCGAACCCTCGGAGAATGAACCCGGCACCCTTGCAGGCCCTGCTGCGCCTGAGTGCGCAGTGACTCGCAGGGCGCACGCGGGCGTGCAAAGGTGTGCGTAGTGCCCTAAATTTGTCCTAATCTCGTCGCTGGCTCAACGAATCATACTGCGCCTCACACGCCAGCCCCGCTACTCGTCGTCGATCAGCCTCTGCTGCCAGCTCTCCCGCTCGCGCATCAGCCCGGTCGAGCAGCTTGGAATACAGTATGAGGGTGGCTGTGGTTGGCGAGCCTCCGGGGCAAGCGCCGGCACCCTGGGTGGCTCGACGGGTACGCTCGGCGAGTTGCTGCCGCAGGCTGTCAGCAGCGGAATTAGCAGCAGCGGTATCAGCCTCAGCCTGCTGGATCTGGTTTTTTGCATCACGTCGTATCCCCTCTACAGCGGCTGCGCGCCGCGCTTCCTCTGACCGGGCCTGCCGTTCGGCTGCTGCCCGCGCCTCTGCATACTCCGCACCGAGAGCGATGTATTTGCTCTCCCAGCGCGAGCCCTGCCAGCTCCACCCCGCACCAAGCCCCAGCAGCACCAGCGCCACCAGGCCGCCGACCTGCAGCCAGAGCTTGTATTTACTCAGCATGAGCCGCTTCCTCGAATAGAGCGCGCTCATCAGCCCGCCGATTAACCAGCCCGGGCAGCACCTGGCCACCGCCGTACACCCAGCGGTCGAACTGGCGGGCCGCGCCCTGGTAGTCGCCGTGATTCAGCAGCCGCAACAGTGTGGACTCGCGAAACGCGCCGACGCCAACGTTGAATGCGAAGGACGCCAAGGCGTCAAACTGGCCCTGTGTCAGAGGCACCTTAACGCCGAGGTTGACGGCCTGCTCAAACCTCTGCAGATCGGCCAGCAGCAGGCGCTCCGCCTCCCCTGCTGTGATCCGCTGTCCGCGCTGCACGCCGCCTGTATGGCCATAGCCGATGGTCCAGATTTTTGCTGGGCACAGATAAGCCTCCAGCCGCAGCCCCTCATGCTCTTTGATGAGCGCGAGCCCTTGTTGCGAAACTCTCATTGGATCTCCAGGCACAAAAAAACCGCCGCAGCGGTTGTGATGGGGTTAGCGTTTTGTCGAGGTGGCCAGCGACAGCAGCGGCCAGAGCGGGCATGCTGGCCTGGCTCTACACGGATGTGGGCATGTACCGATGTACCGCCGGGTTTTGTAGTACCGGCAACTTCAGAAGGTCAGGCCGTCAGCCTCTGAAGAATCGAGGGAGGCAGCGCGCGATTGAACATAACAAGGCGCTCAATGTATCCATTCAAGTGATAGGGTGTGCCAAAAGCACGAAAACCTAATTCCATCTGAGTGACTGTCGGCATTCCAGGTATAAATGGCGGCGTAGTAGATACGCTTCCGTTTCTCGCAAAGTACGCAAACTCCGAATCTTTTATAGAGAACGCTATATTCTCCAACGACGCGGCCGCGGCTGTAGACGCAGAAAATGCTGCGGGGGACCCGCCACCTACAGGGGTGACTACTGCATCTGGGTAGTTCAGTGGGCTGCTACCGCGAAGCCTGCGTAGTGCTACCCAGTTATCGAAAGCTGTCCCTGCGGATAGTATCATGGAGGCGTCGGAGTTGTAGTTCGATCTAACTTTGGCAAATACGGACACGCCGGACTCATTCCAAATATCTGAAAAAACACTACCGTCGATGATCTGGTTTTCTGCTGCGATGGGTAGAGAAGCTCCGGAAGTTTTAACAAGCGGAGGCACCGCTAGTCCTGCATACACGCAAGCTCCATAAAGTAACACGCTCTCTCCGCTCACCACACTGTCTGGCCCGAAACCGAAGGATACGCCCGTCCCCGGCGTGTTAGGCGTGAAGCTGATAACAGTCTCGCGAATACCGGATAGTAGTGTCCTATCGGAAATGATGGTAACTGGGCCCGCCGCAGAGGTAATAAACGTCTTAGTACCGCTGACCGTACCCGCCAGCTGGGTCTCTAGGCTGTTCGCGGTGTCACGACAAGTTATGCGAAACCGCCCGGATGTGCCAGCGGAATACAAGCACCGGACAACGTAAGAACTTTGTCCGCTCATGAAAGTGGCAAGTAGGCGATTCCACGTCCCTCCGGTACTCTCGACGTATACCGGAGTAAACTCTCCGACAGCGCTACCGTAGGGAGTCCTCGTTGCGCCCGTGACTATCCACGCGGAGTTTGTGGGGTCAAAAGAATGATGATTTAGACAGGTGTAACTTCCCCAGATATGATTCCCCAGAAGCTCCCCCGTCGCTGGGTCAAAAGCCCTGATCGGAGTATTCGCGGCAGCAGTTTGCAAAACCCCAGAGCTATCAAAGTAAGTCCGCCCAGCCGGTGCTGAGTAGTTATTGACGATATCTGACCAAGGCTTCTCAACTAAAACCCCACTGTCGAGTGCGCGATAACGGTCATTGCGATAATCCAAGTCCAGCGCGATGGCGTCAGCAATTGGGTTGGCGTCCAGCACCTTGTCCCACATGGGAGTCCAGATACTCATGCAACGGCCAGCCCGCTGGCGGTAAACACTACACCGGCAATGTCTGCCTTGGCTTGCAGGGGGGAGGCTGCCGAAGTGCGCAGCGTCGGGGTATTCAGGCGCAGCGCTTCGCCGGCCGGAATCAGCTTGGTGCCGCTGATGTCGCCTGTGCCATGGCGGATAACAACAACCGCATCGTTAAGCAGGTCAGTGTTCGACACGATGACGCCGGTAACGTCTGCGTCTTCTGCGACAACGCTGGTGAACGTGTCCACGGTATACGCGGTCAGCTTCCAAGTTTTCGGGGTCATTGCGTATATGCTCCATAGGTCAAGCGCCGTTCAAGGTCGGAGTCCGCCTGCGCCAGCGCGTCCAACGCTGCCTGCAGGCCGTCCACCGTGGCTATGGCCTGGGTGCCCGTGTGGGTCGCTCGATCGCGCAGCTGGGCATCGGTGGCGTTGGCCGTCGCACCAGCAGCAATCCCGGCTAGCTTGTTCTTTTCCGCGAGCGTGTAGGTTTCTTCGATGTCTAGATCGGCTTTTGTGATAACCACGTTGCCGGTGCGACCCTGCACAGTCGAAACGGCGTCCGTGTTGTCGACCTTGCCCCACTCGTCGTCGTTTGCGACAAGCCAGTCCCCTGTTGCGAAGGTGATACCGAACTGCGTGCCGGGGGCGCTGGCGATGTAGTAGTCGCCCTTCTGAGCGGGCGTGCCCGGCAGTGTCGGCGTATTCGTCGAAGCATCCCACAAGCCTTGGTAGCTCATCTGCCCAAGGATGGCGTCGTTAATCTGGTTCAGCGGCACTTTTGCGTTAGCGTCCAGCGTTGCAACGCCGTCCGCTACCGCCTTTTGGTCCAGCGGGATACGTGTTGCGGCTGACCCCAGCGCGTCATAGCTGCCACTCAGATTGACATCACCCGTCGCGCCGTCGACAGTCTGTACCGGTGCGGCGGCTGCCGCTTCCGCCGCCGTGGTGTACTGGGGGTGGGGATCCGGCAGAGCCTCGTGAGTGGCCACCGCGCCGCTGGCCGTGCCGGCCGCATCGTATCGCCCATCAGATTCAGTCTTGGTGTATCGGTCACCCAGCGCATTGTCGGTTGCGACCACAAATGCGCTGTATGTGTCCTGGTTGACCTTGAGCCCAAACCGCTCCATCAGGTCGAGCTGCTGGGTGATATCCCCTAGGATTGTGCCCCAAGGCCGGTCGATCACGCCGGCGTCCAGTTGGGTGCCGCCTTCCAGGGTCAAAATAAGGTGCCCATCGGCGCCGACCGAAGCAGCAGTAATGGTTGGTCCCACCCTACCCCGCATGCCGGCGCGAATAACCCGGCGCTCCGGGCCCTGCTTCACTGCAATGACGCGGCTCATTCTGTCACCTCAGCAGCAATCTCAAAGGGGCTAACGCCCACCAACGCGAACACGTTGCCGGCCGGGTCGATGACCTCGGCGTCCCACACCCCCACCATGGGCTGCAGCTGCTTGGCCGCGGCCTCATCCAACTTCAGGGTGAATGAGTGCTCTGCCGGGTCAACGATGATCAGGCCGTCCGGGTTCTGGGCAGGGTCAGAGTGAAAGGTCAGGGCAGCGCTGTCGTCGCCAACGCGCCGGCGCAGGGTTGCCCTGGCAGACCAGCCGGTGATGTCCTGGGGGGTTGGGTACCGAACGTGGCCACCGGCCGACCACTGGTGGCGCCAGCACGATCCCACAAGGTCGTTTATCTCGATGGTGTCGTCGTCGATCACCGTGGCCAGGTAGTCGCCGTTCAGCTCGTCAGGGCGTCTCACGCACTGGATCGTCACCGGCCATCCGTCCGGAATACCGTGGCCCGGCACACTTAACCGCACCGGCGCCAGCGACGGCACAGCGACGATATCGCAGTAGGTGAAGTGGTCTTCGGCGTACTGCAGGGCGAACTCAAGGGTCTTGCCCTGGTAAATGGTCAGCGGTACCTCGATCATTCAGGCTCACCCACAAGTCGACAACTGCGATGCAGCAGGAACAGCGCGTCCTGCAGCCCTTTTATTTGTGCCCGCTGGTCGTGGAGTCCAGCTTGTAGGGCTGGATAAGCTCGTTCAGCAGCGGCTGTAAGTCTTGGGGTTCCTGCATCAGCGCCGGATCCAGCGGCCCCGGCCTCACCGTCGTGCTCACAGGTGGCTGCGACACGCAGCCCGCAAGCACCAGTAGCAAGGCACTCATACAGATCCTCACGGTTCTTTTCGGCACTGGTCTTCTCCTGTAGGTAGGTGCTGGCGATCGCCGCCTGATCTTCTGTCAGCTCGCGCTGCAGGCGCAGGGTGGTTCGCAGCGATGCTGCCTGAGCGGTAGCCTGTTCAGCCTTGTCAGTCATTTGTGCCAGGTCTGCCCCAACGTCATTGAGCCGTAATGCGGTCAGCACCAGCAGCATGGCCAGAGCCCCGGCCACCCCAAGCAGAACCCGAGTCATTGAACGCTCCGGCACTTCTCATGCCGCTCCAGCTGTCGAGTCCAGACGCCCCAGCAGCGCCGGTTCGGCTGGCCGTTGACGAGGGTTGAGCAGTCGTAGCCGTCCGCTTTCCGCCAGCGCAGTAGCGCGTCGCAGGCCTGAACGTAGTTGCCTGCCAACAGCTCGCGCCGCATGCTCGATTCCCGCCAGTTGCCGATCCCGTACTGCCCAACAAAGTCCAGATACAGGTCGTACTCTTCCTGATACAGCTCCACACCCGGCAGTGATGCCCGAAAGCGCACCTCGTCCTGACTCATCAGGTTGCGCGCCAGCTGCTCACCCCGCGCGCGCGTAATCGGCGGGTCCGTCATCCTGACAGGTGTGCCATCCTCGTACCGGGTTGAGCCGTGGCCGATAGTGGGCACGTCGCCCTGGGTTGGAATCACCGGGCCGGGCGTGAACCCCTCAGACGCTACCCACCCCATGAAGCCGGCCGCACTGATAGTCAGCGCGCCGATGTACGTGCGCGCCCGGTTCATAGCTCGCACCTGTCATGCAGGGCGGCAATACGGGCCGCGCTTTCCGCCGTCTCCCGCGCTGTTCTGGCTGCACTCTCTGCGGCCTCGCGCTTATCACGACGGTGGTTGAAGTAGACGTTGAAGCCGAGGCCAATGAACGCGATGAGCACACTGGCCCAGCCGATCCAGTTGACCTGTGCCAAATACCCCACGATCCCTGTCACGGCGCCTCCCCAGGTAGCTTTGCTGGACACAGACACAACAACGCCCTCAACGACACTCTCCTGAACATGCGTCCCAACGTGGTTGCCCATGTACTTCCCCTACAAAAAAAACGCCCGGTTGTGGTGGTCGGTGTCTTCGCGCGTCAGGCGGCGCAGGTCGGAGTCGGGGCGCTCGCCGAAGTACCGCGTGAATAGCCGCTCGGCATCAACCGCACGGCCCAAGTCCATCGTTTCGGAGTCAGGTACCGAATACGCGCGCTTCAGCGCCCAATACACCAGGTAGGAATGGTGGGCCTGATGGATTTCCGGCTTCGTGCGCTCCGCCCTGAGCGGAAGCCGGTAGCCTTCCAGCTTCAGCTCACCGCTGCAGATCGGCGTGGGTACCACACGCACGCTGGTCTCGCTCTGCACCAGGTAGCGCGGCAAATCCGCCCGATCGCGCCAGTCCGGCATAATCGCGTCGAGTGCCTCCGTGCTTTTCAGCGCCAGCGGCTCACGTCGACTACTGCCCTCTGCCACCCAGCCGATATG
>Ga0208794_1001291_pt1 | contig 11496 bp, 11 predicted proteins | sample 32_taG_FD_184106 | JGI IMG/M metagenome (GOLD analysis project Ga0208794, IMG submission 184106) | Marine viral communities from the Gulf of Mexico - 32_GoM_OMZ_CsCl metaG (SPAdes) (version 2) | ecosystem: Environmental > Aquatic > Marine > Oceanic | place: Atlantic Ocean: Gulf of Mexico...
AATCGAGGCTTTGGAAGCTAGAGTGCAGACATTGGAAGGATGATAACAACCGAACACGTTACACAACAATCTTTGCCGCATCTGTCAGAGCGTATGCTGGCTGACGACCACAACGTTGTCATGCCAACTCACATCTTCCGCAAGGATGGCGACATTATTGGCTCTGCCAGTGTTGGAGCTGCTCCGCTGGTTTGGTGGTGGATGGACAGCAAGAGGGCAAAGGCTTTGGATAGTGTTCGGGCTATTAAGAAGCTAGAGAGCGAGTATGCCTCGCATGGCATCCATAGAGCTTTCATAATGTGTGACAAGGGCAGCAATTTTTTCCCCAACATGGAACGTCTTGGCAATAAGAAAATGTGGGAAGGGGTAATGTACTACAGGGATTTTTAAATAGGAATAGATATGGGCAGCACAAGAATAGACGCACCGAAAGTTCAGCCAATAGATTTTGGTCAGCAAATAAGAGAAACCGCAGCCGCTTACAGGCAGGCAACGCCTGACATCATTGCAGCTGAGCGTGCATTGCGTGGACCCATGCAGCAGCTTGCTTTGCAGGATGCTCAAACCGCTTTGACGGGTGGAGTTACTCCTGGTATGCTCAGGGATAGGGATGCTGCCGAGGAGCAGTTTCAAACTGCTCAACGGGAAAGAGCTTTTGCGGAACGAGATATACAATCAAGAATTGATACCTTAACGGGCAAGACTGGGTATGATGACGCAGCAGAATTAGCACGTTTAAATGATTTAAAAGACGAGTACACTGATCTTGTTGCTAGGGATGACGAGAACAAAGAGGCGTTTCAAGCAACACTAAACACTATAAACGCAGAGATAGCTTTTAGCCCAGAGCAAAGAGAAGAGCGTTTTGCTGGTCAACAAAAAGAAAGAAACGCACAAGAGGTTGAGAAGCTTGCGTCAGAACTTCAATCACTGAAGGAAAGCGGAGATTTGAGCGATGACGCCATTGCAACATTAGAAAGCAATTTCAATGCGGCTGCTGACGCTATTTTAGATGCAAACCCCGGAATGCTTGAGCTGTCCAAGAGGGCAGTTGAAAGCCAAGCCGAGGTAGGCAGGAAACTAAAAGACGCTGCGGCCAAGAGTGAGTTTCAAACAATAAGCGAGCTTGCCCCCGATCTTGTAAAACTTTACAGGGAATCTGATCCAGCTTCCCAAAACCTTGCAGACCTAGCTTCTCAAAGAGCGGAGCAGGTAAGCACTCAAACTCCATCTGAAGCACAAGCCAGTTTTAGGAACCTTGCTCAGCAAATATCTGGCAGAACTCCCGGAGGGGAACTTGGTGAAACTGCCAGAGCAGGAGCCCAAGCATTGATGGGCCAAGAAGCTATGGGCCAAACAGCCGATCAGCAAACAGTGGCCCAACAGATTGGTCAGTTGTTGGCTGGTCCACAAGCCGGTCAAGCAGAGCAGCGTCTTCTTGATGTTGCTGGACAGGGGCCATCGGCTGCGGAGCAACAACTTCTACAAGCCGCTGCAAGACCAGAATCAGCACAGGCTCAAGCCCTTGCCGACTTTGGGCAACAAGCCCTTCAGGGTGGTCAACGTGGAGCATCGGACGTAGAGCAAGCTCTCCAACAACAAGCTTTACAGCAACTAGGATTTCAAGCTGCTGGAGCTTCTCCCGAAGAGCAAGCGCTACAGCAGCGTATTGGTGGATTGATTGAAAGCGCGGGAACACTTTCCCCGACGCAACAACGGCAAATAGAACAAGAGGCTCTTGCTATGGGTGAACGCCAAGGCAGGGTGAGGGATGTTTCTACCGCTGCCGGTGTTGCTGGTCGCCTGTCAGAGGCTCGCAGGGCTGATGAAGCCCAAGACCTCATGGCTGCGCAGCAGCTTCTTGGTCAACAGCAAGCCATGCAACAGGCTAGGACAGCCGAGGAGTTGCAACGCATGGGAATGGGTGGCCAGTTTGCAGGACAAACTGAGGCATTGGCTCAACAACGCTTGGCCGAGGAAAGAGCTTTGCAACAAATGGGCGTTGGGGCAACCGGCACCGCCGCCCAGTTACAAGCGCAACAGGCTGGTTTGCAGCAAGAAGCTTTGAGGGCCGCTGGTGGACTGGCTGGACAGAGAACTGGTCAAGCGCAGCAGGCACTCACTGGAGCAGGGGCATTAGAACAGGCTCGCATGGCTCAACAGCTACAGGGAACCGGACTGGCCCAAGACATTGCCCAAGCTGGCTTTGCTACGCAAATGGCTGGCAGGGAACAACAGCTCCGGGAGTTTGGCGTTGGAGCGCAAGAGGCAGCTCGTCTCGCTCAGCAGCAAGCACAGCAGGAGGCTACATTGGCTTCCTTGTATGGACAGCAATTTGGAATGGAGCAGCAAAGGCAAGCCCAAGAAGGGCAAGCTCTCGGTCAGGCGTTTGCTATGCAAAGGCAAATGGCTCCAGAAATTGGGGCGTTCTTTGGTCGTCCTGCTTCTCAAGCTGCGGGTCTGCAAGTGGCTGGCATGGGTCAGCAACAAGCAATGTACGGCACTACGCCACAAGCTACAGATCCAATGTTGGGCGTTAACCTAGCCCTACAGCAACAAGCTAATCAGACAGCTCTACAAGCTGGAGCAATGGCCGGTTCGGCCCAAGCTCAAGGTGGACTATTTGGTGGCATTGGTCGTATAGCAGGAAGCTTTTTAGGAAATCCCGGTTTATTTACTAATTAGGAGATAATTATCATGGCAGTATTAGGTAGCACAGTTGATCCCCGATTGGGGGCCGTAAGCCCTGCGGCAATACAGGCACTCTCGCAAGCTGGAGCGGCAACGGGACAGATGTACCAAAATCTTGGTCAGTCTGTTGCTGGTGTAATGGAAGATGCTAAGGATCGTAGAACATCTAACAAAATGTATGAAGCTTTGGGCCGTTCAATACCAGACATAGCTGAAGCAACTGGGGTTGATGCTAAAGCTATAGGAAGAATTTTAGATTCTGCTAAAGAAAGCGGGCTTCCTGCTTTGCGTGAGCTTCAAGACACCTTCACTGGATTTATAAAGGAAGGGTATGGCCGAGATAGAGATGACAAAGCAATGAGGGAAAGGTTTGACCATGACATTAATAAATTGGTTGTGAGCAGTGACTTGGCATCTCAAGAGGCAAGAAGAGTTGAAGATTGGAAGGATCGAAACTTGGAGGCCGTTCAAGGTTTTGAGAAACTCATGCAAGATGATCAACAAGCCTATGGCAACCTTAGCCGAGAGGACCAGCAATCTTTTGAAAGGGGAGAGAGAATAGAAACTCAAAACTACACCGATGAACAAAGAAGAAAAGTTGAAGATTACCAAACCTTCCGAGATGGTTTTCTTGCTGAATTAAAAAAGCAGGATACAGACAATCTTTATGGCAATATGCTTTATTACGCTACCGAGCTTGATAAGGCCCAGGCTAATAATGATATTAAAAAAGCAAAAGCTATACTAAGAAACCAAAGGCTTGTGGAAGAGGAATTCATGGCCAGAAAGACAGAAAAATCTAGGTTCTTAACTTCAGAGCTTAGGAATGCCTACAATATAGAAAATCTAGTAGATAGGGATGAAGCTATACAAAGCATTACTGAGGAATTTAGGATTCATGGTCTTTCCGTTCCAAATACAGAGAGAATGGTTTTCTCTAATTCTGACTTGCAGAAGAGATTAACTGACGGAGTTTGGAATAAGGATAAGATACCCGCAGCTCTAAGAAATGTAATAAAAGACATTGGAGATACGTCTGCTGAAGAGCAGTGGGGTCGTTTTCTTTTAGCTTCTCAAGGTCAACTTTTCCCTGGGAATGAAAAGGAAAACAAGAAATATATGCAAAACTTCAATGAGCGATATAACATAGAAGACTCTTTCCTTAAGAACGTAGCCAAGGGAACTAGTTTCTTTGTTGCCGATATGATAAACAGGGTTGATCTTTTTGATACGTTTATTGATGACTTTGAGCATATGAACCGAGGACTGACCCAAAGATTTGGAAGAACACCAACAGTCTCGCCTGAATCAGTAATTGACGAGTAATAATGCCCTTTAGCACCGTCAACCTAAAGTCTGGCCAGTCTGTTCGGGTTGAACACTCGGAAGATGCTACCAAAGAAGAAATTATTCAGCTAGCCAGGGAAGAAGCCGCAGCTCAAGCGGCCACTCCCCGAAGTGAAGGTTCTCTTGCTAGAACCGGCCTTGGCATTGCTGGTGAAATAGCTGTTGGTGAAGGCGCCAAGCTAGGAGGAGCGGCAGCAGGAGCCGCCATAGGAGCCGCAGGTGGCCCTTTGGGCATGGCTGTAGGTGGAGGTATAGGATATTTGGTTGGAGCCATTTCTGGCGGTCTTGGTGGCTCCTATTTCCGTCAAAAAATGTCACGACCTGGGGAAGACTTGTCCCAAGGGGAGATGATTGCCGACACGTTAATTAACCTTGTCCCATATGGCAAAATTGGAAAGGGAGCCACGCTAGCGACAAGAACAGCCCAACACGCAGCCTTGGGCGGGGCTATTGGAACTGGAGCGGCTACAGTTGAATCTGTTATAGAACAAGGATCTTTGCCAACAATGTCTGAACTTGCCAAGGTGGGGCTGACATCTTCCGTTCTTGGTGCCGGTTTCGGTATGTCTGGAGAGGCGTTTGCCAAAAGCTACGAGAAGTTTGCTGGCCGCAGACCTGAACGCATGATGGATGCGTTACGCAAAAGAGATCCAGATGCGGTAAACTTGGCTAACGCTGCTGAATCTGCTGCTTTCCGCAATGCCGAGCAAACAAATCAAAGGATGCAGCAGGAGATATTGAACCGTCGAGAACAGTTTGACGACGATTTGATTAGACTCTTGCAAGAACAGGATCAGTCCAGTGGCGGTATATACGCTGGAACGGGAAGACTAAAAGTTGAACCAGATGTTGTAGGGAAAGCAGGAGAGGTTTTAGAAGAGGGAACCGATGCCTACAGAGCTTTGCGTTTGTCTAGACCAATAGCGGAAAGGAGAATGAATAAATTGGATTCCGAGTTCCAGGGATATACCGACTCGATCCGATCAGCGGCAAGCAGTGGCAATATTGACCCCACGACATTGAGCAATAGGATAGATGAGTATTTACACGCCAAATACGCTCCAACCTACAATAAGAAAGTTGGCTTTGATGGTGGAGCTGGCGTAAGCATCCTTGGCAATGAAATGACAAATAAGAATGCCAAGAAAATTGTTAAAGAATTTGAGGGTGATATTCTTCCGTTTGCATCCAGTGCTGTGAAGCAGGCTCAAAAACTTTCATCCGACATAGCGGAAACATTGTATGAAGGTAAAATAATAAATCAAACCGCATACAATCAGTTCAAGGAAAACCCAGACTATGTCCCTTTACAGCGTTTGATTGACGATTCTCTTGATGCAGACCAAGCAGAAAACTTTTATTTTAGTAGAGCTGTATTTAAGCCAAGCACGTTAAAGCAAGCAAAGGGAAGCGAGGAACTTGAGGCTTCTATTACTAAAAATTTGGTTACGGCCAATATAGAAGCAATAAAGCTAGCTGAAGCTAATAAATCCAACTTGGTTTTCAAAAGACTTTTGGAAGATCCGGCCAACAAAGAAAGAGCCGGTGAAATTGTTAAAGTAAGGAAAGAAACAGCTTCTGGTCGTTTTTTCAAAAAAGATGCCCCAGTAATAACCGTATTTGATCCGTCAAAGCCGTACACAATTACAAAAACAATTGATGGGAAAAAGGTAAAGCAACCATCCATTAAATACTATTTAGATTTTAGCGAGGGAGTAGCTCCAGAACTTGGGTCTGCTGTCCGGGGAGTGAGTAAGAACGACATGGGTAGCTTGATGAAAGCCTCTTATGCTATAAATAAATATCTTGGTGCTATATACACTGGATACAACCCATCATTTATTCTTCCCAACTTGATGCGTGACCGTGTTGTTAGCGCATTGAACACATACAGAAACCTAGACTCATCAGCTTTGACATCTGTTTTGAACCCCAAGGGGACATACCAGGAAATAAACGTAATAAGGAAAAAACTTTTTGGTCAACCTCTTCAGGGTCAAGAAAAACGGTTAGGGGCTTTGTATGAAAGGTTTGTCGCCGATGGTGGATCGGCGGGCGGTATAGCTACAGACACTCTTAGACAGATACAAAAAGACGTTAAGGATTTTGACTTCTCTAACAAAAACACCATTAAGCAAAGGGTTGCCGCTTTTAATGATTTTGTAAGGAAGGCCAATGAAATGGTTGAGGATTCAACTAGGTTCAGCGTTTATCGAGCAAACATCAATGCGGGCAAGAGCGGAAAGGATGCGGCTATGGCCGCTCGCAACGCCAGCTTTGATCCCAAGCAAAAAGGAACTAGAGGTGAACAGCTTAGGGCTTTGTATTTGTTTTCCAATCCTAGTATTCAATCGACTAAAAATTTTTGGAGAAGCTTAAAAGATCCCAAAATTTTCAAACCTGTTCTGGCGGCGACACTTGGAACGGCTGTGTTGATTGAAACCTACAACTCAATCATTGATCCCGATTGGAGAAACAAGGTGAAGGGCGGTCCCGATAAGAGCGAGTGGAGGATGAACAAAAACTTGGTTGTTCTTAATCCATTTAAAAACGAGGACGGAAGCTTGTCCTATTCCCAGTTCCCGTTGGCTCATGAAATTGCTCCAATATGGACTGCTGCCAATGGCATTGCTCGAATGATGCACAATCAAAGCTACAAGGCTGGTGCCGCAGCGGGTTTATTAGATGCCGAGCAGTTGGCAGCTATGCCTGGGAGATTGGAATCCACCGATCAGATAATTAAGGGGATAGGTCAAAGCATCTTGGATGGTTACAACCCGACTGGGGGAAGTTTAATCCCAACTGTTCCAAGAAGAATTTTGGAAGTCACTTCCCTGAACAAGGATGGACTGGGTAGAGAAATTGTCCCTGAGTATCTGATGGACCAGAACATGGCGGCATACGCCAAGGTGCATCCTTGGACCCCCAAAACTGTGGGTGGCGAGATTGCAATTGAGCTTTCAAAGGAACTAGAGAATCTTGGAGCCCCTGTATCCCCAGAAAAACTACTTTACCTGTTCCAAACTGGCTTTGGCGGGGCGGGAACTGAAACTCTTAGGTTGTTTGATGTTACTAGTAAGCTTTTTAATCGGGAAGAAATTAAGGCTAACGACGTTCCGATCTTCCGCAGGTTTTTTGGTTCAACTTACGCAGACGGTTTTGAGCAACGCACCGGCATAGAGCCAGACCTGAAGTTGTTTGAGTATGAGCAAAACACTCAAAACTCCCTAAATGCTCAGGAGGCTTTTGATATTATCACCAGATTGCAGAGCATAGACGATCCTTTTGAAAGACAGATGGCCCTACAGACTGAACTATCGGCCTCTAACAAGTCGGTTCAGCGTAGGGTTAGGAAGATGCTACAAGATAAAGAGCGTGGAATAACTAGAAGCGACAAGGATATTCGGAAGCTTGGTGTCGAGAACGGCAACAGGGCTAGATTTTATCAATCTCAAATTGAACGCATTCCACCGGCCTATGTAGGTCAATTTATTCAGGAACAAAAAGACAAGGGAATCTTGACCAAAAGCGTAGAGAATCAACTAAGGATTAGGAACGCATTGGAATCCATAGCCCCCGTTTCGGTTATTAATGAAAACTAAGACTATATTAATGAAAAAGGGCCGAGTTTTACCCCGGCCCCGACGGAATTAATGAGGGTAAAAAGAATAAACACCCTTCCAGGGATTACTCCTCTGGATTACCGTCTGAAATTTCTTCTTCCTTTGGTGGATTGAGTTGCTTGTTAAGCTCCTCACGTTGCTCGTCCCCCATTTCATCAATGGCTCTGTGAGCTTGTTGACTAAGTAGATTGGCACACTTGACGACAGTCAATGAAGATGTTACCAATTCTTTTACTTGTTCAATCGTAGCCGTGTTTATCAGGTAGTTGGCATAGTCTTGCTTTAGTTTATCTAGGTCCATTATATAACTTTCTTGTTTTTGTTTTTGTCTCGGTGAATGGCGGCTAGCATTAAAGCTGCATAGCCGATAATATCTAAGAGTGTGTCTTCCACGCCCTCTCCCTGAACAAGAAGAGAGCCTCCTTTGAAATAGGTTTTCAGTCTGCCAAACTTGTCGCCCAGTCGGACTGCCAGTCCCCTCTTGGTATCCACTCCAAAGTCCTTGGCTGCGTCGAAGTTGGCGAGGGCATTGTCTGAATCTGAAGTGTAGTCGTGGTTTTTCTCCAGCAAAATCTTTAGCATACGCTGGAAGAGTTCTACCAAGAAATGTTTCAGTTCATCTTTGTTCATAGCGTTATAAATTTAACTAAGTTCAGTGGACACAGGTAGAAATCCTGGGTCATGTTCTCGTATCTCTTGTCCGTTCTCTTTTCTGTGTACCAGTTCTTGCTGGTGTCGCTCATAACCAAGGCTGCATGGGTCTTTTTGTTGTTCAGTATGTAATAGCAGTGGGGTCTTGGATTTGCCCCATCAAACGAGTGCTTTGCACAGACAATGAATTTGCCACCGAAAGGCCAGTCTTTTCTTGATGTAAAATAAACTCCTAGTTTTTTCACCTCCACTCTTAGCTGAACGTATAAGTCCCCTCGATCTGAATAGTCATCCCAGTTCTCCCTGCACTCTACATACTTTGTCGGGTTTACAGTGACCGGATAGCCCCTGTCGGCTAACCTGTTGGCAACTGTCCAAACAGCATCGTGGCTTTCTCTGAAATGATTTTTGAATCTATCGTTGTCGTTCACAGGTTCCTCTTTGCTTTGAATGTTCCCGAGATTTTGCCCGATATTCTGAGCTTGCTGATTGAAAAGGGGTCTATGGTGTATTCACGAGCTACATCTTTGAGCAACCTTCCCGACTGAAGTTTGCGGTCTATGTCCTTGATGTCCTGATCGGTCAGTGCATGGAGCCCTTCCTCCACCGTCGGGTGGGGCAGTCCTATCTTCTCAAGGGTGTCAAACAAGTCTTTGTCTGGAAGCATCAAGGATTCCCTGGAGTGATCGTCCATCATTTTCCACAGCTTTGTTTGCGGGGATGGCGTGTTCTTGTTGGAATAGGTGAACCAGATGACGGAAGCTGCCCAGTTTCTTAGCTGAACATCCTCTATTTTCTCTTCCAGTAGGTTGGCCCATACTATTGAGGGCTTCTCCTCCACCTTGGCCCTGAACTTATTCTTCAGGTTGTTACTATACTTCCTTCTTGCGTACAGTATTTGTTCTCTTTCTTCTAGCATTCTCTTCTTTTGTCTTAGCTTTGTGAGCTTCCTTGCTAACTGCCTGCAAGTTTTCTTTACCGCAGAACAATCTAGGAAGAAGCTCGTTCCAGTTGTATCCAAGCCACTTGGTCTTGCGTCCCCACTTCTCGGGGATCACTGGATCAATGTGATCCACCTGCATATCCTTGGCTGGGAAAAGTTTCTTGGTAATGGCACATCGGTACATCTTCCGCATCCTCCCGGTCTTGGGGTTCTTCTGGCTTTCCACAAATGCGTCATTGAGTGTCTGATATTTAGGAGCCCATCTCCTAGTCCCAGATCTAACACAGGACATAATAAACGATCTTAGCCTAGCCTCAGTCCAAACCTTCACCGCATTTTGTTTACCAAGTCATAGAACATGAAGCAAGCAATGGCATCCTCCAAAGCATTTGCCTGCGCTTGCTCCGTCCACTTCTTTATGTGGGTGTCGCCGTTGTTGGTATTGATTATGACAGTGTGGATTGCTGGTTCATAGTCTAGGTAGCTGGCAATCTTCACCATCCTAGCCTCGGAAGCTAGCTGCATCGCATCCTTATAATACGCTTTGCGGGTAATGTCCTGATGCTCTGCCACCTCCCTAGTTTTGTAATCAAACAGGGCAAGCTTGCCCTTGTGTATGGCCAACAAGTCTATGGTTCCCGCTGTATTAAATTCTCGGTCGCTGTTGGAAATCACCCCCTCAACTTCCACCACTTCCAAATCTTGATCATCTGCCCATTCGATGAATGGCATTACAAAGGGTTCCCAAGATGGGGGACATTGGCCTCCGCAAATGGTAGTTTCTAAATGCTTGTGACACTCGGTTCCCCAAGACGATGACATCACTTCTTCCCCTGTCTTGGGATGCACCCTCATCCCCCACATCATATCCATGATTTTGCTTTCATCATATGTTGGATGGGCCTTAGCAAGTTCTATCGCCTTCTTTGTTCTCCAAGTTTCAAAGAATGGATCGGGGTATGTTTTCAGTTTCTCGGTAACACTAGCAACTATATCCTTGCCAGTGTTCTTGGCTTCTCTCTTGGCCTGGAAGGGGGTGGATAGGTCTTCCCGGAGGAAGCCTCGGTCTTTTTCTATTTCATAAAAGTGCGCCATAATATGAAGCGGGGGCCGAAGCCCCCGCAGGTTTAACCAATAACCACCAATACTAGAATGCTTCAGCGTCCTCATGGGCCAACTCTCGGCCCTCTGAGATCGCATCCCTAACTTCTAGCAAATCTTTTGCTATGCAATGAACAATGTATTTGAATTGCTCATTGTACCCACTGCTTTTAAAAGTGGGATCTTGTGCTGCTACCTGGCTCGCTTGATTTATGCAAGCTTGAATAGCTATTTCTCTCCCCTTGTCTGAGCCTCCTCCATTGTTGGAATAATTGGCTCTCTTGTAAAAAGTCTGAGTTCCATCTTTGGACTGGTGTCCAGTGAAACCCTGACTGTCTTGTGGAATGTCTCTGGGTATAGAGATTTTCCATTTGCTGTGACCCTTGGGAGTTTTGTACTCACTCTCAGTGGCCTCAACCGTCTTTCCTATCTCAGCCCATCTGGGCTGCTTGCTCTTGCCGTTGGCGACTCCTTTTGCGCCATCGTCAAACTCCAGCCAGAACCCCCACATGGGTCCATTCGGAGTGTCTCTTGGGTCGTCTCCTAAAAGACGCACTGTTTTTATCGTTTTTATATCAGACATTTCTATTTTTAGTCTAGGTTGTACCAATACTCATCCTCTGCTGAGAGGGTAGAGATTGGGCTTGTTTGGAATAGCCGGGTTTTGGTATCAAACCAAAGGTCGCGGCTAAAATTGACTCCCGAGTTGCGTTGCTTGAATACGGTGAACACCGCATCACCCTGCTTCTTGTATTTATCCTGCTCTTCAGGAGTGCCATTAGACATTGCCAACTCCTTGGCAGTGTTGCGGTGCATACTGCATATGGTGTGGCTAGCTTGGGACAGTTCTTGGCTACCAAGGATAGATCCGGGGCTGGTAGGGGCGTATTTTGTACCGCCGTTTTCTTTGCTTTTGGCATCTGCATGAGCAATTAGGACGATTGAAAGCTGGTGCTTCACGGCTGTCCTAGCTAGATCCTTTGATATCAAGCCCTGCTGCTCGAAGTCAAGCTTTGGGGCAAGATAGCTAAAACTATCTATCAATATTGTGTTAATCCCATACTTCTGCTTGGCCAGTATAATCTCTGCCTTCAGTCCCTCCCAGTTAGATCCGTTGTCCCTGAAATTTGTATCATCTAT
>Ga0208794_1001294_pt1 | contig 11469 bp, 14 predicted proteins | sample 32_taG_FD_184106 | JGI IMG/M metagenome (GOLD analysis project Ga0208794, IMG submission 184106) | Marine viral communities from the Gulf of Mexico - 32_GoM_OMZ_CsCl metaG (SPAdes) (version 2) | ecosystem: Environmental > Aquatic > Marine > Oceanic | place: Atlantic Ocean: Gulf of Mexico...
GAAGACCCAACATTTGCAGAAAAAATAGTTGAAGAGGAAGCCGAAAAGATTGTTTCATGGATTCTAAACTTTGATGATGATGAATGTCAGTATGAAGACAAAGAAACAGTTAGAAAAGAATGGGAAGAGACTGCAAGTCCAGAAATAGCATACATCAATGAGCACTGGCAATTATCTGACCACAAAAATGAGATGTCAGTCGGTAAACTGGTCAAAGAGTACCAGTCATTGTATCAGCAATCAATATCCATTGATCAGATGGCAAAAACCCTCAAAGTTTTAGGATTTTCAGTGAGAAATAACATAATTAACAACATCGAGCCTGCTCCAGAACCTCAAACACCAACAAATGCAGTGCAAAAAGACAAACAGGAGACATTTTAACATTGATTTCTAAATTCTCTCAAAAAACGTACAAATGTACAAAGTACAAGAAATCACCATTCTCAGGCACGAAAACACCCAAAAAAGCCTTGTACGTTTTCCTTGTACCAGTACAAAAGTACAAGGATGACCGTTTCTTGTACATTTGTACTTTTACAACCCTTTTTTATCGAAAGTTAGGAAACGAGGTGTACATCTCATTTGTATGTATTTTTTCTGTCGGAAAAATGAAAAACATTTGCATTTTGACTGGAGGCAGGCATGAGTAAACTGCAATTACATCAAAAACCAAGGTCTGATGCCTCTAATTCTGATGAATATGAGACACCAGAGTATATTTTTGAGCAAATTTGCCATCATTTCCATATTTACCCAGAACTAGACGTTTGTGCCAATTACGGAATGAACAAGTGCTTCAAATTTTTCTCACCACAAGAAGATGGACTATCACGCCACTGGAAACATTGGAGTGTATGGTGTAACCCACCTCATTCCAAAACCAAAGAGTTTGCATTACATGCAGACAAACAATGGCAAGAAAACAACATCAATATTTTGATGCTTGTTCCAGCAAATTCAATCTGTGCTCACTATTTTTCAGATATTTTCAATAAAAAACATGCAACATACCACCGAGTTGCTGGCAGAATTAGATTCCTTGTAAATGGAAAACCTAGTCCACATCCATCAAGAAACGCCTACTTTGTTGTAGTATGGAGGAAAAGAGATGAAGTGTAAGGGCTGTGGCATCATATCTGAGAGATGTGACAGAAAGTGTTGGGTAAAACATTCAATGTGTGTAAAGTGTGCAGTCAAGAACCACCCTGAAGACTATCCAAAAAATTTCCAACAGAGGTATCTTGGATTAAAATTAAAGAAAAAAGTTTACGAAGTTTGCCCATTCTGTAACTCAATTAATATCAAAATGAAATACCAACACACTGGCAAGTTACGTGATGTAGGCAGTTCCTATTGCAGAGTCTGCAACATTATCTTTGGCGATTCAAAAGTACGATTTGTCCAACTATCTGAGGTGGCAATTTAATGGTTTTTCGAGATTATATTAAAAATTCTTACTGTGTAAATTGTGGTGCAAAATATTCCAAGAAACGATACCCCAACATTGTTTGGTGTAAAGATCCAAAGAAAGTAAACTGTGTACACAAAGTCCGTCACAAAGCACGAGCATCAACTGCCAGACGGTTGCTAAACGAAAGGGGATTAATAAAGAGAATATGAGATGCAAAATATGCAGTAAAAGGATCAACCCAAAGTCAGGTAGATTCAGAGTAAATGACAGAGAATACTGTCGATGGTGCATCTGGCTACTGGATTTAGACCCACATTATCTGGTTCCAACTTCTGAAATTTCAGATAAAAGGAGTTACTCATGAGACTTTCTGTCTGTGTCGAGTGTGGAAGACCAATAGAGCAACATGGGTTTCGTGGAAGACCAAAAATTCACTGCTCTGAGAGGTGCTACAAGATTTCAAAGGCAGTATCTGCTAAGAGAGGTAAGACCTTTGGTATGTAGCAGTCTGTGCGATAGGTACAGAAGTGTAGTGTCTCAAATCATGAGATACACCATAGATCGTAAACACTGTGTAACTTGTGCTGTATGGTTCTCTGCATCACATCTCAGATGTCCTTGTTGCAGTCAAAAATTAAGAGTAGGAAAGAGGCGAAACGATTGGTAAGTAAGGACGAGGTAAATGAGTTAAAGGCAGACGTTGCAGACAAGTATCTTGGTGGTAAGTGTTTTTTCTGTGGTGCAATCAAATCAAAAAGAGGAATGACAATCCACCATAGATGGTACATCAAAAATGATGTCGTGTATCATGATTATCCAAAGAACCACAATGGTAAGATGACCTACCACAAAAACTTGAGAAAAAAAGTTAGAGAAAAACCATCCAGATTTAGATATTTGTGCAACACTGATCACCAATCTCTTGAGAGACTGTTAAGGTACAGCGAAGAAAAGTTTGAGAAACTTGTCAAGGAAGTACGTGCTACACGAAAACTTAGACGTAAACACCAATTTGATTAAATTTTAAATTCTACTTATTCTTATAATTGTCATGGGATTAGAGGGAATAATCGCACAGTCCACCAATGCTGGTTTAGTAATTAGTGACTTTTTTGCTAAATTAGTAAGAGGCAACTGAGTAGATTTTAATTAATATAGTATACTAAACTAAATCGTTTAATGCCAGTCTTAATTGATAATGGTCATGTTACATGTCCACATTGTTCTGAAGACATTGAAGTAAAACAGCAACGTGTCGGAGCAACTTATACTAAAACATGGAAGAACGTTCCAGCAAGGTGTCTTAACATTGTACAGTGGTGGATTCACAGTTATCCGTATGATGAAATGACAAAACAAGAAGCACTGACAAATTACCGCTTTAACAATAATATTACAACTGGTTCATTTTTTGCAAGGATTTCAGAGTTATTGGGATTGGAAATTCTAAATGTCACTCGTGAAGTAAGGGTAAATGATTCATACATCAAGAAAAAAACACTCGTTTCCCCTAGGTATTCACTCAATATTTCAAAGGCACAGAGAGTCCTTGCAGTAAAAGGAGATTTGAAAAAGTTATGAGATTAAAACAGGTAGGCTACACATCATACAAGACACATTCGTTTTGTAGTGTATGTGATTTATGGCAATCAAAGGATAACAAAAGATGTGAGAACTGTAACATGATGGTTCGTCACCGTCCACGAGTTACACGACTAAAAGGTGAGGATAGATGGAAAACTGCATATTAAAATCACGAGATTGCCAACTGGTCTTTCACCATTTATGTGAAAAGGAGTGTTGTATGTGTTGGTGTCATCTAAATACGTAGAGAGATTTACTTACCAGTGCAGTGTTTGTAAGAGTGAATTTAAGACTCTTAAAAAACATGCAGACCATCTAAATTCTCATACCAAGCAAGACCTGATTTCTATTCTAAAGTATTGGGGGTTCCGCCATTATGACAAAGTATGAGCGGAAGAAAAAACGCAAGGAGATGCGTAGAGCCGAGGCTGATCAAGAAAGAGAAGAAAAACTAAAGTCAATAAAAAAACAAACCCCAAAGAAAAGACCAACCAACTACAGAAAGGATTCTCAAGGAAACATCATTTTGTTTGGACACATTAAATTTTCAAAAATGTCATGGGTAGTTCTTGGAGCAATTGGACTAATAGGACTCTACTTTTTCATTGGTGTAAATTTTGGTGAAATGGATGGGTATGTTGAGCCAGAGTTTTCATTTGAGATGTGTGAGGCACAGGATTTCACCCCTGACATGTGTAAATTCCACTACAAGTTTTGTCGAGAATACGCTGATGGAAAATCAATCTGTCAATTTGCAGAGACTGATCCATTTGTCAATGTAGACCCTAATGAGAGGTACTATACGCCTGAAGAACAGGACTTTATGCCTCCTCAATTCATTGCACCATTAGTACAGTGGGCTGATGCAAGAGGGGATGACGAGCCAGCATGTTATTCCCAAGCATGTAAGGTGGATAATCCTGATTTGGTTGACGGTGACAAGGAAAAAGAGGTTGATGTCAAGACTGCCAAGAAAAATGTGGATGATGTAAAACAAGAAATTCGTGATTTAATCAAACGAATCAACAAAGATGAATTAGAAAAGGCAAAGTGGAAAAATGCTGTGTTTAAAACCGAGCGAATATTAGATGAGGCTCAAGATATTCTCAAAGAAAAAAAGGATGCATTCAGACATGCTACTGATATTAGAGTACAGAATCAAGACGACATTGATTTTCAAAAGAATGCCAAAAAGGAGTTAGATATTGCTCAGAAAAATTACAATAAAGCCAAAAGTGACTATTCAAAGGCTGTAAATGATTATGATTCTTTTGTCAAAAATGCTCTGGACAACAAGAACAACTTAAAGCTCGCAGAAGCTAAGCTTACCGATTATCTTGAGGAACTGGATGTTGCAAAGGTAAAATCTAACAAATTTGAAACAGATAATAAATTTGTAAACATCGTATTGTCCAAAACATGTACCACTTTAATTGAGAATCAGTTAGAAACTGACTGTCCTACATACCGTGAGTTACGAGATACCTATGACAACACAATTCCAAAAATTTCAGGTGAGTGGGTTGATTTGGGTTATGATGTTAAACGAGAAGACCCAAAATACAAGAATCATTGGAATTATTACCGCTCATTACCATCATGGAAGATAATTACTGTTGATCCAGACCCTCAGATGATTGAAAGAGGTGTAACAATTACCATTCAGGCAACTCCATTTACTTATCTTGAAAACATCAAACATGAAAACAAAAACAGATCATACAACTCTACAGGTACTGAGCGATACGAGTGGCACAATGTCAAGTATCATGATTCATGCAGAAGTGTCATGATAGCACCTGATATGGAACTACTTGCTGAAGTAATCTCTAACATATGGAATGATTGTGAGCCAGTAGAGCCTGAAGTTATTCAGTTAGAAAAGACTCCATTGGACTATATCGAATCAGCACATCACCAGTATTTTAGATGGCTACAAAACATGATTGAGAGGTGTACTGAAAAGTGTTAGACATGAGATTATTGGAAATTGAGCTTTTGATTCTAATCGGAGTCTGGGTAAATGCCACTGCAAATGTTGCATTTTACGCTCGTAAATGGAGGCGTGGAAGCAAAGAATGAACATTGATGATGTTGAAAAATTCTCTAAAAAAATGGAGAAATGGCATGAGATAATCTTTCCTAAAATTACAATATTGTTTATGATGGGAGTTATGATGATTTCATCAATTGCAATTACTGCATATTATGAACGAATTGAGGATTTTAGAGAGTCATGGGATTCAAGTGAGGTCTGGTTACCTTTCTCAGCATTCCAAGTTCTATTCTATGTGGGAATTTACGGTGTACCAATCTACATGATATACACGATACTTTTTACAAAATTCAGATTTCCAATCAGTTTCAAGGGGGATGGCGGTGGTCGAAAAATCAAGCCAATTAGACCACTATGACAAAACGCTTTCATACATGTAAAAGATGTAAGAAGTATTATGATGGAACGTTCCAAGAATGCGGAGACTGCATCCAAGAACACCACCACGAATCCTGATGAGGAATACCATGAACGTCCTGAGTGGGCATGGCTTACTGAAGATTAAATTTTAAATTCTATTCATTATTAGATATAGCATGTCTTTGGGTAAACGAATCAAAGAAGAAGTGGGGAATCCATTATCCCCACATTCTGATGACCATACTGTTGCAGAAAAAGTCTGGAAAGAATGGAAATCAATGAAACATAAAAAATGTGGATGTGATCACAAACATGCCTGAGAATGGATGTACTTGTGGTTGTCATTTCTTAGATGATGGTGACCCAGATTGTATGTTTTGCAGTTGTCTTTCATTTCTAAAAAACGATTAAATTTTATATTCTAGTCGTTTTATAAACAAGCATGTGCGAAGTGTCTCCACTCGTCAGTTTTCTAATTTATGGTATCAGTGCTGGATTCTTTGGACTCTCAATGTTTACCGTTTCCAACTATTTCAAATCAAAAAAGCAAGAGAGGTTGAACAAACTTGCCTAAAGTAGCACCACATAAATCACAAAGAAAATGTCCAATTTGTGCAAGGGTTCACACTAAAAATGAACACAGGTTCCACGGAAGTGGCACTTACAAAAAGACCCATGAGGGAACAAAGAAACGAAAGAAAAAGTAATGGACTCTATCACCTTAACTGGTCGAAAAAAGATATTTTTTAACAAAACTAAACTGATTACTTGTTTTACATGCAATGTAGTTTTACAAGGCAAATACCTAGTTTCTTCACCTAAACAGCGTTACAGGTGTCTTGAATGTGCCAAACGATTGAACATTATTGAGGAGATACCTACCCAATGTCAATAAAATTCACCCCTAAAGAGCAATTCATTGTCGCCTCAGTACACATGATTACTGATGAAAGGGCAAAAAAACTACCACGAGAGACACGCCAAGTCATGCTAAATTACATTCGAGAAAGACTTGGTGTTAGTAAAGAAGAATGGCATGAGGTGGCACTGAATATTGATCAAACTATGAAGCAAGTGGCAGACATTATGGAACGAGATTATCGCTCAAATGATGTCACTGCTGATAATTATCTAGCAGAAATTGATGCCAGTGTCAGGGATAATATCGCAGATGTTGACTTGGACGGAGTCCATGCAGAGACTGAACATGGTAAAAAGATGCTTGATGACGTTAAGAAACTAAAGAAGAGGTTTGGATTATGATGATTAAACTATACCTTGGTGTTGGTTTCTTAGGAGCTGGTGCTGTGGTTGTCATGTCTTTTCTAACTGGTTTACTGTGACTTGGAAGTCTTATCGATATTAACTGGTGTCATAATATTTTGTGGTGGAACCGTTGCATCGATGATTTTGGCTCATTTCATGTTTCGTATTAATCGCCACAAACCAAAAAACTCCTCTAAAAGTCCTTAAATGGGCTTTATTTCGCCAAAAAAATTCTGTTAGGGTTTGGATAAACCCTAACTCATTTCAAATTCGTTCCTAGATTCAAAAATTCTATGAGTAAAAATAATTACTTAAACTTATTAAAAAATATTATAAATATTAATAAAAAATTAACATTAGTATTATTAAAATTTATTAGCGTACGTGTGGCTCTCCCTCTCTGTATGTATGAATTGTGGATTTAATTTTATATGCTCACAATGTTCAGAGATAATTATTGTCTACTGAACCAGTCATAGAGCCACTCAATGAAGAGCAATTACTGCAACAAGGTCAATGGTTACATGACACATCTAAACAGATGTCTGCTGTCCATCCAGCAGACGAGTTGACTTGGATTACAAAAGGCGATACAAAGGTGCCACTACTCCGCCGTCATGCAGTTAATGGTATCATCAAACAGATACTGGTACACAACTCACACAACCAGTACACAGGGTGTCTGGCTATTGGTAAGTCTGGTTCTGGTAAGACGACTCTAACTAAACGAATCATGCATGGTATACACACCTCACCTGAAGAATGGAAACTGCCAAGAGAGTACCAATTCCACTGGTTCACTGGTGAGGATATGTTCAAGATGCCCAAAATCATAAAGTCTCTATCTCAAGGCATGAATCATTTCATTGTCTTTGATGATGCATCCTACACGCTTGAGGATGCATCCAAGACAGAATTGGCAACACTTGCAAATGCATTAACTAAGATTAGACACGATGTAAAGGGCAAATGTATTGTCTGGATGAACATTCACTATTCAAAGGCTACCAAGAAATTTTTCAGAGATGTTGACTTTCAGTTCTGTACATCATACACACCAAATGACCGCCAGAATCTGATTGATATTTTCGGCTCTGATCGGGCAGTAGATGCGTTTGCAAATTTGTATAAAACTTCGTCTAGACACGGTTGGTTCAGGATACCCTACAAGGGAACAAGCGACCTAATGTATACCATCTCAAAGCCATTTAGACCAGTCCTAGTAATGGATACGTACACACACCTAACCCTAGTTGACAAGCAAGAATGCGAAGTTTGTGGAAAAGACCCCTATCATACGGACTATAAGGAACCGATTCCAGCCGAGGAAGTTGTTAAAACCCTCAATAAAATGTCCAATCAAAATTTCATGTCTGCTAATACTCTAAGGGCTTGGGTATACATGAGGGAGGGGAACCTAATGCACCTGACACCCAATGCCAGAAAACTCTGGAAGTGGATGTCAAAAATTTCTGAAACTATCAATTGTGACTGGTCAGAGGTTCTAAAGTTATACAATGATGGATTATCAAATGCCAAGAAAACCAAGTCATGGGAGACTGAAGAAGAGAAACAAGCAAAGGCAGACTTTGAAGAAAAAGTAAAAGAAATTCAGGGCAGTGCAGATGAGAAAGAATGAATTTTTAGAATTGCCAGAAATTCAAAAATGGCAAAAGGCAACAAGTAACAACCCAACTCAATTTAGAATGTATCTTCACAAATTACTAATCATATGTAATACAAATCAAATTACAATTTCAGACATACTTGACACTGACAACCACTTGTACAAGATGATTGAGATTTATAATAATTTCAAACAAAAGGTTGCACAAGGTGAAATAGTACATACCAGAAAGGTAAATGACTCACCTACAAATTTTACAAAGTACGCAACTGCATTAAAATCATTTTTTGGTTCTCAGGGGTTTTACATTCCCCCAAAGTTTGAATTTGAACAACGCAAGGGATTGCCGAATTACGCTGAAATTGAATTAACTGATGCAGAAAGAGATCAGGGTTTAGTCCATTTTGGTGGATTAGGCGATCCAAAACTATTACAGGCTTTTGCACTCCAATCCGAGATTTTTTGTCGAATTTCGGCATTACTGGAATGGAAGAATAATTTGGAGATTCGGGATGATGAGGTCGATGGCATACCTGTCAAGTATGGATATATTCACAAATTCTATGAACCAAAACAACACACCACATGGAATAAACGTGTACTCAACAAGGAGGTATTAGACATACTTGAAGACATACCACAAGGTGAACCAATCTTTGCAGACACCACAAAAGACTACAAGGAATACTGTGATGAGTTACGTGTATTTTACAGATCAATTGGAAAAATCAGACAAAATGAGAAATCAGTAAAACAGACTGATTCGTGGTATTATGACAACTATCCTACACACTCTGTACGACATTCTAGTACAAGGCAGGCACTTCGTAGAACTGGTGGAAACTATTCAATTATTGCATCAATGGGTTGGAATGGTGAGGGGATTGTACGCCAAATATACTCAAAACCTGATGAGGAATTGGTGCTAAGGCAGAATCACTGTGAGTATTGTAATCCTCCGAAATTCAAGTTAGAGTCTGAGAGATTCTGCACATTTGAGCATTTTCTAGCATATCAGTATAATGACAGTAAGCCAAAATCAGTCACTAATGAGGCAGACAAATGGAAGAAAATTGCAATGGAGTTGAGGTCACAAGTTGTTAGTTGAGATACGTTCAGCAATATGGAATGTCCATAGAATGGGCTTTTCTAATTCATTACAGCATAAGGATCTGGACTCTGCAATGGTATTCATTACTGCAATGTTTAGGGCAATTCCTAAAGACTATAGAAAAGAATTACCTCCAAAACCAATAATCAAAGAGATGGGTGACCACCTTGCATTGAAGAGAAATCAATGGGAATGGATTGGTGATGCAATAGGGTTAGTAGAAGAGACAATTAGTGAATGGATAGATGTCACTTTACAAAAATCTGCAAGGATTTAATTTTAAATTCTACACTACATGTAATTAATCGTGTATATCGTATTCTTTCTACTGTTAGCATTTCTGGGGTATGGTGGATTATTCTGGCGTGATCGACCACTTTTAATTTTAATTTCCATTGTCTCTGTTTTACTTTTGATACTTGTTCCTATGAGTGGTGATATTGTAATTTCTACAGAATTTGGAGGCACTTTGAGCGGTAGTGAGGGAGGATCAACTACCAACCTGAGTGCAGGCGGTTCTGATGAATATGTACTACTAAGTCTGGATGATGGATGGGAGTACACTGCATGGATTTGGATTAATGTCTTTATTTTGATGATTCACTTTACTGTATTTTTGAAAGAGATCCTGTCGGGGGTACTTTAGTTGTATCTTCATCTACTCTTGGCTATTCTTTGTCTGAATGTGTTTTTACCACTTATGACCATAGAGGGTACACCATTTTACAATCCAGATTCTTGCTACTATAACATGTCAGCACCTACTGCACCTAGTACAGACCCAGCATACAACATGACTTCAAACATTGCCAATAGCGAAGCACTGTTAGATGAAATCGGAGCACCCACAAACTCTACTGATGGCACACCTTGGGATTTGATTACTCAGGCTCCTGAAGCACTGTACAAGTCAGTCAGCACTGCTGTTAGTTTTGTCATGGGTGGATATGTAACAAAATTCATCGACCACGTTACAGTCAACTGTGTAATAGATGAGGAGTCTGGTTCTGTTACTGAGGGTAAAAGCATAGTTGCATACAAGGACAAAAATCCAAATTCACCAACTTTTGGTACCTTGATTAAAAAATGGAATTGGGATTCCAATGCAAATCAATGGGTTGATAATACTTGTGGCACTGCAACTGCATCGGTTCCATGTTATCAGGACAACCCAATAATTGAACAGTTTAAGATTGGATTTGGATTAATCAACACATTCCTGATTACATTTCTGGTAATCTATCTATTCACTGGTAGAGGATTCCTTGTTACTAGTTAGAATAATAAATTAAATTTTCTTTTATATAGCAATTGTTTTTGGTTTTGATTAATGATCGACATAAGTTATATTATGGGATTCATCGGAGTCGCAGTTGGCTTAGTCATTGGTATCTTGATCTACTCCGAAGTAGAACAAGCCATTGATTGTCCTGATGCAACAACAAACGCTGACGGAAACACTGCATGTACCCGTGCTAAATCCATAGCTTGGACAGTCATCTCAATTTTGCCAATTACAATGTTCTTCGCATTGTTCGCAATCTTTGGTGGCTTTTCAAAAGTAACCGCATAAGTCTGATACGGAACTAGAATCGTATTAGTGGTGGAAACCACTCAAAACTTTTCCTTTTTTCTAATTCGATTTAATTTTAAATTCTACTGTATTAATGATAATCTGTGGCGATTAACATTGTACTCAGGGCAATCATTTCTATTTTCGCAATTGGTATAGCAACTATTGCTTTCTTTCCAGCAGTTTATGATTTGTATTACATGCAAGATCTTTGGGATACTGCACCAGCCGAAGCGTTGGCTGTAAGAGATAATGTTTATGCAACATTTTTGGCTCTTCCACTTTTCATGATTGGAGCAGTATTCCTTTGGTCTTACATGAGTACGTCAAAAAGGGATTATGGGTATTGAGGGCTGATTAATGAACAGATCAGACTATGCACTAATCGGAATAGCAGTAGCAGGCTTGCTCATGATTGGCATTCCAATCGCAGTGAGTGCTGAGATACCACTTGCATTTGCTCAAGTTACAAACTCTA
>Ga0208794_1001299_pt1 | contig 11446 bp, 10 predicted proteins | sample 32_taG_FD_184106 | JGI IMG/M metagenome (GOLD analysis project Ga0208794, IMG submission 184106) | Marine viral communities from the Gulf of Mexico - 32_GoM_OMZ_CsCl metaG (SPAdes) (version 2) | ecosystem: Environmental > Aquatic > Marine > Oceanic | place: Atlantic Ocean: Gulf of Mexico...
ACTAGTTGATGAATGCGTTGAAGGCACTCCAAGTGAACTAAAATCAACATCCACAAAACCAATTTGTGTTGAATTGGCATCATCATACAACTGTACTCTAAGCCTACCATCTAGTGGGCCTTGTTTAATATAAACTGACGCTGTATAATTCTGCCCTGCTGATAATGCTATGTCGCGCAGCTCAATTCTGTCAGCATATAAGTTTCCCGAAGTAGCAGTTGACTGGATTAAATATGCATTTTGACCACCTAAAGGATCAGTTTGATTAGCTGTTAAACCTACACTACCTCCTACTGTCCACTCACCAAAATTCTCGCTATGGTCAAGAAGGTTCATACTCGTCGCTTTGACTGGACTATCGAGACTTATCTCATCGTTAGAGTCAAAGGATACTTCTGCTTCAATGTTATCATCATTATTCCTGACTCGCATTGCGTAGCCAGTGTAATCTGAATTGATCTTACGGGTCGAGAAGCCAGTGGCTATTGGGTTGACCTCTTTGACTGAGACGTTGTCAATAGACATTGTCGTACCACTCCCTGCATATATTCGCAAGGTGTTGTGGTTTGTCGTATCAGTATAAGTAAAACTAAATGAGCCAGTAGTGTTTAAGTTGAATGAAGCTGTAGAACCATTACCCCTCGCTTGTATTGAGCCTGTACCTCCGCTCAACGTGGGAACGTCGCAGGTGATTTTGTAAGTTTTACCTTTCTGAAAATTAAATGCCTGATCAATTTCAGAAGCAGTACCAGAAGCGTGTGTTGCTACTCCGTCTCCAAAAGTCCATCCTGTACCCACTGTCCAACTCCCCTCGACTACGGATACGTTGTCTACTGTGCCTACGAAAGAATCGTTACCTCTAATCCGTAGTTTGTTGTTACCACTAACAGCCGTCAAAGTTTCAGTGTATGTCCCTGCTGATGTTCTAGCTGTACCTACAACTGCTGTGCCACCTTGAAGTCGAGCATCTACTGATCCTGCTGAAATTGTTAAAGTGTATGTAACTGTGTACTGTCTACCTGCTACGAAGGCAATGTTAGCTTCTGTCTCTAAAGACGTACCAGAAGTCTGTGTACCATCGCAAGACGCAACCCCACTACCTATGCTCCAACCTGTAGCTTTTGTCCAATCAGAGTCCGTTGCAAAGTCTCCGTTGATTACAAGATCAGTAAAGTCTCCACCAACGACCATCTCATCAGCTTCGACGGAAACATCGAGGGGCAACGTGGTTTGGTCGGCACTTCTGAAGTCTTTCTCAAGATCACCGTTAGCAACTTGATTGGCTGTATAATCCGCTTCAAAGCTATCGTATTCTCTTCTGATGCGAGTTACTGGACTGTTATCCCTGCCGTCCCTTAAAGATCTAAGACTGTGGGCTGCTTTGGCTCCCTTGTATTTGTCGAGAAGAAACGAGGTGTCTGTGAGCTTCTGTACTTGTGTGTTATTCTTTCGTTTGTTGAAGTATCTTAGTCTTCTGATCCAACCGCCTAAAACTGATCCAGTTGTTGCCGAACCTATGTTTAACTTATTAAGAGTAGTCGGCAAGCTAACAGTGGTATCACTACTTCCAACAGCTCCATCAATAAACACTTGGTGATCGTTTGTTTTGTAAACCTGCCCTAAACGTGTAATCTCGCCTGTTTTTAATTTAATGAATTTCATTACGACACTGCCTTGATCCACGCCTCCTGTTTTTACTTGCCCTCTAGGTTCTTGAGTAGGGTTCCCATTGTTCCATGCCTGAATACTGTTGTTAAATGATCCATCACTAAAAGTATAAAATCTATTAAATTCTGTGTCCTCCCAACCCTTTGGCATCTGAACATCAGCAACAATAGTACCCTCAGTGTCCTTAAAGAATCGACTGAAGTTTGTACCATCTACCTTGACTATGTCGGCACTACGGGCAGCTGTAGATCCGTATGTTGGTATAAGCGAACTTGGGAAGGAACCTGCTTCGAGCTGCGCTCCAAAGATGTATATACCTGAAACGCCATCACCTTGGTAAGAATTATAAGCTCCGTTCTGAATACCTATTCTAGCAAAATCTCCTATGTCGGCACTTCCGTCATTCGTAATAGAACAGCGATACCATCCGTTGCCTACGTCAACCATTTGTGCTGTATTCCCTGTACCTGTAACTGAATCAACTTGACCAGTCTCAAGATTAAACAAAGCACCAACATTCCCTAATTGGGTAAGCATTAAAGAGCCTGTGCTGCGTTCCCCTGCTTTCATATAACATGAAAGAGTATGAGCCGTAGCTCCCATAGTTACTGTTAAATAAGTAAAGTGGAAATAGTTAGCAGTGTCTTCTATTAATTTGTATGAACCATAACCTCCAGAGGGGTCAATTAAATTTGACGCGAGAAATGTGTTAACATTTGTTTTTACCCATGAAGTTGTGAAGTCTTGAGACTGCACTAATAAATTCGTCCTCTGCTCTTCAATCAAGAGTCCTTTTTTATCTCCATCTTTTGTGTAATCAAATCTCTCTTTATAAATGGGAGAAGTCGTGTCATTCTTAACGTATGGAGAAGCCTTACCTGAGAAACTAGCTTCTGCCATCGCACCAAATACATAGACCTCCTCATTGACCGATGCTGACTCTGGGGGGTCAAAACGAAAAGCAACTGTTCCTGATCCAGTCGGTGTTGACGTAATCTCAAACCTTTGCCATTCATCAGTTAAATAATTTGATAAGTCGGCTACGATTGTACCTGTTGCCGTTCCTACCCCATACCATATTTGAAGCCTAACATTCTTGCCTACAGTCGTGCCTTTGCCTTTCATGTAGATTGAAAAGACATACTGTTGTCCTGCAACTACAGAAATATTATCCTGCCTTGGACGAGGGTCAGTACCTAAAGCCTTTAATATTGTAGCGTTGTTTCCGCCTAAAGGATCTGCGTGACCAGTAGAAACAAATTCGCAATCAACCTTGTTCCAACTGTTATTATTCCAGTCTTCTGATTTTTTTACAAGGTTATGAGGAGCATAAGCCACAAGGCCCGAACTGTTAGTTTGGGTAGCTCCTGAATCTCTATCGAATTCAATATCCTGATGCAACTTATCCTTACGAATGAAATCGTAATCACGGATAAGGGCATCTGTGCCAGCCTTGTTAGGCTTAATAAGAGAATGATTTACTCCTAACATTTATACAGCGTGATAACAAAGAGCAGCTCCACTAGTTAAAGTAACTTTAGAAAATTGACCATATATAGTAATTCCCGAAGGAAATACGTCAGAATCAAAGTTACCTCCAGTGTCTGTAAGTTCATCCCAAACAGTGTCTGTACCTACTGTACTAAAAACTGCATCGCTTATAATTGTTATAGCGCAGATGTCTTTAGTAACAGTTAAATCACTACCAGTACCTGAAAGATAAGTTGCTCCAGCTTGCCCGAAGGATTGTTTGTCTATATTGCTTGTTGCCATAATTATTTGTTTGTTAAATTGTTAATACATACCACGCATACCTGCACCTATTCCGTCAGGAGCTATGTGTAATGTTGGTTTAGCTGATCCTCTAAAGGAATCAGTGTCTTCTTCTAAAAGTTTCTCGCATACTCCCCAATGATAGGTAGCTCTTTGTATGTCAGCATTATCTTCTGATAACTTACCCAATAAAGCATGTTTAACAATAGCATCATCAGGCACGTATACAGGGTCTTCTGAATGTGTACTATTTGAATGTATCTCTAAAGGAACCCATCTTCGTTTAGCCAATATATGAGCAGAAGACGCATTACTAGTACCACCTATCCTATACCTTCTATATCTTATTTGACCTTGTCCACTTGGAATGTCTGCTAGTATAACATTTTTTGTAGTATCACTTGGGTGTACCGCTGTTAACCTAGTAATATGATCTAAAGGAAGATCTAAATAAATAATCCTAGATATACTTGTTATATCTGTAAAAGTTGAGTTTTTACTAGAAACAGAGCCGAGTGTATTTGTAAAAGATTCTTCTATATCTCCACTCCCTGTTACACCACTTCTTGTGCAAAATATATTAATTTCAGATGAGTTATGGTTGAAAATGTATGGGTCTACTTTAGGGCCTACATCTGTGATATTTAATGTGTATCCAGTTGTTCCATCTAGATCTCTATATGTAGCATGGTAACCATCATCAATAAATGAATTAAAAACTGTAGTGTCAGTATCATTAGTCCCAAACAATTTATAATCATGCCATAAAGATCGTGTAGGTCTTGGATTATTATCTAATAGTCCTGCTACAATAGAATCTGTATCTTGAGGTAAAGAGATATAACCATCCGAAGCATCTTGTGTATGTTCTACATACATATCACGCCAATAACCCATTTTATACAACCGAGGCATAACCTCATTCAAAGCTTTTCTGAAAGCTGTATGTGAGGAATCCGCAGTGTCAAGATATTGACTGTGCGTTGTGTATAAATATTTGACGGTAGTAGCTGGCACGATAGGATAATATAAGGGTATTCTAAGCTAATTCAACCCATTGAAATGCACCTAATCATCCGTGTAAAACTCTACAGGAACCATATAATCAGGCTTTCCGATCAGGACAAAGTATAAGGATCGATGCCTCCCATCTAAGACTTCAGGAGGCTTCCCTTTTTTTAAATATATTTTTGCAGGTTGGTCTTCAAACCACTCTTTATTTAAACTTTTTTGTTGTTCAGGTGTAAAATAAGATACTTTCATATCTTTTAGGAAATGTAGTTTTTTTACAAAAATTGCTGCTAACCTTCCTTTACCCGCCAAAATCATTAAATAGTTGCGTTTAATCCATTATCGTTTGGAGCCGTAAGATTTGGTAAGTTACCATCTTCGCTATCTGAATGATCTTTTGGATGTTGCCCTATAGTTGGAGATGTCCCCGTATCAACGGTACGGTTATTAAAATTATACGTAGGGCAATCATAACGCCACCATTCTATTTTAGGTGTTACTGGTGAAGTGGTATCATCTAAATAAATACTACCCCAAGGGAATATTCTTGAATCATCTTCATTGTTCCAATCGTTGTGTTTGACAGATAATGGTGTATCTGCGGGACTATCTCCATCATTAGCTTTTACCACCTTTATTTCAGGAGCTGCTATTACATAATAATTCCTTTCGCCTAATGGAACAAAAGATAGAGGGTGTACAACTCCATTCCCATGAATGGTAGCACTCCCCCCGCTATCGTACTTTATAGAAAAGTTTGAAGGGTTTACTGCATGGTTATGCGCTTCAAAATCACTTTCTACAGCAGGGGATGACTCTTCAAACTCAGTTGTAGTATTTACATTGTTCGTACTCCCATCAGATTTAAATAAAGATAATTCAGGTGTTTTTATTATAACCCCTTCTCCATAGCCCCCAGTTGCGTCGGGCCTCCTAGAAATAGAATCTTCATTATATTCTAAAGATACTTTTAGGTAGATAACATTACGTTCTCCTTCAGTTAGAAGTAGTCTAGGTCGCCTTGTATCAGTGCTAGGTGGGTCATATGCATGTACATCATTTATATCGACAAGAGATCCTGAAGTATCCGTCATTTTAGGTCTAAAAGGCCAAGCTTCATTCCAATGATTATGCCAAATAGTCGCATCAGTCTCTGTAGCCACAGGTAGAAAAACAACCCCTGACGTAGTAAACTCAAAATACCAATTGCTGTTTTCTTGATATACTCTAGGTTGGAAAGGTAATATAACTGAAGCACTATCTTCTAAAATCTGCCGAGGGGCCTCACTAGAACTATCTCCTCCAAAATTACTTTCAGCATTTTCAGGAGAGAGGCTCCCAAAAGTAGGAGGCCCTACATACTGATGGGACCAAGGACTACCATGCCCATATGCTCCGTGTCCTGATGCGCTGGTATTACCATAATCATTAGCATCTTTAGCCATTAAATTATTCTGGTTGGTGTGGTTTATAAGCCGTTATTCTTTCCCTTAAATAACCACCACGAAATCTTTTTTGATTGTCTTTAACAACTATAGAAGTCGGCCAATCAGTATGGTTATGTGTTGCAGGGTAAGTGAAAGCTGATCCATTATAAGCGTATACTGGATGATTAGTTCCTGAAGTTCCTGATAATTGTATTTGCCCATGTAGAGTAGGCTTTATCCGTATTTTAAAAATAGGGGTTTGGAACTCAATGGTTTCAGGCATCATAGGGGCTAACTTTTGTAGGGCAGTAGCACTAAAAGAAGTTGATGTAGCTTCTGTAAATGCAGTAGCACTCCAAAACCTTTCTACCTTCATTTTAGTAGGTCCATAATATTCATCTTTAATAAAGTTAGGGTGTAGTACCGTATCTGCACCCCCTGCATTCCTAGCCCAAGAGTCAGCTCTTACAGGAGCATCTGCTGTACCAGCTGCACCAGAAGCCAATACTGCGGGCCACCTAAAATTATCAGTGTAAAAGAAAGATTCTACTAGACCTTCAACTCCTTGATTAGTAGATCCAGAAGAATTGTCCCTTTGAGTTTTAATAACTTCACGCTCGGCTACAGCAAACCAATTATTAGATAATTGTCTTACTTCTCTATAAATACCAAAGTAACTATCAGCAGTTAAATGATCAGAACCTGTTCCTGTTGTTGGGTGCGCTTCTCTAAAAGTACCCCACATGTCTGCTTGATCTTTTCCTTTCTTGGTAGCAACATCAACAGTTACCGAAGGTGATAAGTTAGACATCTCATCAGTAGGTTCTTTAAACCTAACTGTCTTCTTTAAAGTTTCCCCACTGTAATATAAAGTTTCTTTTGATCTTAAAGGGACTGAAAACTCAGGATCTATATCTATCCTTCTTATAGGTACTTTCTTTACATACACCCTCTGCTCTACAACATATAAAGAATCTAATATCTCATCTCCAGACCTAACCTGCTTCTTTTCAAAAAGAACATAATCTGTGTCAGGAGTTGTTGCACTCCCAACACCACCCCCAAAAGGGTCATGAATCGTTGAAGGCATCGATGTATTTAACACAGGCGCAGATTCTTCAAAATAATCTGTTCCCGCAACTTCCCCAGATGCAGGTGCTCCATTTGGATCAGATCCATACCTCGGTAATACATAAGTTCGTACTACGGAATCATACCGCATAGACGCACTCGCTGATTGAAACTCCCAATTATATTTGTCTTGTTCGTCTCTATCTTTTATATAGTACCAATATTGAAACTGCCCTTGTCTATCGTCAGCACTTTTTATAAAAGCTAATTTAAAATTAGGGAACCTTGTACTATCTGGGTGAGCAGTCCCATATGCATTATCATCTGCACTATCAGCAGAATTTACATTTTTACTAGCATCAACAACTTCAACGACCACCAAGTCCGAGACTTTAGGGGTCGTGAACTGTATTATCCGTTGTCTTCTATTAGGTGAAGTAGCCATTAAGAAACATTAGAAGCCTCTCTGAAAATCATCAAAGCAGCTTCAGTGGCTCCGATATCCCCAGAAGCTAATGCATTAGCTAACTCAGGCATAACCATTACTAATTCTTGTAAATCTTGCATTTGTTCTTGGGCTCCTTCAGACTCATCTAAAGCTTCCCCATATATAGTCTCGTATAAATCGACTAATACTTCGTCACTAGGCATAGAAACCTCTTGAGGTTCTTGCTCTGCGGGAACTTCTTCAGCCATATCTTCTACAGAAAGGTCATCCCCCTCTTCAGGTAATACACTTACAAGCTCTTCGAGCATAGCATCGGTACTTGGTTCTTGGGCTGATTCCATTTGTTGTTCTGCTATTTCTGCCATAATAATTATTGTTTATAAAAAATAACCCCGATCCCCTACTTTTTCAAGAGGATCGGGGATTATTGTGAATTGTAACCTTTTTAGGTTAGACGTTAATATCTACTCTAAGTTGAGCCACTGTAATAGCTTTTATCTTTTGCTCGGACTGATCATAAATTAATACAAGGTCGTCGTCAGCCATAGTAGTAGAAGTTAATAACTCTAATATAGGAGAATCATCTAAAGTTGGCATAATTTTTAATACTTAAAATTAATATTATGTGGGGTTCCTTTTTACGGGAACCCCACTTTAGAATTAAGCAGCAGGTGTGCTTGAGTTTCTCTTGAAGAGAACTACATAACCAAAGTCAGTCTTGATCGGCTTAGAAGCAGATGCAAGAACACCTCTGAAGAATCCGATTGTCCCGTCTGGGTTATCAGTGGCATCAGGGATGTTAGTCCACTTGAAGTCCCCTTTATAAGAACATGGATCAAATGAAATTCCATTACCAGCAGAAACTGGTTCTGGGATCAATGACTCAAACACCTCTGGATGAATGATGTAAGCTGCTTCAAAATTAGCGTCATCATAGTCACTGTTCATTGTTACAACACCAGCATCAATATTGTATGGTGATACTTCATCAACAGTTCCATCTGATGCGTGTGCATTAAACCTTGGAGCAAGATCATCAACCAAGTGGTAGAAACCACGGAATGACTTTTCAACTCCAAGAGGAGCTACAAGATCACCAACAGCAGAACTGTTGTAACGAACGTCATCACGGAATCCTGCTTCAGTTTGAAGCTGGTATGATGCCTCAGATGAAAGAACAATTCCAAATACTGGACGACCATTCTCACGGCCATAGGCATTATTACCTGCACCCTTACGGACAAGCTGGAAATAAATCTTATCCAAGATTGCATTAGAGATGTTTGCAGTAGGTGTTTTGTCTACGTCTGTACCAGAAGTATCAAAATCATTGTTAAGATCAACATCAGCAGTAGCTGTGCCTGTCTTTTTAGTAGAAGCACTTAAATCAATAGTGTCATAAAGTTTGGTTCCAGTAGTCAAGCAAGGAACGATGTTACCTGCAAGCTTATCAAACTCTCTACGATATCTGTCTTCCCAAGCGTTCTTAGAAGCACTTGTTAAAAGATCAATAACAGCACGAAGTTGTTCTGTACGATGAGCAGCGAATCTCATATCTTCGATAGACATCTTTGGTGATTCCAAAGCTATCTTTTTGATTGAGTATTGTTTAAGCTGCTTACTTACTGAAATGTAACCACGTCCAGTTGCTGGATCTGCTGTATCAATACCAGCGTCTACCAATGATTGAGCACCTTGTATTTTAGAGGTGTCAAAAGAGTTTGAACCTGTTTGAAAAGCTCCCATATCAATCCAGCTAGAAGAATTGATTAAAGAAGTACCTGCACTATTAGCAGGAAGCGCACGATCATAAACTAAGGAAGTTAGTTTAGATCCCATTCCTTCTGGAAAGGCAGATTTCTTTATTAAATCAATCCAAGGCGAAGTGTGTAACAGTCTTTTATGTACGTCAGAACCAATGCGGTTAGCTTCTTGAGCTAAGACTGTGTTTACCACATCAGAAGTTGTTGACCACGAATTTGCAATAGCCATTTTATTTGTTATCTAATTGTTAAGTTATAATAGTGCAGACCTCTCCTGTTTCGTTCTGGAGACGATCTAAGTAAAGTTATTGGAACCTACTGAACTAGAACTTCATTTAACTACCGAATGGCAGTATGGCGAGAGCAACCGAGTAGATTGATTATGGAACGGAACACAGCCCATTGATAACTTCCCACTAGAACTATTTATGGCTAGAGCAACCATATGAGTTGTTAACATATATAAAATAATCTTATTTTTAATATATGCAACAGCGTATTTTTAGAGTACTACCCTAGTACTAAAACTAACCTCACTTGTTACCTTTTTTGTATTTAGGCTTTTTCGTTTTAGATTTTCCTTTTTTATAAGGAGCTAACGCTTTTTGTTTTGCTGTTTTGTGGTAAGCCATTTTACTTATTATAGCCTGACTTGGCTTTTTTCTTCTTTACAGTACTAGCTGCTTTTTTAACCGCAATAGCACGAGGAGCACGTTCTGGAACATCAGCATCAATAGCAAAACCACCCCCTACTTCAGCTTCTTTCATTTGCCTAGTCTTATCATAGGTTCCTTTAGACATTTTAGATTCAGGAGCTGATCTCCTAGCTTTTCTTATGAAATTCTTTTTATTTGGCATTCTAAAATATATAACTTATTTGATTTTTTTACAGTGGAAATTTTTAGACTCCATGCTTAGATTAACATATGAAGAAAATAATTGTACTACTCGGTCTAGCTTTCGTAGCACTCGCCAACGTCGCTTGCGACACAACTAACGCTAAAGTAGGTCTACCAATTCCATTCACAGACCCAGCAGTAAGGGTAAATCTTGAAACACAAGTTACACCATTACCACCTAAAATTTGTGTTGGTCTTGATGTAGTAGAGGATTAATAAGGAGCTCTTCCTTCCCTTGTAGTGCTCCAAGCACTAAGAAAATCATCCATATCTCTTAGTCGGGTTCTTGAGCCATAGAAAGGGCCACTTGTGAAACTTGAAGTAATTGAGTGATTTGTTGATACTAACTTTGGTATATTATTATCATCTACAGTGAAAGTACCATCACTTGAATCGAATTCTGCTGTATCATCCATATATGACTGGAAAGCACTACTTGATGATTGAGATGTTTGACTTAAAGCGACAATAGAGCTATCTCCATCATAAGAAGCATTAGCTTGAGTAAAATGGACTCTTTGTCTATATGGTGATTGTGTGGTGGAGCTTTGACGGGATCGAGTAGCTAACAAAAACTCACCTGCTTGAACAGAAGTTTCCACCTCATATAACCGAAGGCTAGTGTCCACGGAAGCGGATAGTACTCCAATTTTAGCGTCGTTTCCTAATGCCTGTGTTGCTTGATATGTTACTCCGCTTGTAATAGCAGAGGACTCTGTCTTTTGATACGTTTTAAGTGTGTCTCCTGTATTTACTTGAGCTCCGAAAGCATAGACGTTTTTACTCGTCCCATTCCTATCTGGATAGATAAATACACTTTGAGTGCCATCCGTATTCAAAGCATTCGCTGAAAAAGAACACCTATACCAACCAGACCCAACTGAAGTGTATGCAATATTAGAAGCTCCAGAACTATCCGAAGTACTAGGAACGCCTTCACTGTCCCAAGCGATATCTATGTGTTTAGAGTTAGGGGCTGTATTACTATCATACAAAGCCAACCTAATTAAGTCACTAGTTCCTTTTTTAAAGTAGCAAGATATTGTATAAATAGCCCCTATGTATAATCCTGTTAAATCTCTTGATAAAACAGCCCCTGCATCTGACCCTCCATTTAACTTCCAGACATCAATGCCATAACCTAAAGGATCAGATACCGTAGTTGATAAACTAGAAGTAGCTCCACTAGCCACAGACCACCTTACGAAAGGAGTATTCATGAATGTTTCAGAATAAGTAAGTAGATTCTCTGTACTAGTCGTTACAGAACCAGTAGCTAATGAATAAGTAAACCGCTGCCCTTGTGCATTTGTAAAAGTCATTGGGCCTGAAGGCTCATAGTGATCAGCAAAGACAACAGCTTTTGGCCCTATCAAATGAGCTCGT
>Ga0208794_1001300_pt1 | contig 11441 bp, 6 predicted proteins | sample 32_taG_FD_184106 | JGI IMG/M metagenome (GOLD analysis project Ga0208794, IMG submission 184106) | Marine viral communities from the Gulf of Mexico - 32_GoM_OMZ_CsCl metaG (SPAdes) (version 2) | ecosystem: Environmental > Aquatic > Marine > Oceanic | place: Atlantic Ocean: Gulf of Mexico...
CGCTCAAAACACGGTGCTGGTTGACCCATCGTGACCGCTCAGAGTACAAAACCCGTTCCAGCGTGAAGGCCGTGCGCAAATCGGTCACGATCCCCGGAATGACCGGTCACGTTCGCCGGAATACGCACCGGTGCGCCCAAATCGGATTGTCAGTGTATTTTCGGCAAGCTGGAGGAAAAATACGGCCGCGAGGACCTGGACCGAATGAGCATGGAGTACCCGCCCAATAATGCCTTGATGGAAAGCACTATGAAGGCAGCGCTGGCATGTAGAAAGTGAGCACAGCTGAGAGCTGCGCCTTCATCGAGCACGTCGCTGCAGGGCGTTAAAGGTCTTCTCGCGAAGACCTTTTATTTTTTTGTATAGCCGTACGCACAGCACTGTCTCATGCCATATCTACCCTACTAGCTGCTCACCAGGCATCACGAACAGCGCAGTTGCCTTAGTGAACGGAGCGGGCCATTCGCAAGAGTGTAGTAAGGATTGCAGTACGTCACCCGTTGTCACGCAAGCAGCAGACCTGGGTACCCGATTGGTGCCGCCAGGTAACCAAGAAAATTGGAGACGTCTTTTTCAAGCCACCGAGCTAGGACAACACTTCGGGAACAACCACCAAGCTGGGTGCAGCCTTGACGGACTGCTCCGGACGGTTCGAGCACCTCAGACGCGCATCCAGTGTTTGAACTAAATCAGCGGGATACTGCACCTCTCGCATACGACGATCCTCACCATCGCAGTAGAGGCAAAACACCGAGCCCGGCGCGTTGATTAAATGGCAGACTCCGCACTCCACACCATGCCCGGACCACTCACGCGCAGCCATGAGCATGGTGGCTGCTATCAGCTCTCTACGCCGTTGTGGGGTTTTCCAGAGCTCGCTATCGGCTTGGGCTGCTGTTTGCTGAAGGCTTAACTGCTGTTGCAACACACGGTGCGCAGCCAAGGCTTCAGCTCTATGAGCCTGCTCGATCGCACGCTGCTGCTCCAACGCCGCCTCTCGCTCAATGCGCTGCGCCTCAGCCAATGCCCACTGGCGCTCCAATTGCTGAAGCTCTACTTGCAGCTCGGCCTGCGCTCGCTCTGCCATCAGTTCACCACGCAACGAACGAATCCAGCTCCGATTGGCAGCGTCGCCCAGCACCGCTCGGGTGAAATACTCTTGATCGTTTATCTGCTCATCGGTGAGCTGATGAAGATCGATCTCCATACTGGATAATGGCACCTCTTTAATACGCCGTGTGCGCTCATGCTGCTGCCGAGCAGAGACCTTGATACGCACCACCAACTGACGCCCACGGCAGGAGACCAACGCATGCGCCCTCAACTCGTCTCCCAGATCGACAAAGCGTTCCACTTCATCTAAAGCGACATGGGCTGGTGCGAATTCAACCGGCTTTGTCAGCAGTCTATCGCCGGGCGCTTTTAACTCAGCCAAGCCGTTAAACTGCGGAAGGAGCAACTGCTTATGGCGAGCGAGCACCTGCACAGCCGCTCGTCTAACTCCCTCAGCCCGGCCCGATGAGCACGCTTCCAACTCGGCATGACGAAAATAGGGAAAGCGTTTCTCGCCCTGATTAGCAGCAACCAGAGCGCCACGACACGCCGGACACACGCAACCACAGCGAAGACCATTCTCAACCTCGTATGCCCGGAACATCTGGCCATCACGCTCTCCGAGCGGAATCGCTGAGTTACTCATGGCGCCTCCTTGCGCTAGGCAGACCGCATACGCCTCAAATATCCAAAGGCGGCAGGTTGTTGACGATTTTCTGGGTTTCGAGACTCACGGTGACTACGCGCTGGAACAGCTCCAGCGGGTATTTGGGATTACCCATGGTCTCTATAGCCCAGTCGTTGGCGTCGTTAACGATGCCGCTGGCTTTGTCGGTGCGAACCGCTTGACGCTCCATCACCCAGTCAAGCGCGGCCTTGCCATTGACCACGTATCCCCATGCTGCTTCCGGGATGTCTTTCAGGGTGATCTTGCCGTTGTAGATCACGGTGCTGCGGTCGTTCACGCTTTTGCCGGTTTCCGGGTCTTTTTTCTTGGCGAACTTCATCTTCTCGACGCGATAATCCGCGTCAGTCAGCTCGCCCTTGGCCTCGATGGCCAGCGGATATGGCTCAACGGTTTCGTAGTTCAGGTGAAGCTCAGCCAGGGCTCGTCCTGCTTTGCTGAAAGCCCAGAAGTCGGCGGCTTTCTTCACTGCCGGGATGCGCGGCAGCTCCTTGCTGAGGTTGTCGGCAAAGCGTTCACGGTAGTCCGGCGAGTGGAGGATGCCGTAGACGTAGTAGAACAGGTCTTCCTTGGTGAACGACTCGCCGGGGTAGGCGTTCTTGAAGTGCGCGAGTCCAGCATCGGTTATGGCGTCGCGGCGGCGTAAACCACCCTCGACTGGCTCGGAAAACAGGTCATCTTTGGAGGGTTGGGCGGCTTCATCATAGAGATAGAGAGGAAAGCACTGATAGCCACCCTTGTTAGGCGCAAGGTTAAAGTCACATATGCTGTCTGCAATCAATGCAGAAAAGCTGGACTCATCACGGGATGGAATACAGATTACTTTGTTCTCGACTGCTGCATTCTGAAAAACTCTTGGCAACTGATAGACGTATTCGTTGAAATCCCTGCTGAAGTAAAGCCATTGCTTAGTAAACGGTCGGTAGAGGCTTTTTACTATGCAGTCGGGCTGAAAGGCGTAGGCTCGACCCTTTCCCAAGTTTTGCTTTAAAGCCCGTGTCCAACTGATTCGAGTAGGATCGGTGTCAATGAATTCATCTACCGACGCTTGTCGTGCTTTGTCGTCAATTCCTTGATGTGCATGATTCAAGCGCGCGAGCTCGCTGCTGTAGAAACCAATCATGCCGCCCATATTGGCCCCAAGCTTAGATTTGCTGGCGTTGTAGGCCCACGCATCACGCGCAGTAGTGACGCCTTGTGAGAAACTATCGAACAGCTTTACCTCATCACTCTTCTTAGCGCCCAACACAATGAACTGGTTGAAGCTTTCATCACGCAACCTCAACCAGTCGCCGTGATTATCGGGGGTAATCTGCTGCCACGGATTAATACCAGCTACGCTGGCAAAGCCAGCGATCTTCTCCAGTTTTTCTTCGCGACTTAGGTAGTCACCAATGTCGTAGAAATAAATTTGTCCGTGAGCCTGAGCTTTTGGGTTCTTGACCAGTAGCGAAATGGCGATAGGGGCGCGACTGCCCATACCAAATACGTTGTCCTTCTCTTTTCGACGCGTTTCGCCGGATGTACGCGCGTTACCGCGCAGGTGGAACACATACAGGCTGGAGAACTCATCGGCCAAACACTTACGTAAGCCATCGGCAGTATTAGTCTCCAGAAAGCCCGCGTTGGTGACAAAGCCGATTATTCCAGCATTACCAATACGGTCACTAGCCCAGCGAATGGCGCGGATATAACTGTCGTAAAGTGCTTTAGCAGAGGTAGCTTCAGAACGTGCTGCATAGGTTTCTTCGATGCGTCGATCTAACGTGGTATAGCTGACGTTCTGGTTATTGTCGTTCTGACTACCCTGCCCGATGGAATACGGCGGGTTGCCCACAATCACCCGAATATCCAACGCCTTCTGCCGCTTGCGCCGGGCGCTGTTGTCCTCCAGCAACTCATCGACCAGGTCATCTTTCTCGTACATCTGGAAGGTGTCAGTCAGGCAAATGCCTTCAAACGGCGTGTATTCAGCAATAACTTGCCCGTGATAGGCAGCCTCAATGTTGATAGCAGCGATGTAGTAGGCCAGCAGCACCAGCTCGTTGGCGTGGATCTCGTGCTGGTACTTGTGCGGCAGCTCCTCCGGCCTGATCAGGCCCGACTGAATCAGCCGCGTGATAAAGGTACCCGTTCCGGTGAAGGGGTCGATGATGTGAACGCCCTTGCTCCCCAGGGTCTGGCCAAACTCTTTCTGCAGCAGGTGATTGACACTGTGCAGGATAAAGTCGACCACTTCGACCGGGGTATAAACGATGCCCAACCGCTCCGTCATGCGCGGGAAGGCGTTGCGGAAAAACTTGTCGTACAGCTCCACGATGATTTTTTGTTTACCTTGAGCGCTATCAATGCCCGACGCACGCTGGCGGACGCTCTGATAGAACTTCTCCAGGGTGTCCGCTTCTTTGGCCAGCTGATGTTCATTCAACGCATCCAGCACCCCCTGCATGGCTTTCGACATGGGGTTGTGGCTGGCAAAGCTGTACTCGTCGAACAGGGCATCAAACACCGGCTTGGTTACCAGGTGCTGAGCCAGCATCTCGACGATCTCTGCGTCGGTGATACTGTCATTCAGGTCATCGCGCAATTCGGCAGCGAAGGCGTTGAAGGTAGCCCGCTCGCTCTCGTAGTCGGGGTTTTCCAGAATGCCCTGAATGCGGTCAATGTGGGTGCGGGCAATCTTGGCAATGTCGTTGGCCCAGTCTTCCCAGTGGTGGCGATTGCCACACTTGTCGACGATCTTGGCGTAGATGGCCTTTTCGATCTCACCCACCTCGTAGGTCAGTTCGGCTTGCTGGGTCAGCTGACCGTCGGCTTCGAATCTGGTGCGCCTCCCGCCTATGCCGTACTGGCCTTTGCCGGCCTGCGCCTTACTGGCACTCTTCGATTTTTTCTCCGCCTTGTCGGTGACGGCGATGACTTCCATCTTGTTCGGATTGGGGCCATTCAGCTCAAGCTTATTTATATCAACGTCAAAGTTGTCATCGTGCGAGCGCAGTGCTTGGAGGACCTGCCAGACCACCTTGTAGGTCTGGTTGTCGTTCAGCGCTTCGTGGGGCTCCATCCCTGCCGGGATGACAACCGGCAGCACAACATAGCCGCGCTTTTTGCCTGGGGCGTTGCGCATCACGCGGCCGACTGACTGAACCACATCTACCTGGGAGTTACGTGGGGTCAGGAAAAGGACAGCATCCAGCGCGGGCACGTCCACACCTTCTGACAGACAGCGCACATTGCTGAGGATGCGGCAGGTATTGGCCGGTGGTTCTTCCTTCAGCCAGTTCAGCCTGGCTTCCTTGGCGCTGGCGTTCATGCCTCCATCGACGTGCTCGGCTTCGCAGATCAGCCGAGCGGCTTCTTCAATTTCTTCCGACTCCTGGTACGCCTCGACCACCGACTGGAACATGTTGGCGATGTTGACTGAGCTGACCTTGTGCTTGCTGCCCTTGTAGTTAGGTGAGATCACCTGACAGAACGCGACCGCGCGCTTCATCGGCTCATTGTCACCAATCAGTTGCTCATGCAGCCCCTGCTTGGCCAGTGCCTTCCAGCACCCCACGATCTTGGCTGCATCATCTACTTTGAGCTGGTTGTCTTCATCTTTCAGCAGCTCCTGCAGGCGCCTGCTGATGACGCTCTCTTCAACCGTGAGCACCAGTACCTTGTAGTCTGTGAGCAGGCCGCGCTGGACCGCTTCAGAGAAGTTGATGACGAACAGTTCTTTACCGTAGAGCGCTTCGTCATCCATTGAGCATAAGGTGACTTCCCCCGACTCTGCCTTGATCTTGGCGCTATCACCGTAGATTCGTGGCGTTGCCGTCATGTAGAGACGCTTGGCTGAGCGGATGTAATCGGCGTCATGGATACGCACGAAGGCGCTTTCGTCATCGTCATCGAAGGTCGCGCCGGTGGTGCGATGCGCCTCGTCACAGATCACCAGGTCAAAGGCATCCAAACCGTGATCATGCTGAGCGCGACTGATGACATCGATGGAGTGATAGGTAGAGAACACAACACTCATGTGGTCGGCGTCATGGCGCTTGAGCATTTCAGCGGCCAAGCGATCAGCATGGGTGGTTGCCGGGTAGCGCAGCTCGTGGGTGAAGGTCTGAACGGCATCGTCCTCTGCCTTGCGCTTCTTACCTACGTCGCTATCCGAGCACACGGCAAAGCTGTGCAGCGGTGTATCGCTTTCCTGGGTCCACTCAGTCAGGGTCTGTGACAGCAACGACAAACTCGGCACCAGGAACAGTACCCGCTTGCCTTTGCCGGCCAGATGCTCGGCAATCTTCAAGCTGGTGAAGGTTTTGCCGGTACCGCAGGCCATGATCAACTTGCCCCGCTCGGCTTGCTTCAGGCCAGCGGTGACGGCATTGAGGGCCGTTTGCTGATGCTCGCGCAGTTGCTTGCGCGCCTTCAGGGCAACAGGCTGACTCGGTTGATACCGTGCCCAGTCGATCTGGCTGTCTTCCAACGCCTGCAGGTCAATCTTGCTGACCGGTGGCTGCTGACCTTGCAATGCATCCTCAGCGTGCTCGCTCCAGTTGTTCGTGGTGGTCACGATGATGCGGTGCGAGAACGGAGCTTTGCCCGAAGCAGTGAAGAAGCTGTCGATGTCCTTCTTCTGAACCCGATAGTCCCCGGCGTACAGCTTGCACTGAATGGCGTGGTACTCACCGGTACCCTGTGTACGTGCGACCAGATCGATCCCTGTATCCTTGCCGCTCAGATCGCGCTCTTTGGCCCAGTCCGCATAGGTCCAGACCTTTTCGTAAAGGTCTCGATAGGTGGCTTCGTTGCGCAAGTAAACGCACACCAGCTCTTCGAAGTACGTGCCTTTCTCACGTTCAGTGACTGAAGCAGCGCGGAATGAATCAAGCAGGGAGGATAAAGCCGACATCGGAAGTCCTTTTGTATTGCCTTGCGCAAGACCAAGCGAAGGAGATGCCGAATATTAGCACTGACGGGCGCCGCTCGATCAATTAGAGACCAAGCAGCCCCCTCGCTTCAGTAATGCAAAAAGAAGGCGATCATGAGCGACTGCAACTAAACCCATGAACCCCAAGCTCAAAAACCTTTGAGCGAGCTTTGCACAAGTAGCTTGCCGCGAAAAATGCCTCTCGGTAGGGCCCCTGATCTATCCGGTTTAGATGCCACTGGCCGTCGCTGACGACGCTCACTAACCCTTCGGCCAGATCATAGGGTTGGTGAATGGCCGAAGCCCATGCTTCCAAGCAAGTCCGGTACAGTCCAGGAGCACCAGGGTCTGAATAGTTGCCTAAGGATTTGAAGGCCGATCTGTTCAAGATGAGGACTAGGTGGTAATGGGGGCGCTGACTATAGGGTCCGATCTCTCGTGCCCAAGCGTAACGCATCCCGTGGCAGTTAACCCGACCATGCCTCTTACGGATGGATTCATCCCGCCAATCCAGCCTAGCCTTCAGCGAGTCCAAGAAGCGAGCAATGGGCTCATTCGTGAGCGCATGATCAGGAAGCTCCTCACGTTTGCTAAAACGCAAATCCAGCCTAACCACGTAAAGGCTTGAGTACTGATCCAACGCGCGAGCAAATACCCGGTGAAGGCGCTGCAGATAGGGTCGAATCAATGGCCCTCTGTGCGTTTGCACTGGGAAGTCTTTGTAGGTGGGATCGAAGAAGAGAGTCTGGTTGGTATTACATGGATTACGCATGCTTTCTGCTCCTTGTTGCAGGTGTGCATACGTATGTGCTGAGGGGTAGTTTCTTCTGGCTAACCTCTGTCTGATAGGTAACCTTTCTGGCGCCTCCTCCATGTTGGTTGGTGAGGGTATGCCTGTATGGTCATACCTTTGTGCTCAGCTACCCTTGCTTCTCCTATCGGGAGTCTAGGAATACTATATTTACCGGTAAAAATATGGCATCAATCGGAGCGGCTGCAACGCTGCGCCCAAGGGCTTGCTGGCAATGACTGAAGGAAATTTCGCTCTGCTGAAATATCATTGGAGCTACAGGGAAGGGACGGGGTAGCTAGGCATGGTCATGCCTGGACGGGACCACTAGGCTAGCGCCTATTACTTGTCTCGATCCGCGATTTTTTCCGCGATCCATGCTTGAATCTCGCTTTCCACCCAGCCGACGCTTCTTCCTCCTAACGAAACCTGCCTAGGAAAGCTTTGATCTTTGATGAATTTGTACACGGTCGATCTTGCGAGTCCGGTGAGCTGAATCACCTCTTGTAGCCGGATAATTTTCATGACGAGCTCCTTAATTTAACTCATCACATCAGTGGGGCAGGTCTTTCTTCCGGTGAATCCGCCCCTATACCGCCGCACCTCACCGGTGTGAAATCCCAGACATTAGCCTCCAGGCATCAAGGTGCCAGAAGTGAAGCTATGCGAAAATCCAGAATAAAACTCGCTCACACCGAGTCAAAACCGCGAAACATACTGGAGCGATACTTGGACGGCACATCGTGGGGATCACTGAGCAGACCGGCTAGAATCAAGTCTCTACGAGTTGTGGCATTGATAGCTAGAGGTTGATCTGAGCCGCATTGGAAAATTGTTGGCAAACGATCAAACCCCGCACACAGCAGGGCGACACCTTGCTGCACCGCGCTAAACCTAGGCAGCACTCGAATCACCGAAGTAAACACCGCCTCTTCCTCTATCAAAGTAGCTTCAATCAAGCTGCTCTTAATCAATTCGGCCCGTTGATAAGCGTCCAACGCCATTAACCGTCCGACACTTGCAAGCAGATCGTCGTCGCGAGCACTGTCCATAAACATCCGCCGGTGAAAAGCTCTAGCCAATGGCTCAGTGAGATCCTTCCGAGGAGTTCCAATGCCATCCCAATCCTCTGTCAAGACATTCGAGGTGAGCATTCGGACTTGATGCTCTATGTAAGCCGAGACTTCCGGACGCCCCAAGAACTCGTTGAACCTGAAATTCCTCAAAATGGATTGGTCTGAGGTCCCTAACCATGCTGGAAATGGTGGCAATAAAATAGCTCGCAAGCCCGGATAGAAGGCCACGACATCAGGATGCAATAGGTTCAGAAAGTAACCAGTTTTGACTACTCGAAAAGGCGCCCGGCCTGACATGCCCGGCACCACGCCATGCAGCCATCCCAGGTCCTTTAGCTTCTGTATCTGCACCTTCACTTGGTTCTTGCTGAACCCCATTAGCTTCGCCAAATCAGCAGTCCCTAAAGACGCATAACCGAACGAGTCGGCTCTCGCCAACAAAACTGCCATCAACAACCGGTTGTGAGCCGTCAGGCTTTTATCCATCCACCCCGTCAAAGCGAAGCCAAAGCCATCGTCAGTGCATCCGATGAGATGCTTCATGGCACAGCTATGCTCAAGTACATGTTTACCAGTCGAGTCGAGTCGGGGTCTAAAGTGCCCGGCACAGATCCATTCGCAACGGATGAGGTCCTGTTCTGCCCTGCGTCCAAGGGCTCGCGACAGAAGCAGACTACCACCCAGATTTTCTAGTCCCTCATATTTCCCACCGATGCCACAGAGATCACATAATCGGAGCGCTAGATACTTCCCTTCCGGTGATTCAGGTCCTCCGCTCCACCTGGCTTGCTTTGCCAATAGCAGCGCGGCGTATACGTCGTCAGTGTTCACGACTGAATCCATATAAAATACACCCTGTATAGCGTGTAAATCACGATATAGTAACACGACTTCGTCTCCCTACTTAATCGCTTTACTTAGCAAGCATACTTAGCAATACTACGATATCCGTAACGAAACCCTAAGACATTAGGAGCCGGTCAGCGGTCAGCGACGTTACAGAGCACCGAACGCCACTCACAACGACTCGACATACAAGCGTGCTTGCTATACTAGGAGATCCAAAAGATGAAGAACGATACTAAACGGTGGTGGGGGTGGATCCGAGAGACCAATTCAGAGCAGATAAGGTGGGCTTACGCTTATCTACGAAAAAAAAATATGGCGATCACCTCGGACCGCCTAGGTCGAGATAACCTCCCTAACCCCGAGGCAGTCGGACTCAGTGCCATGGAGATGCAGTTTTTAATCTCTAATATGAAGAAAGCCTGGGACGCAAAGCAGGGGAGAACGAGAAAGACCTCGAAGAACACTCCTAACCCCCAACAAGCTCTGAATGTCTACATCTCGAGAAAAGCGATAGACAGACTAGATGCTTCGTGTCTCCAGCAAAAAAAACAAAAAAAAGAATTTATTGAGAAGATGATATTCGACGCTTCAGATTTTTATGATGCCCATCAGAAAAAGATGCAGGATTTGCAGCGCGCACACCGCGACGAACGAAGAATGCTCAAGGCACGCATCGAAGAATTAGAGCAACAACTGAATGGAGAGACGAAGCTCTGCTCAGAACAGCAGGGCCAGATGAGCGAACTAGATACTCCCACCCCGCCGAAGGTCAATCATAGCCAAATACCAGAAGAAACAGCTCCAGAAACCCACATACGCAGGATACAACTAAAGCGCAAGCGATACACAAAATTGATCTTCCGCGGCCCTAACGGACCTACCGAGCTAGTACTCAATAACAGCAAAAGGACCGTTGTGACGGACGACGCTGAAGACGAGAACAATCCGCAGGGCGAGACCTAGGAAAGTATCCACCATCATTTCTTCTTACTGAGGGCGGACTTAGAGGATCACTTAGACATACTGTTTTCTCTTTGAATCGCCCATAATGTCGTAGACACCTCACGGCCTCTACAGATCCATTACTCACCTTACACCGGCCCCGCTCCGGGGCTCAGTTGAGCCGCGTCCTCCGTGGCTAGCTCCAGCTGCTCTCCAGTAAAACATACAAAAAATTTACGCCCTGCGACTTCCTCAATCTAGAGCCTTTACCCCTCCCCTTCCTACGCTGACTGCACGACCTAACCGTGGAGTAGTTCGCTATGAGTACCGTGCTGTTGCTGGTGTCACTGGCACTGATTATCTACCTGGGAGCCGTCATGCTCGCACCGGAGAAGTTCTAGGGAGGGGTAGCCATGTTTGAAGTTGCATTAATATTCGTCATTGCTCTGGGGCTAGCCTGGCCATTGGGACGCTATATGGCTGGAGTCTTCTCTGGCCAGCCGCATGTCAGCGACCGGCTGTTTGGCCCGATTGAGCGCATCACTTACCGACTCATCGGGGTGAACCCGCTGCTGGGCATGACCTGGAAGACCTATGTTTGGGCTTTGCTGTTGTGCAACTTTGTGCTGGGGATAGCCGCTTATCTCATCCTGCTGTTCCAGCATCTGTTGCCGATGAACCCCGACAATATCGGCCCTCTCTCGTGGGACCTGGCGCTGCATACAGCGGTGTCCTTCCTCACCAATACCAATCAGCAACATTACTCGGGGCAGGCTCAGTTGAGCTATCTGTCACAAGGCTTCCTTATTGTGACCCTCCAGGTGGTGACCCCAATGACCGGCCTGGCCGCCTGCGTGGCGATATTGCGGGGTATGTTTGGCGGTCGCAACGCAGACAGTGCCAAAGAAGGTGAGCCACGTGACCTCGGCAACTTCTATGTTGACCTTGTACGTGGCGTGCTGCGGGTGGCGCTACCCGTGGCGCTGGTGACGTCATTGCTGCTGACCTGGCAGGGCGTACCGAGCACCTATCAAGGCGCTCAGGTGGCGCAACCATTGGATACGGCGGCCGAGATGCGCGAGCAGGTAATTCCAGTAGGCCCGGTGGCACCCATGGTGGCGATCAAGC